>JGI24508J20089_1000111_pt1 | contig 101308 bp, 115 predicted proteins | sample LinPmetageLP24_FD_20089 | JGI IMG/M metagenome (IMG submission 20089)
CCAACGGTGGATACCTTGGACATCTATCCACCACACCATCTCTCAAACCCTGCACGCATTAGTCTGTCTATCTAGGCTTGCACCTGGTGTCCATGCCAGTGCATGGTGACCAATTCTGCCTTGGAGGTATTGGCGGTGGTTCTCGACATTGGGTGAGATCGGACGTCGCCGGCAGCAGCCTCCTTTGGCCATTGAGATGTATGAACCACTTGAGGGCGTTATTCCCATCATCAAGTGATGAGCAAAGCAGCATGTCTGGTATCTATGTCGTCTGCGACACTTCGAATCGCAAGCCTAGAGAGGGGTACAATGTGAACAGAGGATCAAGCGGCTCTAGCGTATCCCCGAATGGAGACCGACGCCAGCGAATGTCTAAAATTGCATGGTTTTCCGTCATCCGCTCTATCTTCCAATCAGCCACGGTTGGCGAACCTTTCCAGGCTGTTGCCATTCTCCATAATTCGCAGCTGGCCAAGCGGGTAGGGCGGTATGGAGGATATATNCAGGACAGCCGAACGCCGAGGAGTTAGTGTTCCAGGGCGAGGGTGTAGTACCAAAGACTCCACGGGTCATCCGAGTCTACTGGAACGGCGATGGCAGAGCATTCTGCATGAGCTGAATCCATAGAATCAAACAAGAGTCACGAATGCTATCTGCTCCATCCGAGGATGGACTTACCATGGAACGGCTATGATGGGGTTGCTGAGGATGCTGTAGTGCAGCATAGAATTGCAGGCCTTGTGCTGCGTCGATAGTGCCGATTATCAGCCTGGGCACTACGCAAGCACTTCAGGAGGATGACCTGAAGGATGAAGCCATACGATGCAGTTGGGACTCCCGGAGGGTTGCACCAACTCCCCTCGCAAGCAAGTACCTGAGAAATGTTCCCTGCATGCTACTACACCCAATTTGGCCCTCGATTGAAGTGGTCCTATCGGATTTCTCCGCGTTCACGCCAGTCAGGTCTCTCTGGGCTAATATCCAAGTAGAGCGACATTGGTCGTGGTATGAAGCCTGTCGCATCTGGAGCCACCTTTGCAAGCCGTTCTGAACACATAGCCTAGAACAAAGCCACTGCGGGCTGTCTATTTCACGATGCCCTTTTGAGAGGAGACAGGAGGCGGGCTACCTGGATGTACACGAATGGAGATCTTCAGCAGGCTACGGAAGGCATCTCGGCCCAATCTGAGATATATTTGGCATCTAAATGGGTTATGGTTAGCACACTGTCACGATTTAGCTATCAAGGAAAGCTTGGGATAGGTCAGCCGACGCAGATGCGTGGACGGACAGAGATCATCCAACCACCGTGGACCTCACCGATACCATAATACCCTCACTCTGATCTCATTCCTGGCTCCTGGCACGATCTGCGCAGCAACAAGTATTATTAGACTTGCATCTCTACTTCCACGTCACCAAAGAGGTGGCCATGCATGGTTACAGGAGTCGTCGGCGCTTCCGTGAGGATAAGCTGAGGAGCAGAGATGTGCGCTAGGTCTCCCTGCTGTGGCATATGATGCTATGGAGCAGGGAGTACGATGGCTGGAGAATGGAGACAAGCAGCCACTACTTATCCCTTGGTCTCATCGAGCGGCGTGAGCGAGGCAGATTCGGTGCTGTGGGGGGCCATATTCGACACCTCACTGGCTACTATCCGCGAAATCAACGCTGAGCCGACAGGGAATCCGGGAGGGGTACTGAGGTACGGAACGGACGGCCATTCCTAGAACGACAAGGCAGTCCACGCATCGGCGATGTAGGCACTGTAACATTATAAAGAGTGCCTGCCAGCACGATCTACCCTTTCCTCCCCACGCTCTACCCAGGCATTCACCTCGATACAATTACCGTGGCTCCTACGCCCATCACCACTTATCCACGTGAACAGTATGAGCGCACCACCCCTCAGCGAGGTAGAACCTATTTCAGTCGGTGCCTCTTTCTACGTAAGTGAGAAGCCAAAATGGAGACACACCTCCTGACCAAGAAGAATTCCATCAACGCGACATTCTATCCCTATGAGGCTAGGCACGAACCAGCGGAAGGCATGGCGCCGCCCCAGAACAAGTAGATTCATGATACGAAGCCGTGTTGAGGGAGGTAATAACAGTATCTAGTGACACCACACCGGGTCTTGGGCAATCTGTACCGTCAGATAGCGGCTTCGTAATTGCTGCGGATTTGGTAGGTGATGCATTGACTTCTATTCTAATTCAATGTCTGATATGCCTAAGGACTCAGTACCAGCTTCATATATCGGTGAAGATGGTCGACTGACTCTGCTTCGTGGTAAGGCCTGTGGATCTAGTACATTGAATCCAGCTAACCCAAGAGAAATCGATACCATTTTCCGAGATATGGCCACCAACTTTTCTGGCTCTCGTGCTACCGTTTCACAAGAAATACTTAGGCTTTTGCCCATTGCATCGCGAACTGTGATTCGTCAGTACTGTCCTTGCAATGGCTATTCTTCGGCTCACCTTCCATGTTAGAATATGTTGGTGAGCTCCAAGCTAATAATAGTCAACTCCATATGAGCAATGCACGACTCCAAGCCACTCAGGGAGGCGGGCAAGCTAGAGCACAGCAAATGGAATGCAAGATGACTATTCACCGTCCTTGAGTCCCTAGACTAACAAGATCCAAAGCTCATATAGCCGTTCTCCAGAGGGAGATCGAGTTAGTCAAAGGTGTGAACCACAAGCGATTTCGATAGAGCTGACTGACACAATCAATATAGACACGAATCTGAAGTTGCAATGTCAGTCTTGTCTTGCGTACTTCTTTGGACTGCTATTTTTACTTATATGATTTAGTACAAATTGACCATCTGAGACAGGACATGCACAAGATGGAGGCGCAGGAGGCCAGTTTGAAGGCAGAACTCGATCGATTAGGAGTTAGAGCTGTTTTGGATTACGGTGTAGAGAGCTCGAGCAAGAAACGCCGTCAAGGGTGAGATGGGGATCTGTTGGAGCCGTTTTCAGATTATGCCTATACAACCTATGCGCGAAGGAGCATTCAGCAAGCCTAACACCTGCAGCGGCATTTACATCATACTTCAATTATTTACTAATCACACCCACCATACCTAATCTCGCTGCCGCTCCCAGGCCGTCCAACCTCTTTTCCCCAGGAGAACGAACCTCCGCAACTGGTCTACCGCATTATAAAGAGAACTCCGATTTTCTATTGTCCGAGAGGCAAGGAGCTTCATTAAGCGATGTGTCTGACCATGGAGCAGGTTAAAGCCAAACTGCACCTTTCTCGCTTAGCGATTAGAGGCTTCGCTTAAACAGCCGAACGACAACACCCAGAGAGTCCACTTTTTTACCCCTTTCCGTTTGTAGGAATCCATTTATCATACCATATGCAGGAATGATAATGACCGGCATAGCTTATTTTCATGAGATCCACGTGTATTGTGGGGACACGCAAATCACCAGGACACCATGCAAGTTCCCAGAGACCAAAATTGAGCGGAACAGGAGTGGGTGTTGGAATGATCGATCTTCGCCTCCAAGCCGGTTGCGACGTGAGAGGTCATTGCCATGACGTGCTCCAGATCCCCTGATGTTGACATTGATACTATTGTCGATATCCAGGTCCTCATATGCAATGGGCTCCTGTTGTTAAGGACATCCAGAAGTATCGTACGAAATTGTCCCGGGCTCGCCGTCGTCAGAAGGAACAGAGAGCAGCGAGGCGTGTCTAACTTGCAACACTTGTTCAAGGGGGTTTGGAACTTTTTTCCGTATCATACTGTTTATTTACCTTTCACATGACTTCTATTTATGATGTAGTCCGCGAAAGGTTCTCTCCTCACTGATCCAAACAAACCACACCTCGCAGCTCCATTAGACTCCCCACCCAATCGATCCATCTCCATATCAAAAATTCTCGTGATAACATTGAACATTCCAAATAGCTCCTCCAGCCCTCAAATGGCTAGCCAGATAACATTCTACACACAGTTAATTCCTCTCCCGTCGGAATTAAACCAGAATATTACAACGACATTGGTGGACTTTCGCTTAATGGAGAAGGGTTATTACGCTTAACCTCTTCTAATATGTGGGGCATAATCTTCTAGCGAGTGTGGAGGGGAAGCCGATTTTGTAAGTGACTTGGAGAAGGACAGTGGATGGCTTCAACTTGGGGTGTAGATCATCAGGACCCAGAAATGTCATCTACTGTAGTGATCAGATTATGAATGACTGCTCTATGTCCTTATCATATACACAGTCAACCAGAAACAAAGGGAGACGCCGTCCAGGGCATCAGATGACAGCTGTTAGTCAGGAGACAAGGAGCCAAGAAGGGATGTCCACTCATTTCCTACCCGCTCAAGCATCTGAGTGACCAATCATGCCAATTTCCAGATGAAGGCGGCTTGTTTCAAGGTACATTCGTAATAGCAGGTGGAGGTAGGTTACAAAGTCTGAGACGCCAATGGATGACCAGAGCAAGCCGAATAAAGTTGGTTTGCCTTGCTTTGAAAATATGAGAGAGACCAAGGCTACTATTCAATACCTTTGGCCCGATTAATAAGTAAACGAACCTATTCTCATATGTATTCTGAGAACAACGGCAAGATTGAAATGATACCATATACACTACTTGTACACTCTAATTATGCTCCAGGTGAGCTTGACCTGTAAACACCATCACACTTTCTACTGTCTTTGCAGTACTTCGACCTTGACTTTTTTACTCACTAGATCCCACTGAGTTACGCTTCCGGACCTAACCATGATGGCTGCCTTCTCCACTTCATACAGACGATGTTGGTTCTGATGTTCGACTTTCCGAATAATCGACAAATAGTCGACGTCACCTACAACACGGTCTGCTTCCCAGTTCTTGTCACACACCTTGTTTCCCCACATATGGATACTTTTAGTGAGGACCTGAAGTAGTCGACGTTAGCTCCATACGGCTATTCCAGCTTGGGAGTGACAAACCTTGTAGAAAGTCGCCCACTTGTCGAAAATATCTCCCGGATCCCAACGTCCAGGCATGAAATAACCGAACTTTAGACAAAAGGCTTTCTCTTCCTTTTCGTCAAACCAATTTCCAGAGCGCTGCCAGCCAATTAAAGTAGAGAGGTCCTCTCTATCAAACGTGGTCGTACAAGAGAGCAACACCATCTCTGCACTGCTCAGACGGGATAAAATCTTCGATGCAAGAATACGAGCGTCTCTTGACCCGGACAGGATCTTCTCAAGCTGTTGAGTAGCCTCAACGAGGACTTGGTAGTTCCTCAGTATATCGATAGTCTGTGCGAGGAATGAATCAGATACCATAACAGGGCCTCTTGATTTGGACAGCATCTTCTCGAGCTGCTGAATAGCTTCTAGGACTGGGCGGTTGTTGAGTGCCTGCGCATGGTCTGTAACAGATATAACGACGGAGTCTATGCTGACCACATGCCAATCTCTAACGAGGAATGATTGCTTGCGACAGCAGATATCAACAAGACCCTCAGGCGCTGTTCGTTGCACCAGAGCGTCGGAATATTGTCTGGCCTTTTTCCGGATTCCAGCTTCCTCTTCCCCATCTAAAGATGTTCGTTTTCCCTTCTCCCGTACAAGCCCGGCAGCCCTTCCGGTCGTGCCATGAGCGATCGTGGTGTCGTCTGGATTTGAATGTCCCAAAGCGACCGTAGTGCAGACACTGTCGGTCATCGTGCACGTGAACCAGGGATGAAACAGGCAATTCTGGATGCTTTGCAGTACAGATCGAGGGTCGCATAACAAGGGAAGTAATGTGATCGATGAGAGGGGACTGGTCGGTGCATGAGCGGTGAGTAATGAGGAATGACGAGGGCGTCCGCAGGTTGCTTTGTTCTGTCGCTTCTCCCTAGTCACGGCGATGGTTTGATGCATCAGTGGGGGGCTCGGCGCCACGATGAGGAACTCGTTGAACCACATCTTCTGAGTTCGAATCACCCATGGTGGATATGTTGATGGTCTGCAATATCCTATGTAAACCATTAGAATGTTGTGTTTGGGAATTATCATATACTGACCACATCGTTCGTCATGCCTTTCTTAATTATTAGTAATAATGCTTTGATGATTGATCTGGAAGATGCATTGGTACCTGAAGTCGACATCTCCTATGATCCGGGGAGGGCATCTCCTGTAGGTGACCTCATAACTTCTGCACCACTTTTTAACGAGACAGCGGTCGTGTCCGCAGTTGAAAAGGACCCATCCATAAAAACACATGATAGCAGTTCCAGGTCCTTCCGCGGCAGTGGAGAAAAAAAGGACAGTTGTATGTAAGTGGATTACTTGGAACAGAACAAGGCGAACAGAGGTGGTTTGCCTTGCATTTAAGAAGTCGTCGCAAATTAGAGATCAAGGGAAAAGGTCGATCAACCTTGGTATCAAAGGAACATCGGGAGGCTCGCTTGAGCACCGTCTAATTCGGTGATCCTTTCACAGGTATTTCGTCGACTGGCTCGTTTAAGAAACCAATATCCACAGCGTAACTTCAAGAAGCATGGCGTCTTGGATTTCAAACATCTACGGACGACGAACACAAATGCAGTCCGAACAAGTATCCGATGCGGACTAGTCAAGCCACGGATAGGGAGATATACGCCTGCAGGTTGGTTCTTGATGAAGCAGAGCATCTGCCGCCCTGTTGAAATTGTCCGAGCTCTGCAGGCGGCCTAGACGCTAGTACAAACTTGGGATTCGATCACGACCAGGGCTCATGATCGAACCCCAAATCCGGCAAGAACCAACTTCACTCCCCAACCAACAATCAGAAGATCCGTTATGATTCCCCACGAGGCTCCATTCGAATACGACTTTGACATCTGCACAGAGGATGCTCAGTATCCTCTTCACAAAACACATGGAACGATAATTCGATTCTCAATAACCGTCACTGGAATCCTTTGTGTTGTGCGCCTCGTCTTCAGTCCATTTCGCCGTTCATGTAATCTCACTTACCACGAGTACGAGATAGTTTGTCTGGTCCCTTCCGACGCATGCCGAGAGGTGGTATCTCGATCGAAGCCTTCAATCATCGTTGCGGCTCAGCAATTGTATGACAAATGCTTCTCTGCAAATGCCGGCTATAAACTTGAGATACTGGAAACAGAGTAAGCTGTACGAAGTCATCGCCCAGTAGCAAGCTGACTGCACTCAGGCTACAAGTCTCCTTGCACTCGGATCTTGGCAGCGAGGTCGCAGTGCGATTACCCAAAGATCGCCAACTTGACCGTCAACAGACTTTGATTGACGAGCCGATCCCCAAGCGCCTGAAACTAGATGTACAGAAGCCAGGAACCCCTCTGGACTCTACGTTCATAAGCTGGAAGCCGGTCGCCACCACCCTCCAAGACGTACAGAACTCGTATCGATCATTGATTAGCAAAGGCCAACTGAATTACAACCGAGTACCTCAGTCTGCACCGAAAGCAGACGGCGATGTCAAGGTGAAGCCCTGGGATCCTTACATTCTCCCCGCTACTTCACTTGCACGCGCTCGACTCGATACGAAAAAGGCAAAAGATATCAAAGAGCGTGCTCGGTCGACTATTCGCATCGTGCCAAAAGCAGTCGAATGGATCGCAAAGACTCAGGAACACAATCTGACACCAGAAGACTTGAAAACAATACTTCGCATTGCGTTTGACAATGATGGGCCGGTTTCAGCAAATCTGCCTCCAATACTGGGAGTTGTTGCAAAGGGTCTGAGTCGCGCCGACGAACTGAAAGGCATCGCGATTGACAACGATGGGCTGGTTTCGACAGTGGCTGTCTACCGATCCAGATTGCCTCCAATACTGGGAGTTGCTGCAAAAGGTCTGACTCGCGCTGACGAACTGAAGGGCATCTCTGTTACCATCGCGCGAGCAGAGTCAGTTTTACGACTCCTCGCGTATGCTCTAATGGAGGTGTCTGTAGTGGCTGGGGAGGCTACTGATGATCAGGTAATCTCCATCAATATCATCACATATATGATACTGAACTTACAAGGTCAACTTGCTGATGGAGCCATTGGTAACTGGTGGCAGCGATTGGCTTCTGCGGTGTCGTAGTTTTGCTCGCTCCTGGTGCTGGGCGATGGCAAATCTCCCTCACTGGAGGGGCCGAGAGCTGGCGCTGTATCTTATGCTAAGTAAGCTCTACAGTAGTGCGTTGGATTTGCAGCTGACAGCATGCTACATACAGTCCACGAACACGGGGAACGTCCTTTGCGCGCCTTGTTTCAGCCCGTATTCCCTGCTGGCGTGGGGGAATTTGTTTTCACTTTAGACTCGGATCCATATTCGAGAGGCTTGCCAGCCTTGTCGAGTCTTCCCGGCGTAGTTGAGATTGTGGTGGCAATGCTTGGTGGCTATGTAAAGTAAGTTTCAATACAAATTAGATGAGTGGGGATTGCTAACAACGGGCTACAGGCATGAAGTAATCTGCCGTTCCCTTGGATGCTCAGATTCCTATCTAGATAGGCCTGATTCAACACTCTTCCGGGAGATCTTTGCATCACCAGGGGCAATACAATTGCGCTACCATTCTAAACGCATGTTGGAAGAGGATGCGGATCAAAGACTGCCAGGGGACCAAACACAAGGAGATGGAGGGGTGTCATCGACAAGTAAGTAAATGGCAGCTTCTTTCCAAGCAACAAAAGCTAATTGCCATGCGAGACAAACTTGACTTTGATGCCAACAATGACCCTGTATTTTCTTATGAATACCCTGTGGAAGAGGAATTCGGTGATCTGTTTTGTACGAGCTACTCCGTACCTACTCCCTCTCAGCAATAACAAGGAGATCCAAGATTGACCCGTCTACCACTCCTACCTCAACCCCTTTCGTGATATGCGTTATTGTTTTTGCACTCAACTCTTCACCATCTAACGTTGGATCGAATCCCCAGACTTGTATTGGGACTATATCTGCCTTCGAACCAATTCGCGTCGTGCTTGGTCCGTAAATTCTCAGCACATTGTATTTCTTGCGTCCAGAGTCCATCTTATCCCCAGTTAGCTCTGATGCCGCTATCAGTTGCAGCTATGTACCTTCTTGAGACCTAGTGCATCCAGGAGAGGGTCGGCTGCAACAGGCAGCCCATGATCTGCACAGTTCTGCGTCCTCTCCTTTTTTGCTGGCTCGAATATGGCCTTCTGAAGCCATTTCCCCAATGTTTGCAGGATAGCCTCAATGTTTGTTATATCCTCCAGGCTGTGCTGGGAAAGATGAGGCTTCCCCAAGTCGGTCATACGAATATTGTCGAGTCTTTCCGGAAAGAGATATCGAAGCCGTCGGATGAGGGGGAGTGGACTCGGAGGTGACAATGTCGTAGTGCTGTGGAACAAGCACAGCCTACATGTTAGCGCCAGATGTCTTCACCGCGGAGGATATTACGACGACCTTACTTACGAATTACGGGTCTAACCTCGTCGTCTCTGGATTCATGGGAAGGCGCAGAGATGGGGATACTAAGCGAACAGTGATACGTATCGGCAAGTTCGTAACTTTTATCCGATATGCTGCAAACGTGGCGGAAAACCATCAGCCACAGTAAGCGGCCGACTTGGTCAAACATCACATGATTAAAGCTACGTCATGAGTAAGTTACCGGCCTTGACACCTGCCAAACTGCACTGGGAGACTGACAACAAGCAAACTGTAAGTGGTTATTCACTGACGGAGTCTTGCTTTGCTACTTTCCTTTCGAAATCTACACTTACTGAGCATTCTAGGAAAGGCAGCAACGAATGCTCCTCTCGAACCGCTCGAAACAACTTAGCGACGCGATATGGGTTCCGACTATGGCTTTACTTTCTACGCTCTTCCGAAGCGTGTAACGGGAGACCAAGAGCTGTACGAGCTCGGCGGCAGGCACAGTTATGGATCACAACACGATGGTACGGCGATGATGCAGACTAAGGCGACAGCGGCATCGTTGTGTGAACACCGATTCGGAAGACTTCTATCTCGAGTTTGTGGATTGCCAAGGATATCAAGTTCGACACCGAGAATCCTACGCTGGGAATTGAACAACTACGGAAGCAGTACGGATGGTTGAAGCGTCGTTCCTTGTTTTCGGCGGTGGGCGTTAAAGAGAATCTGGTCCGTAGCAAATTTAATATCGCAGGCTCAGAGACTAAACAAGATACTGACTGTCTGTATCAGATCCGATTCCTCAGCTTCAGAGAAGCGTCGAACGATTTCGAGGTTGTCCTCATCGCTCTCGACTCCAGTGGTTCCTCAAGAAGGATTGAACGGGAATTAGATGCAATGGATGCAATAGTGGATCTTGGCGAGTGCGGTGTTGACGTGATGGGTCGATCTCACGGTCCTGAAGTCATTTGTGCTAATCAGGATTTTGATCAGCATACAAACGACACGTTTTGCAAAGTACAGTACGCAAGAAGGCTTGAACAGCTGAAGGGCGAGAGCATATGGCTGCCGTCGATGCTCGAATTCTACTGGCAGAACGGTGTTGGCACCAAGGGCGCGGAATATCTCAGGACTACTGGTTTCTTAGTCTCCTATCAGTAGGTTTTTCCTCTCATAGTACTCACTTGCGAAGAATTACGATTGAGCCTTTGTGCTAGATCTCTTCAATATGACCGATTTGACGATGCTGCGAACAATATGACCGATTTGACGATGCTGCGAACCTGTACGGCAAGACTGGCAAGGCCTTTAAGATCGTCGAAGGCTGGCGTCTTCGCTACTTACTCCTTCTCGTTGTAGGCAGCCTGGCATGTAGTATCTGCGTTGTTGCTACTATCACAGTCGCTAGACAGAGCCTCGAAGACGGCCTGACTGCTGGAAGCTATAGTCTGGCACTTGCAACTACTTGTTTGGCTGTCTTGGCGTTTCTCAGCGCGGTCCTTTGAAGTTCAGACTTATCATTAAAGAGGCGGTATTCGAGCAGAGAAGACTCGTTATACTTGCAGGCGTGAAGGTGACGCATCGAGGCAGACGATTTATTGATCGTCCCTTGGTCTCTCTTCACTTCACGTCCAGGCCTAAATCGCAACAGGTGGAGCAGACTGATATGGAGTGAGAGATGAAATTAGGCCTGCTCGCTTGCGCAGGTCACCGGTCCACGGTCGTTGTTAAAGAATATCTTCATGCCTATGGCTGTTATCTTGCTGTATCTAGAATATCACACCAATCTTGGATACCCATTGAAGCTCTCAAAACATAATTCTGTTGGCCGTCCCCAACACAAGTCGACGATCATGAATAACCCAAGATCGTAGCATGCGAGTTTAAGCCAGACTACTTCAAGAAGTCCTTCACACTAGAGCGCCACCATCTGAATCTGAACTGTCACACCCTTGCCAGGAACCAGACGTTGCTGGGGAACCGATCTCGTTACTCTGGTTCTTACAATCCTCGTTTCTCGCCACAAGCTCCTTTTCATTAGCCGAGAAACTGGCTATGACTAAGTTAGAGATCATTTAGTATAAGCCTGTATGATGCACCTACGCGGGACCAATGCTGATACAAATTCGTTGAGCTCTAGCGAACGAGTAATTCCAGTTGTTGAATCCGGATGCCATAGACTGGGTCCTCTACGCTGCTCGATTTGTCGGAAAGCATCTAGTCTGATCTGCAATCAACTTATTTATTATATCCCGTTGATGCTTTTTCTCGCCCACCCTTGCCGTATCAATAAGATCTGGGGGTCGCCAACTGAGATGTTGTGAGAACACTAGTAACTTAGATTTCTGAGTTTTATCATGATGCGAAGAAGCTTGTGGCTACGCATACCTTGCCGGAAGATTCCCATTTCCCGATATTCTCCGGCCAGAGCAGAAAGTGGCCGTCCTTTAGTCGCTACCAACTTTCGACTTTTCACTTTCAGCTGTTTCAACTTCTGGCTTTTCTTTTCTCTCGGATTGTTTGCGCTCTCTCTAGAAACATCAAATCTCACACGAGTGTGAGTCGGCATGCTGCCTTCGCAACACTCTGCTTAGGGCAAAGCACGAGTATAAGTCAGTACCACCGACTTAGGTTATACCGAAAGGTGGGGGAAGGATGGTAAGTCTTTTGCACACACTCACTGCTAGACAACTGTAATAGTCTCCCTTTTTCCCCATATAGCATCCATCCCTCCATCTCCATAACCGAATATTTGCCACACACCCACCCGTGCCCACGATATGCCTGACACATCGTTGGGCTTAACAACAAGCCCGTGTGCTTCGCATCCACCACTCTTAGTTAACACCATAGTAATCACTGACAGATCCCAGTCTTCGTCTGGAACAACATCAGGATACCAATCGCATTTCGATGGCCGAGGAAGATTCGGACCGTCAATGAAGCGGAAAATGTACGCCGTCTTCCCGAATTGATTACGAGATGTGCTCCAGGAGATTTTCAAAAGTGGGCCTTGGATGATGAGGGATTTTGAGTGTCCGAGTCCATCGGCGGCGTATCGTGCTGATAGAGGTTTCGTGACCGTGGCTACCTGCTTGAAAGCCCTCTCGTAGTCGAACCGTTGCTTGTTATGCACCGGTGCGTCCACGGATAACCATGACCAAGATGGTACGTCCAGATCAGCAGGATCGATTCTTTGGCCTGGCTGTGAGCACTTCCACAAGACTTCCTCAAAAAGATTGCATTCCCAGAGTCCGTTGTACAGTCTCTCTCCGGTGCAGTCTTCAGCACGCATAGCTAATGCAGAAATAGCGTTCCACCTGTCGCTGTAGTAGGACAACTTGGCTGTAGTGTACTCATGCACAATCTCCCACCAGAAGGTTTCCCCTGATGTGAAGTCACGGTCAGCATTCTTTCTAACTTCTCCTCGTACGGGAAAAGTAACTTACAATCTTCCCAACCCTCTCCATCCAGAGCCGAACACTCTGCGAGCGCAATTTTTAGCCCACTCTCGTTTTCTTCCCTAATCTCCGGCGACGCTTCTGATGCCGCGCCCCCCAAACATTCCCAATACACCATATCCTTCCCGAAGCTCAACGTCCTTGGCGCCAATGCACGTTCCTGCACGACCCATCCTCTTTGATGAAGCGGCGGCCTCAATTTGCCCTCAGCACTCGGCCCCTGCAACTGCTGATTCCAAGCCCAGACTTGATCGCGTGTCGAGCTATCGCCATCGCGCAGCAGAGCAGGGACGAGGGAGAGAGGATTGCGCGTCGTGAAGCAGCCGCTGTGGCTGTTTTGAGCGCCTAGGGCGGCGATGGTGAGGACGGCACACCCGTAGACGCTGCCCATGGTGGGAATTTCGCGAGCCGCATCGAGGGGCGAGTCTTGGATTATGCAGAGGGAATCAATCCAGAGGTACTTGAAGCCCAGTTTGGTAGTAATCGTCGCGGCGTCGAGGAAGTTCTGTGGGAGAGAGGCGAGGGGAATAGAGGTTTGGAAGGAAGCGAAGTTTGATGTTTCGAGGCACGTTGTCCGTACTCCGCCCCAGCAGTGACTGAATGCTAGGTATTCCACGTTTGAAAAGTCTTTGGGGGTGGTAGAAGTGACACGGAGTTTAATGGAAGTCAAAGTGCCGTCGGGTCCGGCGGACACTTCGAGTAATCGCGTTGGCACGGTGTAATCCACCTCTGGCCTATTTTGACATGCGTCGTGACCTGTTCGACACTGCCTCAACCAGTTCCTAGCAAGCGCAAATACATGGCCAGTATCCGTTTGTCGATACCTCAAAGATCCTTGGAGTCTCGCCTTCGGATAGTCGTACGAGAGATTGATGACTTTCCTTTCATACTGCATGACCTGCATTTCAATCCTCCCGGGACCGTCATAACTCTGCTCTCCGAACACACCGACCATATAACCATTCTCGCATTCGGATGGAGGATTTGAGTTTGCAAGCGGATCTGGAGCTGCGAGTAGAGAACAGAGATGACAGCCTGTTTCGGCAGACTTGCATAGATCGACGAAAGTGACATAATTACCATAATCTGGGGAAAAGACGTCGCCGTAGCGATCGTCGTCGCCGTCGTTCTCGCCTTCAATGTAGACGGAAAAGCCGCCTCTTGCACCTTCGTTCGGTTTGCTCTTGAAAACGCGCGACTTCTTGATTAGAGTTTGACATTGCTTGCAGAATGTGTTCTCCTCCACGAGCCCTGGATTTCTGCTCCTAAATGAGAACGCGCTATGCCCGTGTTGTCGTGTGGTATTGCTTCCGAAGGCGAATTGCTGAACTGGAGTCTTGCCCTTACCGCTACTATATGATGCATCAAGATTCCCGGAGCTTGATTCAGTCCGGTTATCTCTTGAGGATTCGGCATGATCTTCTCCTAATAAAGCGACACGGTGGAACACTTGATCTGTTGGAGAGTCGTTCGGTGAATCTTCTAGAGTATGTACCTTGATATCTATGCTCTTTTGACGCCTTCTGGGTGTTTGCACTCCATTCTCCTGCGGTGGTGGACTTCCAAGCGCGGCTCTTGCGAAGAAATCATCAACTTCTTCCTCGCTCATGACTTTGTTTTTGTAGCGCGCGGACGCCTCAAACACTGTTCCACTCGGGAAGCCGTGGAACGACATTGTGCAAAGAAAAGAATGGACCAGATTTGGAGAATTATTAAACGCAACCACGACGGTTACGTTTAATTCGCGATAATAAGTACTGCCCGCGTCACGCGCTGTTTCGGGTTGCGCCTTCGGATAGACGGCGCTCCAGCGCCCAGGCACCAGCGTGCCCCACCTTTGTTATAGAACCTTTCCCTAAGTCCTCCGAGCTTTGAAGAAACTCTGATAGTCACGATTAAGCAGGCGGGAAAAGCCGAAGCGGCGATCGATAGCATCAAAAAAAAAGGATCGATAGCATGATCAACCGCAGTAATTTTCTCATTGCAGACTGGTTTCCTAGGGGAGAAATGGCTAAAGAACAGTGACATATTGGTAATAGATTCGTAGGCTTGCGAGGAAGAGACTTGAAATGCCTGAATGGTAGATTTGTCTCGCGACAGGGTGCGTCTCTCGACGCAGGGACTGACCTTAGATTGGGTGGTTTTTACAGTTGCTCCCTTTAACGCTTCATCTTCTTTAGTTATTCATCACAGTCTGGTGCAAGGCTCTCTAGATTTCGGTGAGATGGCAAGCTAAGCAATATGAGATGGATATACTAATGTCGCTATGCTTATCAATTTAGAGCTATCGCGAACATGTTTGACCGGCCCCGTCGCTCAGGCTCATCGTAGGAATGCTGGAAGTCATAAGTGGTAAAAGGTATTCGAAGTCAATCTCGATTGAGCATATAGGTTCTTGTTGCAGAGAGGGAAGCTAAAGAAATCTGGGAATTGGGTGATAGAAAAAGAAATTCAGGACCCAGTCTATCGATTATCCACCTATTGTCGATTTCTAGCCTTACGTCTGAGGCTGACATTTATTAAGTAAGCGACGGCGATCTCCAGCGAAATTACATGGGTGCTAGCCTGCGGCTCACACGAAGCCTTCGAAATTGAAACACAGTGTAAAACGCGAACGTCGATTGATTGATTGATTGATTATGTCATACTCGGTTCCAGCAGCTTAGTCAGCCGCTATGCCGGAAAGCGCGGTGTCGGGCATGTCGCCGACGCGTGCTGGAACTGGCCAGCGCACCCCACTTCATCATGTTTCCATGACCAGCGACCCCCTCCTACCGCGCCTGGTCAGGCTTCTATCTACGTCTATTTACATATCCGTTTCAAGAAGTGTAGGTGTCCATTAACCTTCTGCTTTCCTTGGTGACTGCTTGTGCCATCCATCTAGTGTCATCGTAACTTCAGTCTCCCCCCAGTGCTCGGCTTCGTCTACTCTGTGATCCCAAATTGCCCAAGGATCTGTGTTTGTTCCATGAAGCTTATGGCTTTTGTGGCTGCTTTACGCTCGTTCAAGATTGCCCTCAGGTTCGTCCGTCCTGGAATTCCGGATAGCTCCTGACGTCGTAGTTCCTTGAATCGTCTGCACCTTAAAAGGACGTGCATCACCGTTTGTCGTCCCTCTCCACATGGACACCTGGGGTCGTTGATCTCCGGCACCCGCCTATGGAAAAGGAAACCCCTAAGGCCAATCTTCTCTGCATGCATCTGGATTAGTATCGAGCTGTGTCTCTTTCTGAGTTTCTCGTGGAGGCGCAAGACTCTGTGCGTTGGTTTGGGGGTGTGTCTATGGCTGGTTCTGCCTCTGGTTTCGGTGGTCCAAGTGTACTCCCGTGTAGGTATACGCGATGCTACTGTTGCTATTGACATGTACCTTAAAGCGAAGCAAGATATCTCTGGAGAACCCTTGAAGAGAAGCACGCTGTTAGGATACTATCGTACTGGCAGGCGGTGGGCTGATCTCGCTGGCTCGTCTCCTTTGTTGGTATTCATCTTTCCGCAAATGGCGGAGACCATCGTGTACGTACAACCCTTCTCTTTTTCTCGTGGAGACTGATCGCTTCAAAAGGCAAAACAATTCCATTACCGACCTGACAGTCAGAAATATAGCACATCACATTCACTCCCATCATCCACAACTCACCGAAGCTCTGGTTGATATTGGCCAGTGTGCAGGCTTGGTTCCGTCTAACACGGTGCCTGTGGCTTTAATAAAAGATGCCGTGCTAAGAACTACTCGAGAGTTGAGTGCAATATTGGATGGAATTTCGGGGGATACTTGAGATAGTGCGTGTGGATTGAGCTCAAGGCAAATGTTAATAGATGCGAGCCAGTTATTTATCTAAACTTCTACAATTTCACCCTGACATCAAAGGAATGCGTCGCTCTTGTCCTGTGACCCCTTGAGACCAGTGCAATTGGCTCCAGCTCTCCGCTGGCTGCATACATCACAACTTCAAAGGCATAGATAAGGAAAAACGGCTAACTAACTGGGGTTTGCAGGATAGGGGAAAACAAGGTAATATCAAGTGAAGACATGTACATGGAAAGGAGCGTCAATTTCCACGCCATCCATAGACACCTGTCATCTTCACAGTCTGTGACAGTTTCCACCCCGCATATTTCTTCTGGACATCAGGAAGCTCCTCAACGCTGACAGGCCAACCCGCTACATCCTGGCCTCGTGGGCGCTCAGTATAAAATGCCATCTGCTCTTTACCATTTGACTTGTCATTCGCGATGTCTCGAACCACGATCACCTCTTTCAGGTTTGTCATAGCCCTCACTGCATTCCTCAGACCTGCAATCGTCGAATACTCGACCAGTCCGTCCCCGAGATACGTTTCATCGATCGCGGCATATTTCAGGCGAGCCAGCTCAGTCTCCTTTAGAATTCCAAAGAGCCGATACAGGCCATCCTCTTCCTGACTGATGTCTAAATAAAGGATATCGAGATCGAAATTGAATCGCACCCTTTCAGGCTGTAGGAATGATCCGAAGCAGAGGGGGTAGAGTGCCTCGACCGCCTGCCTCGATTCCTGACATACGTGTAGCGCAGTCGGGAGTACAGCTTGTGAATAGAAACCCGTCGTACATTGGTCAGACGTAAGGATCTCCACGATACGGGGGGAGAGAGTAAATCGCCAGATAATAAAGCGAAGTTCGAGAGGAAGACGTGTGAATAAAGTAAACCGTTGAACGCCAGCTAGTGAGACAAGGGCGACGGACGCCATCGTGTAATTGTGGCTGGTATGGTAAGCAGGGAAATTGTAGGTATCGAGGTCGAGAAAGACGGTTGCACGCTAGCAATCTGTCCAGGTGTGATCAGAAGATATATATGCTCGAATTCTTCTCCTTCCTACTTAACAACCCTTGTCGCAGCGATACGCCGGGAAGTCGCCCACCACTCACTTCTGCCCCGTAAGCGCCGGCCTGAACTTTAACCAAAAATAGCTTATTCTGACGCTGATCCGGTGGAGCTAGTGAAGAAGCCTTGGGAAGGCGGGGTAGAAGAGGCGAGGAAGCAATTGAGGGGACAATAAAGGGAAGTCGAAGAATGGACATATCATCTTGATGATCATTGAGCAGGTATGAGCTCTGGAACAAAGCGTGTCCCTCTTTCTAAAAGAATGCAGATTCCATGTAGAACTGATCTGAAGCAACTGTGCGAAGTTTCGAAAATACTCTACGGAAGTTCAGGTCCGCGTTAAGCCTCGCCATACATTATTTTATAACAACGAAGCAACAAAGCTAACTAGAAGTGGACAGCTGGGAGATGGGCACCTGTGTCCCACTCGAGGTTCTTGGCAATCGGGCACCCAACCCGCGCTACCGCAGTCCCACCTGAGAGAAATCTAATTGATAAGGAACCACTAGATTACTGTACTGAGATGAAGCGCTTCCAGGCCCCACCAACAGCACAGACAAATCTGGGTCACAACTGGCGCGCGGCATCAGTGTTTGGGCCCTGGGTTGGAAACCAAAGGCGGTAATTCTAACAGCTCGCACGAACAGCAAACACTATAAGAGAATACAAATAAGTCGAGCAATACCCAGCAGTAGAAACTTGTCTTTCTTCGCCCGAAATCTAGCAGTACCATTACAGTCGCCGCTAAGTGTAACACGATACGATATCAATACTATTGATCCTATGACCTCAGTGCACAACGACCTCGAGGTGATAAGTCTACCCGGGGTTTTCTTGTTCTCCTCCACGCGACTTTCAACCGAGGACGATTACCTGATGCTTGTGTATTTTTGGCGGGAGGTCATGCCGACTACGAGATACAAATATACCCATCCTGGCTACACCTATTATTGGATGCACAGTGCCAAGGGCCCCCTTCGATTTGGCCCCGGGAGAAAGGGGGGGGGAGGGGTGGAGGTTATGTGGCCATCCAAAAAATCAAGTTCACATGGTCACTACAACTGCACGTGATTACGTCACAGCTACCTCCGGGAATGTTTTGGAACAACCGCATATAGAATTGCTTGCCCATTCACGGCTACCAATGAAGTAAAGCGACTGGTTGGACTTCTTTTCTACCAACCGTTTTTCATCATGACCCCCTTCATCCCTATTTTTGATGGTAGAATAGAACAAGCGCGTGTTCGTCACGTGATGTAACTCTACACGCGGTGTGGGTGCTCTGGCCACCGGTTTCTTCCTTGTAAGTGGATCACTCAACCCATACTAACCGCTCTAGCCACCACATCCAGAAGCCTGTGAACTTCTACGTACAAACTTGCCTGTCTTCTTCACGGCCACCAACAACCTATAAACGACAAGTTGACTTTCTTTTTCTGCCAACCCTATTTCATCATGGCCCTCTTCACCATTCTTGATGCCCAGTCAGCCTTTAGCCTTCATCATGGCAGGCTTCTCTACCTTCCACAGCAACGCGACTGCACTACCTACAGAGATAACTACGCAAATCCTGGGTCATGTCGTCACGGACGCTCGACCATCACCCCTCGGCGGCGGTGTTAGGACCCATGCCGCACACCATCCAGTGGCATCGGTATCGAGGTCATTCCGATCGATCTACCTCAACCACCCTTACTCAACTTCCACGGAAAAGGGAGAGACCACGCCAGCCAAACTCCGTATTGGCGAAGCCCTCGACTTCAGCGACTTGAAAACCCTGTCAGCTTTCTTCGAACACGGTCCAGGTCGAGATGCTACAACTCTGCACAACGTTCGATTCCTCAGCGTATCCTATCTTGACGATGAGAATGCCACGGGTTGGGGTCAGCGAACTACCGATTATGCTTACGAGGCTTTTGAGTACCTTTATAAACACTGGGGTTCTATGCGAATATCATGGCTTCGACTCTGCATCCCTTTCTCACGCGCGATATCTTCCGTCGACGACCCGGGGTTATGGAGCCTCTTCAAGCTCCGTAACCTTCCTCACCTCACAATTCGTGGTCCACACGGTTGTATCACACCTGAAGTCCGCAAACATCTTAAGGCTCGAACACGTACAAAGAAGCTATTCCCATGGCGCCCACTTGGCCTGGAAAATGTTGGTGGAAGAAAGTGGAGTGGCCAAATGACATGGGAGGAGCAATACCAGTTACTCGATAGTCGATACAAGTACTTGCACGACCGCGAAACCGTTACCGAAAGGCGAAAAATGCAACGGAATGCCTACCACAAGCGGCGACGACGGTGGCCCATGTTGTCGAAATGGAGAAAGAAGGGCCGCACAGGGCCACGAGATTTAGGTGAGAAGATAAACTGACATTTCTGAACATGGTTCGAAACACGACTGATTGCTATGTAGATACAGTCCCTGCCCTGATCGCGAATTAAGAGCGGTCAATCTCATCCTCATTGACATCCAAATTCGGGCTATCCTTCATCGGTCCCATGGACAACAGCAAGCCTTTCTTGACACTGTGCTGTGGTTCTTGACCTTCAGAGTTCCGCTCCTGCGCTATCAGCCTCTTGATTGGGGACACAACTTTGCTCCAAATACCCCACGCTCTATCATCAGCGTCTGTCTTAAATCCATCGAGAAAACGGAGTCTCTCATCCCGATCCTCACCTGACGAGTGCGGTGGCGCGAGCGGAGTGGTGAACTTCCCTAACCATAATGCTCTATCGACGCACTGCCAAAGGTCGAGATCNGTTGACCACTTCTGCCAGTTGTACATCTGACTTCCGTGAGCAAAACGCCGATCCAAAGCCGCAAGACGCTTGAGCACGACATCAAAGTCACGAGTCGCGAAGATGGTCCGGATTGGCTCTAGGTTCGGGGCCAGAATGTCGGGTAGGCTAGTCACNGAGNGCTGCAGGCTGCTAGCAATGATCCAATGCGCCAGCGGGTGGTGTCGTTGCTCCAGTGCCTACTCTCNTNAGTACTTNGTCTTTGTCAATCCATCTTTACTCACTTTTTCAACAGCAAAATANAATTCCTTGACNTGAGGGCGACCCACAAATTCNCTTCGAAGTTCATCGCGTATATCGCATANACCATCGAGTAGATTGTTNAGAAAGCGCGCTTTCGTGGTATACCCAAGGGCATACTTTACGAAGTNAGAGAAGGGGATTCGGAAGACCGCCTGACACACGGTCGCATGGAATTCGGCCGCGATTTCGGAAGGGATCCCTTCGAGTGGCGGGTGCCAGTTCCAGTCCCATGGAGATCCACTGTATTCAAGTGGCATTTGGAGCTCTCTCCAAAGCTCGTTGGCCTTATAATCGACTGACAAGTTTGAGGGGTCTGCACGTTGGTCCCTACAGAGGTTCTGGAAAAGGGTATCGAGATCGGAACGTTTCTTCATGTAGCCGACCATCGCTATTTCATCCACGCCAGGAATAAGCGAGCAGATGACTTCCACTTTGCGGGTGTTTTTAGTAGTCACTACCTTTCGCTGAGCTTCTGCCTCCCACCACCTGGTTGCAAGACGAGAAGATGCCGATCCCATATTGGCGAAGGGCAATCAACGGATTGGACGGCAAGCGAGAACAGATGGTTATCCAGCAGCCTAGTATCGAAGATGATGAGGGAGGACGGTTGATGAGGGAGGAGGCCGATGAGGGAAACAAGACAGCCTCGACCAACTTATACAAACAACATCGCTTCCTTGAAGTTCGCCCACCCTGGACGGATTCGTATCTGCGCCGTGGAAGAAGTTCCCTGAGAGCTGAGGCAGTATACCTTAGTCGATATGATCCTGTATCAAGGAACCACACAAAAGGCCAACGGTGGTACCTTGGACATCTAGCCACCACAATCTCTCAAACCCTGCACGCATTAGTCTGTCTATCTAGGCTTGCACCTGGTGTCCATGCCAGTGCATGGTGACCAATTCTGCCTTGGAGGTATTGGCGGTGGTTCTCGACATTGGGTGAGATCGGACGTTGCCGGCAGCAGCCTCCTTTGGCATTGAAATGCATGAACCACTTGAGGGNGTTATTCCCATTATCAAGTGATAAGCAAAGCAGCAAGTCTGGTACCTATGTCGTCTGCGACACTTCGAATCGCGAGCCTAGTGAGGGATACAATGTGAACAGAGGATCAAGCGGCTCTAGCGTATCCCCGAATAGAGACCGACGCCAGCGAATGTCTAAAATTGCATGGGTTTCCGTTATCCGCTTTGTCTTCCAATCAGCCACGGTTGGCGAACCTTTCCAGGCTGTTGCCAATCTCCATAACTCGCAGCTGACCAAGCGGGTAGGGCGGTATGGAGGATATATCCAGGACAGTCAAACGCCGAGGAGTTAGTTTTCCTAGGGTGAGGCTGTAGTACCAAGGACTCCACTGGTCATCCGAGTCTACTGGAACGGCGATGGCAGAGCATTCTGCATCGCAATGCTGCGCTGAATCCATGGAATCACACACGAGTCACGAATGCTATATCTGCTTCTCCATGAGAGGATGGACTTGCGATTGAACGGCTATGATGGGGTTGCCGAGGATTGCTGTAGTGCAGCAGAGAATTCAGGCGCTGCGGCGCTGTCGGCGCCGATTATCTGCCTGGGCACGAATGCAAGCACATCAGGAGGAGAGGGATGGAACTCATGGCGTGCAATTGGGCCTCCTGGGTGGTTTGCACCAAACACCCTGGCAAGTAAGTACTTGAGAAGTGTCCCTTGCTAGCTACTGCGCCGACTCTGTCTCTTGAACAAGACGGTCCTATCGGGTTTCTCCGCGTCAAATATCTTTGGGCTAACATCCAAGTAGAAGCAGCCAACAGGCTTTGGTGGTGGGTGATACGAGCCTATCGCATCTGGCGCCACCTTTCTACGCCGTTTAGATACAGCCGTGTATGGGCGTTTATTCTAAAGCCCCAATGCTTCCAAATTAAGGTCGTATGGTCGTCGGTGCCGAACTTGTTTACGATACGGCAAGAGTCGACATCTGCCATGGGGAGCACCAAAGCTGGCAAATAGGGGGTTCATGTATTCACATTTCCCAGGACAATATTATAGCGGACTATCACTTTCACGATGCCCTTTGGGGGGGAGGGGGGTGGGTGTGTCTGCATATGCACGAATGGGAATACTCTGCCAGCCACCGCTCCCCACCCATTTTAAGATATATTTGGCATATAGTGAGTTATGGGTACGACATTGCCACGGTTTGGCCATCAAGGGGGGCTTGAGACGGATCAGCCGACGCAGGTTGGCGAAGGAGTAGACATCATCCAACCACCGTGGACCTCACCGGCTCAAGCTGATCTCGCACCTGGTCCCTGGCACGATCTGCGCAGCAATGGGTACTATTCGACCTGCATCTCTATATCCACGTCACCAAAGAGGTGCCCGGGAGTGGCTGCAGAAGTCGTCGGCGCTCCATGGGGGTAAGCTGAGGGGCAGAGATGTGTGCTAGTCTCTCTCCTGTGGTATGTGATGCTATGAAACAGGGAGTACGATGGCCTGAGAATGGAGACATGCAATCACTCCTCACCCCTTGGTCTAATCCAGCGGCGTGAGCGAGGCAGATTCGGTGGGGGAGAGGCAATGTTTGACACCTCACTGGCTACTGGGCTGAGGGGACTAGGAATCTGTGAGGGGTGCTATAGGAAGGTACGGAACAGACGGCCATTCCTAGAATGGTAAGCCAGCCTTCGCATCGGCGATGCAAGCACTTGATGACTATAAGAATCGCTGCCAGCACACGGTCAACATTTTCCTTCCTATGCTTCACCCAGACGATAACTTCCGTTACAATTACTTCAGCTCTTGCGCTCACTACCACTCATCTGCATGAACAATATGAGCGCACCACCCCTCAGCGAGGCAGGACCTACGTCAGTGGGTGCCTCTTTCTACGTTAGTCAGAAGCCAAGTTGGAATACACATCTGCTGACAGGGGAGAATCCCCCTGATGCAACATACACTCCCCATGAGACTACGCCCGAAACAGTGGAAAACATGGCACCGCCTTTGAGCAAGTGAGTTAAAGGGACCAAAGACAATGACAGGGTAATAACCATGTCCAGTAACTCTATACCAGGTCTTGGGGGATCTGCAGTGCTAGATGGCAATTTCGAAATAGCTGCAGACCCCCCAGAGCCCTCGTACATCGGTGAAGATGGTCGTCTCGCTCTCCTTCGTGGTAAGTCTTGTGGATCTGCTACATTGAATCCAGCTGATCTAAGAGCAATCGATACTTTCTTTCGAGACACAGCAGCCAAATCTCCTGGCTCTAGTGCTATTATTCTGGACGAAACGCTCAGGCTTCTGCCTAGTATATTGCGAACTCTGACTCGTCAGTATTGTCCTTGCAATGGCTGTTTCTCGGCTCACCTCCCTGTTAGAATTTGTTGGTGAGCTCCAAGCTAATAATAGCCAACTCCATATGAGCAACACACGGCTCCAAGCCACTCAAAAAATCGGGCAAGCCAAAGAACAGCAACTGCAAGGCAAGATGACTATTCACCGCCCTTGGGTCCCTGGCCTAACAAGATCCAAAGCCCACATAGGCCTTCTCCGGGAAGAGCTTGCATTAGTAAAAGGTATGAACAACAGGCGCTTGGATTCGATAGGGCCGACTGACATAATGTAGACGCAAAGATGAAGTTAGAATGTGAGTCTTACATACTTCTTCGGTCTGCTAGTTATACTTATATGATTTAGTCAGAATTGATGAGCTGAGGCGGGACGCGCGCGAGGTAGAGGCTCAAAAGGACAGTTTGGAGGCAGAACTCGAGCTGCCAGGAGTTGGAGAATCTGGTGTGGAGAGCTCATGCAAGAAACGTCGTCATCAAGGGTGAGATAGGATCCATCACAGCCGCTTTCAGCATTCTCCCTGAAAACCTGTATACGGAGGAGAGTCCAGCAAACCTGCCATCTTCAGTTGCATTTCTTTACATTATACTTTAACTATCTACATTCACATCCACCACACCCAATCTCGCCCCCGCTCCCACGCCGTGCTTTCTACCTTCCGTTTGCGCGAATCCCAAGTTCTTATTCTGCACTCCTGTAGAAATTACTTTAGGTGCTGGAGGCATGCAGTAGGTACAGGCGCTGGCTGTTGACTTGCTTGTGATACGTTGAGGTTCCCGCTGATGACCTGGAATTTGCAAGCGAACCTGGTCCCTGTCGTCGGCACCACGTTGAAAGTGCCTAGATCCTCATCAATAGCGACAATTTCTGTCGCGCCACTCGGAGCAGGGGCGGGGTTGTTGTCTGGATTAGCAAGGAGGAGCCTCTATCAAGAGGAAGGCATCTTTTTTGATTACGTGCTTCGAGGAGACTGTGACGCATTTGCCTGGCCTGTGAGTAACTTATCTCGGTTCTCCCACTTCCCAGGCAAGTGCTTCCATGAATTCCTGACCGCAGCTCGTTGAAATTCCGGGAAGGGTCACTATGCCCGACCATGCACTACAATAAGCCTAGAAAAAGGATGGTCCATAAGTTATTATTCAGCTGCCAAATCACGTTGGTCATATCGACTGATGATTTTTGTCCGTAGCGCTGCCAGCAGGGACAAGTTCTCCGACACCAGGAAATGATGTTCCAGAGAAACGCCAAAACCTCGCTTCACTGTTTACATCGCTCTTCTCGATGGACCCACCAAGGCTTAAAGCTCGGACGGAATAATGGCGTTTAGTGTGCTTATCCGCCGCCGCCCCCACATTACAGTATGCGCACGGTGCATATACCCCGCCCACCGTTAAGCGCGCGGTTGGGAAGGGATCAAGTGGTAGCTCTACGGAATCGTCGAAACTCGCAGCTGCCAGCTTGTTAATTGAAACAATCTCTTCCCAGAACGTATTCGAGACAGTGGTGGAAGGATGCCTCGGCAGGTGAAGAAGGTAAGTATAAGCTTCTACCTATACAGTATCTAAAGAATAGTTGCTGACGTTGTCTCGAGAGGAGTATCGATCCAGAGCTAGCCTCCCACGTCGGGACGAGACGCACCACGAAACGACCTAGAAGAAACGAGTCTCTTGTCGACGAAGAAGTTGAGGACTTTATAGTCGTAGACACTGGGGTAATCGAGGACATGGGGACAACCGGGGACAGAATCGGAAAGGGAGGGACGGCCGGTGACACCGGGACAGTGGGTGACAACGGGGCAGCGGAGGACATCGGGACAATCAGGAGCACAGTGACAGTGGAGGATGAGAAGCCAAAAACAACGCCTGCGTCTGTCGGTTCCGATATAACTGAGGCTGAGTTGCAAGCCGACGGAATAGCGGTTCAATCCAAGTATCGAAAACCAGACACAAATTGCGACGCTACCCAGAAGGCCAGGGATGCTCTGTTTGTACTGGATTCTGCACTGGGCGTTGAAAAGGCACGAAACCAGCTACAGAATAGCACATCTTTATACATCACCTCAACGGACGGAGAAAGTCAGCAATCGCGAATCACACAGCCTCCAAGTAACATGCACCAGTCCGCTTCTGCCGCTGGAAGTTCTTTCAGCCTCGTACATCGACACAATGCAGAATGGTCTCCTCCACCAAGAGACGCTTCAGATGGTTATCAAAGTCCTCCTAAGTCGGCTAGGTTATCATCTAGGTCTCAGGAGCTGTCAGTCCCCGCTAGTCTAGCTTTGAAGCGGTGTCAACCGAATCCGAGTACGTTGCCAATGCGAGAGACAGGACAAAGTGCGAGTGAATTATCAGCTCCGAAGGGAATTGATAAGCCTCCACAGAGCAGCCCTATAGCTGAAGAAGATCACTGCTCATCAAAGTTTGGCATCTCGGGCACTCCAGAGGCCGGCAGACTAGCCAATCCCCCTCTATAGACAATCCTCCGCACTATACTGGCCTACTTTGTCCTGGAACCGTCAAGAACGATGAAGCGAGTACTCAATCCTATACTCAAGGTGCTAGTCTTCTCGACGATCTCCAAGCAGACCTTCAGCTACCCGACCAAGCCTCGAGAGAGAACATGGGTGCTGGGGGGCCATGGACTGGCTCACTCACTAGCCACCACAAGCGGCCTGCTCAGCAGTTACGCAAACTGAGACCAGATGGTGTTGGTAAAGCTCCCCAGAGCCAAGGCATTACTCCTCTCGACCCTAACAAACTACAACAATCATCAACTGGTATGACAAGCACCAATGACTCTATCTGTCAAGGAACCCGGCTGGTAAATCAGCACCTACTCGAGCAGGACCCATATACGTCCCTCCCAGTATCAAAAATCCCTAGGCCAGCCCTATCTCTCTCGCCCGTCCCCTCCGACTTCGCAAGCACCGTGGTCACAACACCACAGGTGCGCTCAATACCAACCCGAGTGGATCATGTTAGTCACCAACTTCTGAGATGGACCAAAGATCCATCCCCGTCTCACCACAACACCATGTGGATGAACGTCATTACAGGCGTTTTTGAGACATCGAGAACGGCAAATGACAAGAAAAGGCTCAGGGATAGAGCTACAGAACTAGTAAGATAATCCAAGGGCTTATTGGTGTCTACACTAACATATGTATAGATAGCTGGACGAGAGGATGTAGAACTAGAAGAAGACGAAACCACGGGAGGACGAAAACGGGTATACCCAGAGGCCTGCGGGGCTGTGGTCGACAAATGTAGCGCAAAGGGACTGGTGGCCATCACTGCTCATGGCCGTCCTGTTGATCAAGTTGATACAGGGCAAGGACCGATAGGCGAATGCTACGCAGAACTGACTATCGGAGTTGGGCAAACGTGCGTAATTCATGGAAGCTCTACGGTTCTATACTACAAGCCTCGAAAGGTCCCCGTTCCAGATCGTGCTCAACAATCCCAACCAAGACCGGCTGGACAATGGAGCATTCGTGAACTAGTAAAGCTCGTTTCGTCGCCTCCCGAGATCGTCGTCAGACTTCAAATGGACGAGCTGGGAAGTTTCAGCGCGCCCTACGAATTCTCCGTCTGGAGATGTAAGATGAAGACCACGGAGTTTTTCTCCTGGTTCGGAGGAGAAACGGGTCGTGGTGGTGTAAAAGGTCCCCCCCGTCTAACTTTTACTCTTAAAGACGCGATGTCAGACCGAAAGTCTCGCGACATACCATTACTCAACGAGGATGATTTCCGCTGGATGAGAAAGCATATTACAACAGAGCGTGACAGGGCGATATTGTTCATGCCAGGATTGAAGAACTTTACAGTTTTAGTCACCGATCCAGGGTGGGTTTCTCATAGTACGGGAAGGTGGTAAAAGCCCATCATCAAATTTGGTTCATCTACGTGTCTCAATCAGAGTGATTCCCGTCCCGCCACGCGCTCCTCCCGTCTCCTCCCTCACACTATGCAGAATTGCCCTAGGCTCGGTTAAGAACTGATGTGCTATCAACACCGACGGTGGTGTCTCTTCCGTACTGAGGAGGAGACCAGAAAGCGCTTGGTTCAATGGTGGCTATTGTCTTCAAGTTCCATCGGGCATTATCGTATAGCCGGTAAGGACCTTGACATATCGCTCCGGCTCTGTGTGAATATCAACTTCTCAGAGTTGTACGGTTCAGGCCTGTCGAATGAGCATTTAGATAGTAGTATTGAATAGAGTTATCTTGTCAATATTCTCCCTTGCTTGTATAATTGCATTAACATTAGGTTCCATGATCGACTCTCTGTCTGGCACGGCCAAAGCACTAAATTCAACTGCTCCAACTCCTGTGCGCTCAGGCGGTGATGGGGCGTTCGACCGATGGAAACTCCATTCTGAGGTAGTCGAGCCTTGTCGCGCCGATCCAACGTCGCCAGATACGCTTTTTGTCTTTGGTCTAAGTCTATATCTGATGCACATACAAAGCATTGTCGAAGTCCCCGTGTTTCAGTCAACTATTCAAAGTAGAGTCCCGTACTACTGTAGAAGTTGATCACTGGTTAGTCCGAACGGCTGCAAATTCCGATACTAGAGAACCGAAACAAGGCAAACATTTATGGGTATCTCTTAAGGGGCAAGAAGTGGCTTAGTGCCGGAAACGGACGCAGCGGGGCCCATTAGGCGGTATTTTGAAAGCGGCTGTTCAAAGAAGCCACCTCAGTGAAGCCTAAATTGGAAGAGATGCCTGGTAAGACTCTTAATATAGCTTCGTAAGGGAGAAGGCGTTCTTCGTAGTCTACCTGTGGCTTCTTCCAGATAACCCAGACAGAGTATTCCCAAATACACCGAAGCCTTCTACCCGACCTGCCGATCCAGCAATCGATGCAATGAAAGCGGCTGCTTATTCACAAGATGAAGCTTTAAAAACAAGTCTGAAGCCTGTATTAGCGGAGTAACTTATGTCGCGATGTAGCCAGATCAAACAGGATACGCAAACACTTGATACGACGAGTACACAGCGCCTGCAAAATCGTATACAGAAGCTTGCAAAGGCCGCTCAACTATCGTCTGCCGAACATGCTCTACTGATCGATCAAAACCAGTTCTTGACCGAGGTAAACAGTGAAGCCAAAGTTCGCCGATCAACGAAGCCAGTTGTACTAGGCAAGGGGAAGGCAAAGGTGATGAGCTTCGAGGACCTCGACGTGGCGCGAGCAGCGCGCGCTACGAAAGACGCTTTCAAAAGCAAGGGGCAACGTGGGCGGAAGCGGAAGAACACAGAGCCAGAGGCAAGTGAAGCAGAGCTAGAGCCAGAAGTGGGAGTGGTGAGTAGTACGAAGAAGGTGAAGATTTGCAAGGGCACTCGTTTCCGCAGGCGTAGAAGTACTGCGGTAGAGGCAAGCGAGCCGGAAGCAGAGCCAGAAACACAGCCAGAGCCACAACCGGAGTCTGTGCCTTGGAGGGCACCAGTGGCGCGGATGTATTGAGCGGGCGCTTGTCAATTTATCGTATCTCTTTTCTGCTATCACCTAATGAACTGATCTTGCAATCTAGGAACTAAGATATCTGGCCTCTAGACTTCATCAAAGTTTCCTTGTTCCAACTGTGACTTTGGAAAGCTTTAAGGCAGCTTTACTGTCATGAGGTATGTGATGCATCTCTTCCACCTTGCCGAAATATTGACTCATTGCGGACATATTTCTCGCCCTCGCTGGTATCTCCTCGCTGAGAAATTCTTTCTGTACCTTCAGATGAAGACCAGTTGTTGCTGTAAGATTATCAGCTTGAAACATACCGTTTCCGTATTACTAGTACTTCAGTTGTGAGCTGTGTTTGCGAAGACTCAGCCATGGAGATGCTGCTTGTCTCAGCCATGTCGCTATCCTTACTAGTTGATGTGGTGCTTGTGGGCCCGGAAACGGGTGATGCGCTTGAATCAGGCTCGACGGCCGTGACTAGTGTGAGCTGAGGATTTGTCGGTAGCTGGTACATGATGATTGGTTTCTTGCAAACGAGGAAGGGCGAACAGGAACAGGTGGGCTTCCTGATGTTGTCATTGGGCTCTCTGAGCGAGAAAAAAGATATCTGGTGCGATTTAGCGTCAATCCCCGGTTCAGGTAGAAGCCCCCTTTTCTGTGATACTGGGAGAATGCAGGATCCAGAGAGAGATAGGTATCATCCTGACCTCCTCGCCTCGAATTAGATATAGATGGTTCCGCCGCTCTTGCTTGAACTGTCAGACATCTTTGAAGGCGGCCTGACCTTGCAATATTGATAGACACTGTAACTCATCCGAGTAACCTTCCAACTACATTGTGTCGTGTACGGAAATCAGACGCTAGGCCGCCGCCTGCTATCATCGACGAGCCCGAGCCGATGTCTCCGTCGAAGGGGGCATGCTCGTCAGTAAGCTGTGAATTACAATCCATTAAGAAGCCAGCTATCTCCTGTGAGGAAGTCTCCCTTCGAGGCGTAGTCAATTTTGACATATTCGTGGTTGGACTGATGCTGGAGGAGACTTGGGGGAGGTGTGATGTGTGAGGATATAATAGAGAGGGGAGAGCTGAGGGAAGTGTGGGATGTGAGGATTTGGCAAGGGAAGGAGGTGTTGTTCGTCTCCGTTGTGAGCGGAGGCAAATGACTCGTAATCACTCCGCCAATGTATGGTTTGCTGATCTGTTGTATCAATTGAATGAGATGGATCTTGACCCCTGTACAGCTGAGCTCAAAGCTCCTGCGGGCTACTCGTATATGCACGGAAATATGATCCATGAACCCTTGACTTATGATAACAGCTGCATACGATGGTTGCCAGCGAAAAACGCACGGCCCTGTAACTTCTTTCGGGAGAGGACCTATGCATTTAGATTCTAATCTGGCAGTGGAGTTAAATAGAAGACTGGGCTCACATAGAACCGACAGCCATATTTTATGGAGTTGGGATGGCCTATCATGATGATAATCAATAGACTTCTACCACTGATAGTAACCGGTATAAAGCTCTAAGTACAAGACTTAAGTCCTCGTTTGCACAGAAGAGTGTCGGTTAGGCAGCGGAGTAAATCTAGTCGTCATATTTGTGGTTTGGAAGTATCAAATTTAAGTTTCTGCTGTAGGTTTACTGCACCAGAGCGTGTGACGAGATGGCTGTGACCCCTTTGCTGCATGGCTCTGCAGATAAGAAATCTCTTCTAGCAAGCATCTCCATTCCCAAGAATATTATTGGTAAGCTACGATGACTTGGTACACAGCCCTGCTCCTCTGTTGGTCCATATTATCCTGCCCAGAAATTTTGGGGTTGGCCGGTGCAACTGAGCAGCCTTTACGTGTACTCGCATTATTATGAAGAGGAGCCACACTGATCCTTATTATCCCGATGTAGTCAAACCTCGTATCCTGTTATTTCTGCAGGTAGTTCCATGTTCATTCTCGGAGCAGACCAGCGCGGTCTTCACCCAATGTTACGTACAGGAGGTGACTTGTTTTTGTGGTGACCAAGGTCGAAGCATGGGTTAATGTCTGCGGAGCAGCGTGAGCTAAGTAGCCCTAAGGCAAGGCCAAGGTGGTTGTATCATTGAGGAAAAGGTGACTACGCTTGGAGCGGTGAGTGGATACAAAAACCCGAGCGGCAAATCTGATAGGCACAGGCTTTCCGTGAGAGTTTTCGTGTCTAAGTATGCCCGACCCAAAGCCTTAGAGCTGTTGCATATACGAGCCGCGTCTAAGCCAATCTGTTTCAGTATCGAAGCAGTAAATCCCGCACTTGTTGCTCCGCACAATCTGACAAGTTTAAGCTAAAAATTACCCAGCCTGGTCTGACACCATTGTCCAGGGCGATCAACCACTTTTTGAAAGTGGATGTAGGCTACAGCTGAGCTAGACTATAGATCTTTCAAACTTTTCGAATGGCATTTGATGTATGCCGCCATTCATCCCAGGCCCGAGTTGAAGTCATCCGGCCTCGCTTAGCAAATAGGGGCTCGCTTAGGCACTTCAACAACATCCGGAAGGCTACATAGAATTCACCATATCAATCCCATCTTGATGAACACAGAAATCCGGCAAGTTCCATTACCAGTCCCTCTAGGAGATGCCCGGTGGTTCAGTGACACTGCGAGGCCCCTTGAAGATCGTTTGGCTTGATAGCCTAGACCGGCATTGCTATCCGCAAAGGCCGTAGGATGCGATCTACATGGAGGGCTGTGCGTCATATTCACAGTCCATGCTTCAAGTATTGTTTTAGATCCATTCTAGAAGAGGCAGTTCATATGGAGCCCTACATGAATCTAGTAATACTTCCAAGGCGCCCCTGCAAAGCCTTACATGCCAAGCTGTTTCCAATCTCATCCATCGTCGCCACCAACATACCTCAACACCCTTAAATTTCTGACAGCTTCCTTCCTGGTTGCCTCAACTACATTCTCGACCCCTTGTTATCGACCTCCGAATCAAGGTACCCAAGGCTGTGAACGAGTCATGTATCTTCTGTGCCGCTGGTTTGTCGATACATTCCGGGCAGACCACGGACTTAATTTCCATACAAATGTAAAGACGAATCCTCGGAAAACGATTGTTATGCGCAAAAAAGGCGCATGCCATGTGGACTGAAACCCGGCAAATAGGGCATTGAAGCCTTTTGTTCATATTCTTCGCCTTCTCGTGCTTCCAAGTCCGACATTCGGTATTGTAGATGCAGATTCGACAGCTCTCGGATGGTTGGCTCTCCTGTCCAGCTTCGAGCAGCTCGTCAAGCGAGTCTGATGATAGGTGAGAGGCTTCGCTGTAAAGGATAAGTGGCTATACGGCGTATCTTCTTTGAAATGACTCACCTGTCAGAAACTTCTCCCCTTATACGCCACTGAGGTTTGGACATTTTCTATACTGCAGATACTGAGGAGGGGTGTAGGATGACCTGGGGATGAAATATGGAAGTAGTTAAGTGATTTGGAGACGTCGACAGATGTAGTTGAGAGAAAAGATGAGGAAGGAAGCATTTATCTAAGGCTATGTAGGCTGGGGACTCCTTCAACCATAAGATAGCCGATCTATGCGTGACATGTAAAGTTTATGGCCCAGAAATCCGCCACAATTGCGAACCTTGTATCGATGCCGTCAAAATCTGATACCTTGGCTCCACTTTGGCCTATCGGTCTACAGGAACTCCGGATCAGCCAACCAATTACGGCGTGGCCGATTATCCTTGTCAATCTTGCTGTTGATACAGAGATCATGGCAGGGAGCTCCCCGGAGAGGAATGGTCGCGTGTTTTAGTGCCCCCCTAGGCACAAAGTTTGATCAGCTGAGATGACCTCGCTGGCAGCAGGTATCGTGTGTGGCTCATAATAGCAAGGCAGACTCAATCGAAAAAGAGAGAGAGTTGCTGCCTTCCAGCCGAAACCAACTCGACTGAGGCTTTTCTGAGATGCATAGGTTGCAGGCTCGAGGTATAAATAATACACCTACCTCAGTTCTTTTCCCCTCGGACGGAAATCTGTCACTCATTCCTCCTGCCACGTTCACTTCAGCATCCTCTATCACAAATGTACAATTTTCAAGCCAAGCTCATAATGCTGCGGACCATCATGGCCATTCTTGATCTACTAGTCATTCTGGTCAAGTTCTGTTGCACCTTCATCTTCGTCGGCTCCGGGGCTCTGGTGCTATGTATGTTATAGGATATCTCAATCAATTCTATAAAACTGACATGCTATGTAGCTACCATTGGCTACAAAGTTCGCACGAATTGCAAGAACTGCAAGACTCCTGAAGGGGCACTTCATTTCGGGTTTTACGTGAGAGATGGCATATTGTTCATCTTTCCAGTCTCTGTTGCTTCGAACTTGGATCTATACGAGACACTACCACTATCTTACGGTTTTGTTATGACGACGACAGATAAAACCACCGGGAACGAATATAAGGAAGGCCCCTTTTGTTGCCTTAACAAGAATCGACAATGTGAGATACTAGTGGAGCTAGTTAGGCTTAGCTATGGAAAACCTTTCGTCCCAATTGCGAATGTAGGGTATATGGGTGTCGAAGCAGAGGAAGGATACAAGCCGGGCACGCGTAAAAGGTAAGTCGTTAATAACGCTTGAACTGTTCTGATCATTGGTAGTTTCTATCACGATGAAAAGATAGCGGAACTGGATAAATTCTTGGACCATCTCTTGCTCGACGAAGAAATCTCGACATGGGTAGCTAATGGGAAGGTCGTGCCACAAGGCTCGTGGGATTAATGAGGGTATCGTCGGGTGCGGACAAGATTACTAAAGTCGGGGCTTCTGACTTCAGAGCTAGTCCGTTCTTGAGTCGATTTAATTTGAAGTATTTTGGCCAGGACATTATGTTTGTACTTATTGATAATTGTTCTTTTTGCGAACTTTTGCCTTATCTACCACGCGTCGGTGTATGGTGGGTTGTAGGCACGCATTAGTTGTGCCGGTGCCTTACTGAGCAATCGAGCTTTCTTCTCAGTAGTAACGTAGTGAAGGAAACAGTGGATTTCTATATCGCCTAATCTTGCCTTTCTATGGATTTTTGGAATTTCTTGTTTCTCAAAGACTCGACACCAAGGTAGCGAAGTCGTCACACCTCGCTTAGTGTTTAAGGGCTCGCTTCAGCGATCAGACAATCAACATATTGCAGCTATCGTTTCCATCACTCTTTGCGCGAGTTTTACTTCTTACATAGCACATCCGCAACCGAACGTGTAGTCGATAGGCTTCACTATGCCAATCAGAACGAGGTCATTTACGTTTCAAAAAGTTTGCTCAGGCTAGGCAAATGCGTCACAGTCTCCTCGAAACACGTAATCAAAAATATCCCTTACTCTTGATAGAGGCTCCTCCTTGCTAATCCAGACAGCAACACCGCCCCTACTCTGAGTGGCGCGACAGAAATTTGTCGCTATTGATAATGATCCAGGCACCCTCAACGTGGTGCCGACGCCGACCAGCCGCTGAGTGGAGAGGCGTCAGGAAACGAGCGCTACGTGGAGTGGAAGAGAATCTTCATGTATGAAGATGAGATTAAAGACAGGTAGTTTGTGAAGGATATTAGAGGAACTGAAGAAGAGAACACCGTTAATGGTTTCTTGAATTGAACAGCATTAACTTACAGTACAAGTAATCCACAAGCCGGGATTCATGACGGAGTGCGACGCATGGCGGAAGCGAAAGCGAAAGTGTCCGGTACCCGGCATCCCTTGTCTCAACACATCAAGAGCAACTGGCTAGAGAGATGGACACACAATCTATGCCTTCATATATAATAGATACCCTACCTACAAATGGAAGCAGACGAAAATGTCCCGTGGTTTGCTCCCTCAAGATATCGCCCCACAACTGATAGAAATTCGTACCTAGCCTAGGTGATCCACTGGATCAGTCTCGTCTTCAAGATCTATACCCCCGTCTTGAGTTTCGTCTACATTGCCGCCAGTTTTGCCTCCCACTGAAGGCGCTACAACCTCTTTAGCATCTGCGCTTCGCATCACAAAGAAAGGATGGCTTTCATGTAACGGCCGTCCCTGGCAGAGATATCCCATCGGAGTGCGCATAATGTCTTGCCCCTTGCGGCAGAGAGTGAGCCACTCCAGAAGGAAGTCGATAGGGTTCTTGGCAAAGGTGCTGACATGCTCATCGTCCCTATCTGGAGCTTCTGTACCGGTCCTGTTTGTCAGCTGCAGGTATTTCGTTAGAGGAGCACACTCTGCGAAGTTGATGTAGAGCCGGCTGGCAAAAAGTCCAAGTTCGATGGAAAACCAGTCAGGTGCTGTGTAGCCAACCTGCAGGGGAGGGAGGACGTAGTACGAAAGTCCATTGAAGTGCACCATGTTTTTAGTAACAGGGGCAGCATACGTGATTAGGTGCACCTTCGGCTCTCTCGCTGCGCGAATGATGGGAATCAATAGTTCAACCTCTTCGGAGATAACAATAAGGGCCGTCTCACTTGAAGAGCTCCACAGGATCCATTCAACGGGCCGCTGTCATATCGCTCAGCACCGCTGGCGAATGAGTAGCGGTGACGGGGATGGACTTACGAGGAAGTTATCATTTGTAACACGCTTTCCGAGGTCGATAGTGTGCATGAACTCCGTGGAAATAAATAGTCGCGATGTCGTACGGCAAACATTGTATTTTTGACCGATGCTCGTACGCGCCAAAGCCTCAAAGATATGTTCGTACCCGTGTCCGCCCGCAAGGTCGCCAGTCTTAACAAAGTGAGAGATAGCCGTATGCAGACCCGGGAACGTGAGGGCGTTGTAGTGCATCGGCTTTTGTACCTGACGCACCTCCTCGACCTGGAACTCGACTTCTCGTTCCTGCTCTACCTCCTCTAGCACAGAGCTATGAATGTCGTTTCCGTTGCCGTTTGCGGCTCGCCTTTGCTTGCTGAGCTCTTCCATGAAACCCTTCAGCTCCGCGAACGGTGTATGAGCGAGGGGACTAGGCTGCGCGTGTGTGGTTGTCCCGTACTGTTGCTCAAGAGTCTGGCGCTCTGAATGTTGAATAACTTTGAGATAGGCTTCTCGATGACTGTTTTCGTTAAGGAATTTTACGTGGTTCCATTGTGCATTGGTCCTCAGGCAGAAATCCATTCCTTGTGCAAGGTACAGATTCTGCAAGTGCTCATTCGCGCGACAAGTCTGCTCTAGGAGCCAGGTCACGACGTGAGAGGAGTCAATATGGGAAGAGTCAATGACCTCCCCAGATGTCTTCTTGAACACGTCTCGGATGCTCTGGTGGACTTCTGGAGGAGCAAAGAAAACGATGGACTGGGTGGTTCCCAGTTGCCGAAGTCTCATAGCAGCTAGAACTGTTAACTACACTTGCCACTCGGGGGCTGTTGATGGCAGCAAGCTTACCTTGCACCGTATGATCCTTTGTTTGACCGAGAGCCAGAGTTAATGCTCCACGAGCTTTCTGGGGCAGCTTTAGGTCTATTCCACGTGTGTGGGCTTCGTCAATGTACACGAGGCATTCGTCAAGGTTCTCGGCGAAAGGGGTGGCGAGTAGCGGGACCACTTCCTTGCCCCCTCGATACTGGACCCAGGCTCTGTTGTCAGCACCAAAATAGACAGCCGCCTTGGCTCGTGTGTCTATATCTAGCCATGCCTTAACGAGGGTCCGATTGTCCATCTCGAGGATATAGGCCCCAGCGTCTATCAGAATCCTAATCTCCTTTGCCGCGATCCTCCGCAGTAGTTCTTCCTCTGTCAAGCGCTTTCCCTGCCAAGCCGCGAGGTTGTACTGCCGGTTCCGGGCCTGAAGGACGTAAGTGAGCACTTCTGCATTCGTCTGACGTAGGCTTCGCAGGTCATCCTGTTTGATGTTCAGCGGGAGCATCATCTTATTATCATTCGTGCCGCTAAATCCGGTCGTCTTGGCGCAAGACGTCTCTCCTGGTCGCGATCTCGAGAACACGGGGAGATCCCACCCAGAAGCCTGCAGCTTGATGCCAAATTGCTTAGCGTGTACGGGGAAGACAAAGTTATTCATGTAATGATCAAGGACGTTTCTATTGAGTCGAAGATGACGCCAGAGTTCTTCGACTTGTCCTTGGTCATCTACGTTAATGACATTCCAGTGATGCAAGGCTTCTGGTAGGGTATCAGAACCGTAGGTCCACCTATCATACTCAGCTGCTGGGTCATCAGACTTCAAAACAAGCTGTAAACCTTCGCGGAACTGAGAGAGGTTGAGGCCAGAGTAGTAGAACGCTAAGCAAGTGAACAGGATAGAGACATCAGGGTGACCGAATTCTGCCTGCTCAGATGGAACACCTTTCGCTTCGAAAGGGACTGCAACCGGATGCCTGTTCGGGTGCAGTCCGTACTGCACATTCCATCTCTTCTTCAGGCAGAGTATGAGGATCCGGTTCAACAGCAACCCACGGACCAGAAGGATGTTCTTGCAAGCCGCAGACCGATCCGCAAAAGAAACGGCCATCCGCTCGATGGCGTTGCCATCGAGATTCCCCTCTGACAGAATGCGCCTGATCTCACGCTTACTGACAGATAAGGTTGAGTCCGCCAAACGAAGGAAGGGCATCCGTCCAGCGCAGATCTCATCTATGATCCGGTGGTGTAGTGCGACTTCAACGTCTGGTCGGAGGAAGTGTACCATGGGGAATCCGCGAGGCCGCTTGACCACCTCAATACTTCGTGGGAAATCACGTTGAAGATCCGGGAGATGATCCTCAACCAGGGATAGCAGAGTTTGTGCGACCTCCCAGCGGTGAGGATGTCCATCGACGGATAACTGTGGACCGCTTGGATAAATTAGTTGTGTCTTGACCGCCAAGGTGAAGTCCGATTCATCAAGGACATCGCGACACGTGTCGGTTAACCATGACTGAAATTTGATCATCTCCTGTGCCTCCTTAAGCTTTGAGTCCGCAAGTCGTTGGAGCCCACTAAGCTTGTACGACAAGATATGCTCAGGAGTGGTAAGAATAACACCACAGCAGTGAAGAATTTCGCGATGATGCTCAGAGTACAGTTTGAGCATGCCCGGCGTGGTTAACGTCCGGCGAGAGAATGGGACATGCCTGATCTCTCGACCTACTAGACCTCCCAGTCTAGACTGCATTGTCTGAGCTGTCTGCAATAGCAGCGCCTTTGGCACGATCAGGCGCGAGAGTTGCTTCTTGTCTGCCAGAATCGCTACAGCCATGGGCACAATGCAAGATGTTTTGCCTAAAAGCTGTTGGTATGGAAATGTTATTTAAAGGTCAGGATGTGATTTACTTACCCTTCCCCATGTTCATTTGCAATACAGAGTTTGCTCCGGACGCCGGCGATATAATTGCGTAGGCAACATCTATCTGCTCACGGCGAATGAGGAGATCGCTTTCGATCTCAAGAAGCAACCAGTCAGGGAACTTCAGTGGGCTCCAGTTTTCGTGACCGGTATTTCGCCATTCCTCGGCGAGCTTATGGTGGTCTCCTTTTAAATAGGCGTGTTTGACCCGGAGCAGCCTCTGCAAGGTCGTAGCTAGAACACCATACGAAACCAAACCTTCTCTCATGTTCTTTCCAAATCGATGATTAGAGCTTGAGCGCAGTTGTTCTAGAATTGTCATCGGAGTAGTGCATGGCCATAAGCTACCCAGTTGAAGCCACTGGAAGCGATCGTCCTTGGCGGAGAATGTGTTCTGAAGGCGTTCGAACTCAGAGTTCAGAGTCGCCCGAGCCTTTTCGATGCCCTCGCTGATAGAGTAGACACCTGATGACATCTCTTGAAGCTTTGGTTGGTTGTTGACGTTCTCCAGAGCAAGAAGACTCTTCTTCAAGTCATTCCCGTATTGTTGCCGCAGAACATCCGGAGACCTGGCAAATGAACCTAAAATCTTACCTAGCTCAATGACCTCCTTGGGTGGAGCGGTCTTGCGTGAACTATTGCTCCGCTCATCGGGGGAATGTGTGCTCAGAAGCAGTTCACGACTAGGAGACGCGTAGCTCCAAGGAAGGGGCGCGCATTTCACTAGAAGATCCCCAGATAGTGATGGAATAACAGAGCCACGGTCTGGCGCACAGAAGGCTGTAGGTACCTCGTTCCAAGCTCGGGGCGTCGACATGGCGGTCGCGCCTTTGCTGTGATCCAGGATCTCCTGAGCTTGATTAACATACTGCGAAAGGCCCATATTCCGATGCAGGCGTTGCCAGTCGGGCAGGATTCTTTCCATGGCTAATTCGACATCAATCACCGTCGATTCGAATTTCCCCGCTGATGGTTCCGAGCTGGGCCACTGTTCTAGGAGGAAGTGGGCTAGATTTCTCCCGTCAGCCTCGCACAGGATCCGATGCTTCTCTCGAGACAGATCTTGCTGGATCTTGCTCTTTCTAGCATCCGGTTCAAAACCCTCGTAGCTGGCTGCGATGGAATTCAGAAGCGATTCAAGCGTTGGAGATGCGTCGAGCTTGAACCCAACAAAGGAAGGACTGAGAGGCGGTTGCAGGGNTTTCAATTCATCCAGGCAACCGAATGCGGCCAGTGACTGGATCGCGTCCATATCAGGCTTTGTGCCAAACGACAAGAGACCAAGTCGAAATATCAATCTGTACGAATCTAGAGGACTTGTCTGTCGACAAAAATTCACGAGACTGCCCCATTGATCGCCGATGTTGTTCTCTATCAAATCGCTGAGACAGGGCGAAGTGATTTCTGGATCTGAGTTGTAGTGAAATCCGCCGATCAACTTCCAGCCTTGAAGAATAGCTGCCAGCTCTCTTGTCATACGTATGCTAAACGGTTGCTTGTGAACGAGTCTCGCAATTCGGTAGACATTGGTGGCTTGTGGCAGACTGCCCTGTCGATCTCTGGGCTTGTAAACCATGTCCTTCTCGGCTGTCAATCTCTCTGGATCAGAGATACTGCGCTCATAAAGACGACGACGAATCTCGCTGCGCCTTCGGAGGTGGGAAGGGATCTCAATGTCAAAATCTATCGCTTCGTCGTGCGCGGTAAAGGCTCGGAGGCGGTCTGATTTGGCGAGTATCTCTTGGACGAGAGTCCCATAGCTATCGTGTTGAACGCTCACAGTTAGCTGTTGTTCCCAAACAACCGTCTGTAGACGTCTCTTGTCCCTGGGGTAATACTCTCTCCCCGGGCTTAATCTCTTGATGACTCTCAGAATGGAGGCGGGACCGTCGCCCATCGGCGTCCATGGCTGGCAATAGCCTGATCTGAGCGTGTGCAGAGCTTCCTCTGTGCCAGTGCGCCCGGTGAGTGGATCGGGCAAAACGAATGAGGTGAATGCATGAAACTGAGCTTTGGAGTATAGTAACCGCGGCTCAGGAGGACACGCCAATCGCCCTAGAACATCATCTATTCCGAACCTGCCATATTCGTTGGTGCTGCTCGCCCGAACGGCAATATGCATGCCATGACGCTTGTAGCTCAGCTGCCCCAGCGCAGTAATTATGCTCCGCCGCTCAATATTGGTTACGTCGCGAAGCACAATCATGCTCTGGAATCCGTAAAGCGTCCCCGCGTCCTGGTTTGGATCGATCTCTGCGTGCAGCTCTCGACACTCAAGACGGTTGCTCTTATTGACAAAGAAAGAGAGCTCAAGGCGCCGCATCTCTACAGAAAGTCTACCCATCGTGGGCTGAAAGACGGTCAACCGTTGGGGGTCCTCGAAGTGGCGGAAGATCCCAGCCACGCGTTTGCAGAGGTCTGAATGGGGATCAACCAGAAATACCCTGTTTCGCTGCGCCCGGCGCTTGGAGACATCCAGAATCCAGTCACTCTGCCTAGTCTTCCATATGACAGGTTTCCGTCGGATTTCCAGGCGTCCCGTACCGAGATTAAGCCAGTGTACGCAATTTTCGATAAGTCCCAAGGGCAAATCAAAGTTACCGTTGTCCGTGAACACATGCCGAGGAACATACTCCAGAAGACTGTCTTTGATGAGGGCTCGAATAACCACGCGGTTCCCGCGAAGACCAAAATGAACTTCGTTACCACGTATACGAGTTGCCATGACGTGGCTCATGCCGCTCATTGATGAGGGGAAGGTCAGAAGGTGCTGATTTCCGAAAAGCTCCGTGACGTCCTCCGATTCTCTGATGTCTAGGGGCAGTCTCCCCAATGGTTTCCCGTCCACTAGCAGGTGTCCCTCAACGAAGTTGTAGTGGACCACCTGAGAGACGATGAACTTGTTAGCCGTGCTAGTGATGACCGACACGACCCATCTCTTGTTCGGGGAGGAAAGGAACTGCCAAGGAGAGTAAGTCCTCCCAGTGGAATTGCCAGGATCGGACCAAGTCTTATTGATCGCGGCTCCCATGCTGTCAGGATGGGATTCAATAGATTGTTTAACGAGTTGTCGTATCCGATATGCTAGTTTCATATCTCTGACCAGCATGTTTTTCAGGTTCAAGGGTAGCTTTGCAAGATCTCCCACGAGGTTCTCCTGCAAAGCCACCGAGGCTTGGACAAAGGAACACAGGTCCTCCGCATCCATCTTGGAACCTGAGTCAACAAATGTGGTGAAGGTTCTTCGGCAAAGCAGAGCAGCCCAGAATCCGTATCTTGCAACCCTCTCCGCTGCGTCAGCCTCGGCCGCATTCCTAACTTCGTCACGGAGGTGGGAGATCCATTGCAAAGTTGACTCACGCGCGGCTTTGACCAACCTTTCCGCGGATTGGCGATCTCGGCCAGATGTCAAATTGAAGAGTCGAAGGCTTAGGGTGATGAGCATCTCCATGCAATGCATCTCACGCCAGTTGGTAGTTATATTGCGAAGACGGTTATCGATCCGTTCTGTCAAGCGCTGGCAAAATGACGGATCCCGGAAGACCAAGTGAGCGTCCCGCAGGAGGTCGCTTCCAGTTCCTCCTGGCCCGGCTTGCACGGCGAGTTGGTTGAAGACACGCATGGTATCTTCGGCGCTGAAGTTTAGGTTTGAGGCACCCAACTCTACGAGCATAGTCAGCCAGCGACGAGTCTTCCCAGAGAGCAATCTTTGGTAGCTCATGAACTCGTGAACGGAGATGTCCGACGGGCACTTGGTTTGACTGGCTATGATCTCGTAGGATGAGGGCCCATCGATGTTGGGAGGGGGATGCACCGACGATGGAATGACGGCTTGCAGACTGCGCGGAACATGGATTCCACAGAGGTGTTGGAATGTCAATTGTATATCGAGGTCTTTCAACCATACTCCGGACTTGATGTCGTAATATGCGAAATCTAGCGCCAGCGGTAAGAGAATGTGAGAGAGGCCGACCTTCATTTTGACCGCTTTAAAATGGGTCTGGAGAAAGGATTTCTTTGCTGACGCAAGCGAGACACCGTCTACAGTCGACGTCATGTAGCGTTGGAGTTGGGAGTAGTCTTTCAGCAGCATGGCTGGTGGCGAAGAGGCACGGGGCTTGCTCGGGTGCCCCAGATCGCTGAATATTCTGAATGTGGCATTCCGATACGCCGCTAGGAAGCTGGGGATTCCGAGTTCAAAAATTACTGCCGCTTTTCGAGCACCGTCTTTAGGGAGGAAGTCTTCGTGGATAGCGATTCTCATTCGTTTCCGACAGCGCCAGTGCCAGCACTTTGTACATCCTTTAACATTGCGAGATCCATCACGATTAAAGGAGCAAACACAAGTACCATCGGAGATCTTCTGGCTGAGATCGTCGTATTTATTGCAAGCGCTGTTCCATTCGGATTCCTTGTGTCCGCGCGACCTATCTGAGGCGTTCTCAATCCGTTGCCGCAGGTCGCGCAGCCCAGTTGACTGCTCCACATATCGCACCGCGAAGCAGTTCTCATCGGGTTTGCTGAAAATCGACTTATGAGCAAACCGACAATTGTCATGTCTGCTCCGGAGATGTCTCTGGATAGCTTGGAGACGCCGCATGCTTGATAACGTTGGGAGGTGCAGAACATCCAGCAGTTCGGGGCTGAACACAGGGGCGTAGTCGCGGAGGAGAGGGCAGGCTCTGACAGCACACTCATCCATTTGGACCCAGAGGTCAAACAGATTCAGGATGAAAATGCTCATTTGCTCTGGATTGGAGTCATAAGCATCCGCGACCGTGGCGAACATATCGATAATCGACTCTGCTAGCTCAAGACAGCGAGCTTGGCAGTCCGATACGGGCTCAGGTGCTGATGTTCGTTCCACCTCGATGCCTCTCTCCAATCTGGCCAAGGAGAAGTAGCGATCAGTGAACTTTGTGACTTGCTCCATCGTGCCATCACCAGAGGGAGGAATATGCAGCGATGCAGAATGTCTCTGTTGTGCGCGAGGTAGATTGAGAAGGTTATAGAGGTATTCCGCGCTGTTTGGAAGGGAAAGGTGGAGAGCCTGCTCATCGGCGCGAGGCGGGAGTTCGGGGATCGGTCGTTCGACTGTTATCTTGAAGGTTGCCCAGTCTGATTCAACCTGTCCTGTAGCCTTTTCAATGATTCCCTTCAACAGTGGGCCGATCGAGCCAAAAAGCCCCTTGTAAACGGCAGAGTCGGAGTAGACCCGAGTCTTGTCCATTTCCAACTTCGCAAGGCGGCGACATAACTTGGCTTTGAGCATCACCGTCAGCTCCGGGGCGAGCTGACCAGCACAGTCCTTAAGAAGCTGGGCAAGGACAGTGCAAATGAGGAACTTGTAGCAGGCTCGTCCAGACGTATTTCCCAGGGCAAGGCAGAGCTGGCGCTGAGTGGCGACGCGGAGGACAAGCCAGAACGGCAGTCTCCTCCACGGAAACTCCGCGTTTTATATATTGACATCGTCCCGCACTCGTTTTCTTAGTCTGGGCACATTGACAGGGGATCCGACTGCCTCAAGCAAGGGCATGAGCATCTGCGTAACGAGAGCTGGGTCGGTAGTATCCCGGGCCTCGATGACGGACATGTTTGCCTTGGCAGAACGTGCCTCGAACCGCTTCAGAGACTCCATGCTAGCTTGCTCGAGAAAGGTAGCAAGACTCTCCCGGAAAGATGTATTCCGGTATTCGTCGAAAGGTATCTCGACAGCGCGGCCAGGGAAGTCCCATTGGAGTGCATTCTCGGCGGCGAGGACGTCCTCAGCAGAAGGCGACGCTTCGAAGACTTCAGCGATAACGGTCTCTACACCATCACTAAGGTTGCATTATTCAAAGTTTGGGTGATAATTTTTGTGATACTTACTTGATATGGCGTCGAATAAGGAGCGCCGCATTTTGTTCCACCACATGCAAGGCAAAGAGATCCTTTGGTTGGAGCCTGCCGAATGCTTGTAGTATCGATGCCTTCTCAAGACGGCCTAGATTAGTATTGAGGCACACGCGAAGAGAATGGCCAACAGGAGCCCACGTTCCCGCAAATTGTTGGCCTGTGAGCTCGCCGAGGCTATCGCAGGCACGTATGAGGCGAGTCAAGATGTTCTGTTCGACGACCTCAATATCTCTATCCTGCTGTCCCGGCAGCTTGGGCGGCAGGACCAAATGGTTGAAGACCGACTCAAGCAAGGCCATGGTTACCAACGCAAGGAGGTTGAAATATGCCGGGAAGAAGTTGCAGAAAAACACTACAAACGCGCGCAAGCCTTTTGAAGCCTTCCAAGTTGACCTGGCATGGAGTTCTCCATTAGTAAATGAAGTCAATGTAAATCCAGCTAGGATGGCATACCCCACTCACTGTAAGCGGGGGCGGGGCCTCCGGTCGATAAGATTGTAGCTGATGAGAATTTGAAGTTTGAACAACCAACTCCCCGTGATGGATAGATTTTTATGGTCTCTGACTTGCAATTCGAGAGAGGGTAATGAGGTTCAGGCTGGGGCGAAATGCCATGTGATTCGCTTAGTCATTGTCTAACTGAGTTAGCCATTTGGGATGATCAGACGTATATCATAAGCGAAAACCAGATTGTCAAAGTCGAGCTGTGCTGCTTGATATTTTGACCTCCGATGCAGTCAATCACTTAAAGTCCATCGCGATGATTTTGCGAAATGGGCTACCTCCGTACCCCACAACCCAAGTCCACTTAATCGGCTATCACCGATTCACGCAGGAGTAGCTATCCGCCAAGGGAAATCGCCATGTGGAGAAAGACCGCCATACCCTCCGCCATTTGAAAGATACAGTATTCACTCTACTGTAGAAACTTCTTGAACTTGGGGGAGAACAATGAGGTTCAATTTCAAACGATGGTTCTGACAGGGATATAACTACTCCCCAACAGCGATCATCACCATGAACGGAATAAATAATCTTCAGGACAGGTATCCAGTAAGTCTAAATTCTCCTGAACCACTTCCTATAGTCTAACGTCTTTTTTTGGTAAATTGTCGATACGGCGACTTCGATATAGGTGTGGTACTCGCACCTCCCGTGATCTGCTTCAAGAGGCACACTAGGAGCGGCTGAAATCGTAGCCAAGGCCTACTCAGCAGTTGCAAACAAGGGGATCAAAATGAGCCAAAAGTGAATTCACAATGTCTCGAAGTAACGCCATAATTGAAGTTCATTTTTGGATTGACCACGTGACTGTGATTGCGACCGACATGTTTGGGCAGGGTTATTCTGTTGGTGGGATCTGGGCGGAAATTGAGTCCTTTCGAGACGTGTAGGAGGCAAGGTCAGAGCTGGCCTATGGTTGAGAGCGGTGCATAATGGCGTGTCCAGCAAGGGTCAAGAAACGGCTACGGCGTAGGCGCGCGGCAGTATGCTAGGCAGGGTCAGGAATCGGTGAATGGTGAGAACTGGATTGCAGCGTGGTAGGCAAGGTTAGGGAACGCTTCTATCCACCCTCGTCTGCATACGGCATCCGTCTCCAAAAACAGCATCCGTTGAGCAATGAATGCTTGATTCTCTTCACCTTTGGGCTGATAAGCTAGCCTTCCAATCAGAAATAACGAAGTCACTGGTCTGTAAATTCCTATCTGCCTGTTTGCAAATGGAAAGTCGCGCCCTGACTCATTCTTCTCCTCTAGGAGCTTCCAAGAATTTCCCACCGAAGCTTCCTTCATGGAAATGATGTGACATTAAGCTAACTCGTACGACCCGCGCCCATCTTCCACGACAAGATGGCCAAGAGAACGGTAGACCTTACATGGGTGTCTGAGAATTACGGGGAGCGTGAGGCTCCTCCATTCAAACGAACTGCTCGCCCACGCGCCCCGCCAAAGCGTCCTCCGCCATTGTACACGGCTTCGGTCAAGGAGCTTGCAGAGACAGGCACCATCAGAGCCAGCTCTTCCACGGCCGACATTGACAATGCGATAATTCAGCGGATCAAGAAATGCCTTGAGCGTGCCAACCACCCGAACACTCCAGAAGCAGAGGCCAAAGCAGCACTTCATTTGGCTTCACGGTTGATGGGACAGTACAATGTATCGCAGGCAGAGGTCCTTGCTCATGAACCACCTTCGGCTCAGAGGCAATATGCTGGACAAAGTGTTGTGTCAATTCAACGCGTGGACGGCGATAAGTCAAAAACTGTGAACCATCAGAGCTATGTCGACACTCTTTGCCACGCTATGAAACGCTTTTTCGACTGCAAATACTATTCAACTACCAACTACTCGTCTTTGGAATTGACTTTTTATGGTATTGCGGAGAATACGGTCGCTGCTGCCATGTCGTTCGAGACGGCATACAACTTGATTGCTGAATGGGCTCAACCTTACAAGGGTGTCGGGAGCAAAAATAGCTACTCTCTCGGTGTTTCCGACGAGCTGAACAGGATGGCTGTGAAGGAGAAGGCCGCCGAAGAAGTTCAGGCGGAGAAAGCGGAGGGGGACGCCATCGCTGCCAAGAGGAAGCAAGAAGAAGCTGAGAGACAGGCGCAGCTAGGGCGTTTAGCTCCTTTTCCCGAGGCTCCAAACAAACTCTTTTCCCTCGAACCAGCAGCAAGTACCGGTGCCGAGAGTGACATCAACGGTGGCCGCGCTCTGTCCCACGATGACGCCTGCAATCTGATATGGTCGGACTCGGAGAGAATTGAAGATGACGGCGTCGACGGTGGTCCCGGCCCCCCAGATGAGAGAGTTGATGAGAGCAGCGAAGACTACGTCGAGCCGGACTTCAAAGTGGAAGACGAATATAATGTCAATTCCTTCGGAGACTTGGACGAAGAGATCAGCAAGCTCATCAAGCCTGAGCCACTATCATCCGAGCCTTCTTTTGGACTGTATTTATCGCCTCCTACACCAACGACTCAGAGTAACATTCCCTCTCCACTGCCGAAACGAGAGCCAACACCGGCTCGCCCAGCCGAAACAGAGCAAAAGTCGAACAAGCCACCAGAATTGGAGCCAGGGCTGGAGTCACAATGGGCCTCGCAGATGCAACTCGTCACCTTTCGCGCAACAGCCACCAAGATTGCTGATGAATATCTTGAAGACAGAGGCGTGACGCTTCACAACCGGTCAGCCAGAAGCACTGTGATACGGGATCGGAACGCATACAGTCAGGGAGTCAAGGATAGCAAGAAGATAGATGTGTACAGGAAGAGAATAAATGAATGAGTGGTTACTAGAGACGCGGATGAAAGAGGGCAAGTTAAAGACGAGTTAAATGTGATACTCTCGAGTTCGAGGTCAGGTTATCTTTCAAAAAGTGCCTGTGAGACAATGATAATCTAATCCTCGGCAACTGAGTTGAGCGCCACTTATCATGGCATATTGGAGGAAGACGAACGAATTTTTATACAAGTTACCCTGGAGTCGATGTTCTTTGAAGACCTCGATTCAAGCAAGAGGACCCCTCAGCCAGCCATGGATTTGCGAGTAGCGACGGCAACCTCGAAAGCAACTTTGACTCGATCTCGGATTGTCCTTAGGCATGACAGTTCACGCGCGGCTCCGGTCATAGTGGCAGATGGGATTGTGCTGGGGAGCGATTACGGGCGGTGATCGCATAGCAAGAAGGTGGCTACAATGGAGCGTTCTTGCAAGCCGGCAGCAACTCCTCAGGGTTTTCATACCTCAATACAGCCTCAATTGGATCACCCAGATCTCAGATGCAGTAACAACATACACAGAACAACAAATCAAACACACAGCACGCATAATTCTGTTGATCTGGGAGAACATCACCATTTCCTGTCACCGCAGTCCTGCCCGGCAGATTCTCGAATCCTTATCGAAGCAACATCACCAATTTACAGAGCACACAGCAGGTACTTGGCCAACACAGGGCACACAATCACACGGTTTGGGGAGAGTCAGGGTCTACGGGATTTTGCCTTCCTCAACTCTGGCCATGAGAAGAGTATACACAGCAGGTGCTCACCAGAGAGGCAGTGCCAGCTACCTCTCCAGCCGCCCGCGAAAGATTAATAAGGTTATTCATATGCAGGGAAGAAATTGTGGTTGCGGGATCTTGCAAATTAGTGGGGTTGTGCATGATGTTTTGTCCAGAAATATTAACTTTTTGGGATCCTCACCTATCTTGCGCCAAATTGGACCTGCTTATCTGTGTTGGCTTGGATGAAGTGTACGCACTCAGCCGTGGCCTCTTGATGAAGCAGCTTCCGGGCAAGACTTCAGGAGCTTTCGCGAATTTTGGAGGGACCAGTGGACAGTACGAAAGGGGGTGGACAGAATTGATGCAACAAGGGTTTAGGCGGTGAGCCGTTTTGCAGCACGCTTATTTCCTCTTTTAATTACGTTCGCTTAAGTATGCCTAACCCATTCACCAAGATGCTGTGGCTGCTGCAACACAGAATGCCACAGCCAATACCTAGCCCGGCTTTTGATCCTTCGTAGAAAAGATCCACCAGATCGACGTTTTATTGTTTCAACACTCTTGATTGTTGATTTTACATCATGGGGACTGGATAAGTTTCAGATGGCTTTCTAGGCGTTTGGTGAAAATGTGCTATTCTGGATGTTTAAGGACGGGTAGCTGGATGTGAGCGGTTGGCGATGTATCTCTTTAAGTACCTTGATACTTGTATACTTTCTTCCTCATAGACTCACTTGGAATTATATCTTTGACTCAAATTTGATTGAGCCGACAGCTAAAACACCAGCTACACATCGCCATCATCAATCATGGCCTCGACGACAATCTGGTCTCGAGACGAAACACCCACATACTTCCGTCCCTTCCCCTGGACAATAGCACCCAACGACCGAATAACCTCACAATGCCCCTCTCGCCCTCGAATCCTCATCACACTCCTCGTAATCAACATCATAGTGGCTATAATCAGCATCCTCCTCGGCCACCAAAACTAATGAAAACAATCACCTTCGGCCTCTTCGGCAGAAACCCAGACGCAAGGCACTATAGATTCCTCTGGGTCCTCCCTGTCGGTTTCCACCTTGCCGCAAATGCTATAAACGCTACTATCATGAAGAAAACACCCGGATACGGGGAACTGTTCTCTGTTGCGGATGTGGTTCTCTTTTATACGACTCGGCCGAGGATAACTTGGTTTTTATCCGCTTTACTTACGGTTCCGTGGGCTGGTAGAAGAGATAATGGACGGCAACACTGGAGTCGGAATTGGGTTTCTTTCGCATACACACAAGGGTTCGCAGAGTTCGCATTACAGGCTATAAGTTTGTACACGCTCATCATTGCGAATATTCATGGGAAGCAACTTCGAGATCAGGGCATCGATTCGCCGAAAAGTAAAACGTGGGGGAATTCGGAGATGGTGATTGCGGCCCTGGGGTGGGTTGCTATGTTTGGATTTTCGTGCTTGTTGGTGCTGGTTTTTGTTTGCTCTTGTTGTGGGAGGAAGGGGAGGAAGGATGTGAATGGTGGGTATGGAAGTGGAGACAATATGGATAATGAGGAAAGAGGGGGGAGGAAAGGAGGTCATTGTGGATGGTTTGACTATGGGTGGATTTTGGTAGCGGTTGTTGCTGTCGCTTTGGGGTGTAATTGGGTTTTTTGGGATGGGTATCTGAGGGAGTTTCCTGAAGAGTGAGTTTATTTCTTTATTCTTTCTATTATTCTTGAATTTAATTTCAGGTTCTGCTGGGGGTGGAGTCTGGGGTCTCATTGAATGTGTTGCTGACGTTGACGAAGATATTGTCCTCCTAAACTTACCGTACAGGCTGTTATTTGGGTTTTGTTTGCTGCTTTGGGTATACCTTTTGGTGTTGGATTTTGACTTGTGATGCATTGTAATGCGTTGATGAATAATAAGTGAAGGTCGCGTAATTGTTGTTGCTCTCGGTAGGTATTTCTTACCGTCTTCAAATCTGGGTATATCGAAGTATGTACATTAAAGCATTCGCAAAAGTAATGCTATCCAAGGCCACGGTTCTTCGACTATCTAGCTCCCAATGGTGCTCCATTTTGTTGAGGGGTCCTCGTCCTTTTGAAGACCATCCTCATATTCACCTTCTCCTCCACAGATTTGCCAGATGCCAAGCATGGTGGATACAACTAGAGCACAGGCCTGGAGGCCATTTGCCAGACTCGCTTCTGCAGAGGATGTTGTAGGTTTGGATTGCGACCTGCAGCATCGTGTTCCAGCCCATTCGCCGCAGTCTTCTGCAAATCCCTTCGAGGACCCCTGCCTCCCGCCTCCTGCTATCTTGTTGTTTATATGTAGCCAGCACCATGCTTGAGCTGTGTCGGTGAGAGTAGTGTGTAGAAATATAAGTGTGCATTAGCTCGGCTTGTTCTTTGCGTTGCGTTGTGATCGATGATCGAGTCTGTTAAATTGATGAACTTCTCTTCTCATCTTCGTAAAATCAGAGGAGTTCACTAGGGATTAATTATGTAGTCTCAGGAGGCTTAGCACAGCATACGTGGCGTGCCATGATGCCGCTCTGGTCAGAGAGGAGGCAGAATGACTCTGGTTGTAATTGCGGTATTGATAGTGTTCATCGTATCATTCGTCACTGCGACTCCTTTTCTCGACTTTGTCTGCGGTTCGGCAAGTAGATATTGGAAGGTTTCGCTCGTATCTGCTGTTGGTCCCAAGTTAGGCACGCTTTAATCGATAAGATTCGACGCATCGCCAGCGAGTTGGATCGTAGATCAGAGATGTTTTGAGGGTTGACTACTCACCATCGACTTTTAACTGGTGTCATGGCGATTATTCGGTATCTAACGATACCTCTGAATCCAGGTTATCGAACGGTGATGTCAGCATCCAATTAGCTGATGGTTTGGCCGTGTAATTGAGAGCGTTTGTTCTCGCGGAGCGGAGTTGGTGTTGTGAAGTTGGGCAAAGTCACGTGCCCACTGTATCTTCTCATTTATCCGAAACCCGAAAAAAGGTGGCAGCCGATTTTGGATTGACCAATCAGACACCCTGGTATCTTTTGGCTCGTGCTTGTTTTGGACCAGCTTTTTGGCCGCAATTTGCAATTCAATCCTTTCGCAACGTCGTAAGTGTTCTAGGCTTATCGGCCGCCATTCTACTAAATAATTGGGAGAAACATCAAAAGGTTCTGCTTGTATTAAGTCGGGAGAATGCACGAAATAGGCAGTGTGAATAGGTGATCCAAGCAAAGTTCAACCTTGCGATCATGTCCAACCGAAAGGATAGCGGCGGGCCGAGCCTAGCCAGGCCCATCAGCGCTTACACGGTTGGCCATAGCAGAACTCAAAATCCTGCTTCACCTTCACCTGTCCCGCTCTCCGAATTCACACCCCCTCTCCCATCAACGACCTCATCCTTCATCAACAACCTCCTCTCTTATCGACGACCCCCTCTCCCTTCAACGACCTCATCCCTCATCAACAACCCCTCTCCTATCGACGACCCCCTCTCCCTTCCACGACCTCATCCCTCATCAAGAACCCCTTCTCCCATCAACCTCTTCTGGCATCAATAACCTCTTCTATTTATCAATCACTTCCTCACCAACATGAAAACCCATACGAAGAATACACACCACCTGGCTTCAGTCAGAGTACAAGTTGCGGAAAATCTTACATCCGCTTCAGCTTTTGAGATGCGGGATTTAGTTGCAGAGAGACTAAAAGCGCTACCTACAAGTTGCGAATACTCAGGGCTTGCTTATTTCCCTTCGAGTTCTTTTGGAGAAGTCTTAGATTGCATATTATTGCTTGGTTTTTCTTCCGACAAGGCATTGGAGAACTGGGTATACCAACTGTTCGGCAGACATATCGACAAGCCTGTGGATAAGCTGCCAGGTATTGTTGAAGCTATTTGCAGAGGCAACGTAGGGAAAGGCGACGACTGGGCATCAAAACTCGGTGAACCGAATAACGCACAACTAGATGCTATTCAAACGCCAACAAAGTTCTTTGATCCCATTGTCGATGACTGGTATGAGGGTGTGCCTCAAGTTCCGCGGTTTGTTCTATTGTGTAATCAGAGCTTTGATAAAGGTTGTGGAAGAGGGTCGAAGAGGCTTTGCGGCAATGGGTTAGGTACAAAGTGATGTTTCTCTTGTGGATTATAGTATGTCTTCGCCTGGGACATTTTAATTGTATTCTTGATCTTACTCTGGTGTTGAGCCAAATCCACCTGGCAGCAGCTGAATGGATAGCTTCATAAAAGATACTGTGTATAGTTGTCGAGTCTTTCGTCCTCCTATGAGCCCTGAGATATTCTCTTGCTTCAAGACTTCCCCACTTTCGCCTAGATCATGTCACCACGCTTACTTTCAACGTAAACTTCGACAGCACATTACACCGCTTTCATGCCATATTAATCATTCAAGCATCATCCGTACCTCAGGTTGAGAACTCCGGCAAGATCGCAAACTCTACCTCTTCTCGGCGACATGACAGACAGCTCCCCTGAGGAGACTTTGTATCACGCACAAGAAGACAAAGAACCTCTTCACCTCGCTCATTCTATATATCTATCATCCCCGCTTCTTGAACAAGAAAGATTCTTCGAACTCCATTACACTGCGAAATATACTTAATGTTGATGTTATAGGTTGACGGGCCTGATTCCTCTCAGAAAAGAGGCACTTCGCAAATCAGCAGCGCAGCGACGACACCATTATAATTTTCGAAGTCACTAACTCAGGGATGTTTGAAAAGTGTATACAATGTGAACTGCCTAAAGCTGTATGAAATTTAAAGACGTTCATAAAACTAGAGCCTTCCGAATCTAAAGTAACGGTGTTTTGTCTCGTCACGGGGTGCGTCTCGGGACGCTGGGAGAGACGTTACATTTACTTAAGTTAAGTGCTTAAACACTCTCGCTGCGTAACATGGAAAGAACAATTCGGTCGTTTACACGCATTAAAGCACGCTTCAATATAGATCAAGTGTACCTATGAACTGACGACACAACAACATTCTATTGTTTAGCCTTCCATGTATCTAAAGCTATGCAGGATGAAATAGAATATGGATGATTAACTCCTAAAACACGTTTCCGACCTCGTATACAATCTTCCATAAGTCTTACAGCTTCAATTTCTTTGCCGTTTCCCTTCCACGTAAACGCTAAGTTGTTCATGCTCGTTAGCGTATCTGGGTGGTCCACTCCGAGCTTCGTCTTGCGAGTCTTCATGACTTGCACCTCCGGCTTTTCAGCCTCATCCCACCGGCCTTGGTTGCTGTAAATTTTAAAGGCGTTCATGAAATTAGAGCTTTCTGAATCCAAGTTACCTATGTTTTGTGTCGTCACGGGGTGCGTCTCTGGACGCAGGCAGAGACGTTACTAGAAACAGGATCCTATGATAACACAGTTTTATTCGACATTTCTAGCCATGTATTAGCCCTGAAGAATGCCTGACTACGCCCTAATCTCTGACAAAGGTACCGCCCTTGTAAGTTATAATGGTGTTTTTATTTCTTCTTGATGAACTTGAGCTGAGCTCCTTATAGGACCGCAAGAGTTGCTGAAGATAGTGTTGGGGTAGTCGTAGAAGTGCGTATTCGGCTTGAAATATTCAAGCATTCTCTATCCCAATACATTTCCGACCCAGTTTTTTGGAAAGTGTAAGACACTGGACCCAAGAACAGAAAGCAAGACTTTTCTGCTAAGCCACCCGCGAAAGCATTACAAGTGTCATCGTCGATACAGTCGATACTGCATTGTGAGATATCAGCAGACTTGACTGTTATATACCTGGCTAGGGCATTATCAGACAAAGTAATACTGTTGATATCAATCTTCACTCCACAGTTTATAGAAGAGGGATCAAAAGCAATAGAAGAGTGGTGAAACAGAGCCAATAAGATCCAGAGTTTATTCATAGTATTCGATTACTTTCTTTGATTGTTGGCAAGTACTGTAGGTAGTATCAAGGTCTCTTCAGAGAGTAGTGAGCACTAAAGCCTATTTGTAAGTGGATACTAAGTCTCACGCGCTCACATTGTAGGCTGTTTGCTATACACTTTGAATGCCTTTTTAGGCGTGAGCACATATCGTCTTCGCCATTTTTGGCGCTCATGGCCGACGTCATAATCGCTGGCTGAAAGTGGCTGCTTACCACTTCGAGAGGTAGTAAATTAACTACAGTACTGTACTGTATCACTTGGTGAATACCTAGCCTTCGCGTGTCCACTTTGAGCTGCCGAGGCGCTCGCTTCTAATGTCCCTGAGCGTGTCGTAGAAAGGCGAAAAGTTGGGCCCTGGGTCTGACAAAAATGGCCGAGTAGAACATTTGAGTTAGGCAGGGTATCCAACCACAAGTCTCCAGAAATAGACCTCGTCACGAAAATTCGTTTAACAAAGGATGACATTCGTTTCGCCTTTTACTGTGACCCAATCCGAATTTCTCGATCAAAACCCGTTGAAGTTCAACATGACTTGGAAGTTATTTTTGTTTATGCTCGGCAGTGCTAGTTGCCACCTATTCGTGGGATATCCACCTCCTCTTCGTTGGCACCAAGATATTACTCTACTCATAATGCCACTGAACGGGGACCCTAATGCGTATCCACCGATTGGTCAGCAGTCGTTCCCCTGTAAGGGTTTCCACGCGGATATTGATGGACCGGAAGGAGATCCAGTAGCAAGCTGGACGGTAGGGCAAGATGTGACTTTCTCGTATGTCTTACGATGCAATGGCGCCCTGACGCTGACTACGAAAGGCTCTTTGATAGCACCAATACCACAGGCGCTACGATGCACAGTCCGGGAGCGGCTCACTCTGGAGGCTCATGCCAAGTAGCTCTCTCTTACGATAAGGGCAGGACCTGGGTCGTTGTGCAGACATGGGAAGGGGACTGCCCGCGTACACAAACCCCCGGTACCATTACAAATTTCTATGACATGGACCAGAATTATACATTTTCAATCCCGAAAGACTTCCCGACTGGACATCGCGTGATATTTGCCTGGTAAGTCACACTATAAATTGTTATACTGCGCTTACTTAACTATGTAGGGTATGGATAAATGCAACTGGAAATCGTGAATACTACATGTCATGTAGTTCGGTTGATATTTCTGGATCTGGTCCTGTAACAACAACTACACCAGCAGGCCCTCCTCTCCTTGTCGCGAACCTTGACCCTATGAAACAAGAGTGCTATACTAAAGAGGGGACTTCAGTGATATATCCTCAAAAGTATGCCGTAGGAGCACCTGTATATCGGGCAGCTGTCGCTTTAGGATTGGAACCCTTTCCCGGTCCCAATCCAGATGCTTGTGGCTCAGATAGCTTGACATTTGTGAATTGTTGAATGAATACAGAACTCTGAGAATTGATTCTTGATCTAAGTTATCAGGTAATACAAGTTAAGCACCAATTAGTCTCCACCAATATCCTCTTGAAACCAACCACAATGTATTATGATTATTAAAATTGCGACTTGTGAAGTTCGGATACTGTACAATTTTTTGGCACACCAAGTTTTTCTCCACACAAGGATGGACGTCAACTACAGTACATCTTGACCAATATTATGATGAACTAACGTCCGTCCCTGCGTGGCGAAAAACTGTTGGTTGGGCAATCCTGGTCTCTGAGTAAAGCGTATTATAGCATGTGCCCACGGGTATATAGTCCCGTGGAGGAACCCAGTTCCAGTCAATGAAGCATGCTGCAATCACTTCTTCTTCCAATACTCAACTAACACCTGGTGTGCCGAAAAATTAGACATATTTCACAATTCATAGGTAGCCAAATCAATATAAATAGTGTGTTTAGCCTATAACTAACTTTAAATATCAAATCTCTTGTTGTAGTTGGTCTAAAGAGGTCTAAAGAGGACATTGTGGAGAAAAATATCGCGATCCTTGCAATCTTATTGGTCGTTTTCGGCACACCTGGCTTTTCGCTACGTACGGATAGACGTTATTTAACTTAAAGCTTAACGTAGAAACAAACTTGAATTTCATCTGGTTTCAGTCTGAATTACTTGAATGTACCCATTGCGCTGACTTGAGATTAGCATATATTTATTAAGAAAATCCTGCACCCTTGACCTTCAGACGGTTCATGGACCGTCGTCCATTCGCAAATCGACACTTCCAAAATAAGCAGGTTTTACGTTCTCGTTATCAATTCTGAGTGTTGCTCTTTCAATCACCTTAGATGGTTCGATAACCCGAAATACATAGTCCTGGGCAGACCAAAGCATGAGAATGTATTCTCTTCCCTTGTCAAATCTGAAATTTCGAATGAAGCACCCATTGTTCAGATTTCGTACTTTCAGGACCGAAGCAGTAGTTTTGAGTGCGTACCGCTTGTCCATTGGCACATTTCCCTGTATTGCAGGCCGAAAGGGCCGCTCCCACACCGGTGGATTCAATCCGAAGCACCACCGAAAGACTGTCTTCCCCAATGGTCGATGAGTCTTACCAACAAGATATCGCTTCGTGGTCCAGGTTGTGGGGTGGCATAACTCCCTGTTGTTGTCTGACGAATTCAGGCATGCCCACAGTACGTATTTGCTTCTCAGTGCAACTATCGTAAGGGATGATGGCAACAGATTCTTAATTTCCCACAGATAAACGGTCTTTGCGTCTGCAGCAAGAACTTTGTCATCGTAAATACTCACACTATGGATGTATGAGTCGCCTTTTGCCGTGTATTCGAATATCTTGCCACCTCTTCGATCGTACAGTCCAATTTCACCACAGAAGCTGCCGACCATGATATGATTCTCATCTATAGAGAGAGTTGAGACTGACTGACGAGAGAACGATACGCTGTTGTGTTTCTGCCGTTTGAGGTCTAAGATGTGGATTTGGCCGTCTTCACTACCAAACACGAGAACACCTGAGTGAAAGCCATGACAGGTTATATCGGAGTTGACAAATTTCGATAAGGAGTGTTTGGCAATTATTTCCAGGTGAACATCCAACTGGTAGAAGGACTTTCCGGCTGTAATAATGGTGATATCAACTCTAATACTTCTTAGTAAATATGAACAGCTGTTAAATCTCGAATTATCATACCCATTAAACGAGCCAGACTTGATCTCGCTATCGAAGACCGGCCCTTGTGTCCAATCCAAATGCGTCGGTTTCACGACAGACGAGATAGGACGCATTGTGATATGATACGTGGCCTGTTGACAAATATGATATAAGCATCTGAATTTATTCTTGGCTCCCTCTTAAACCCTGGACGCGATGGAGGTGGGCTTTTATAGCGTGCTCGCCAAGTTGTTTACAGTACGATTCGATTTTTCTTGCAGCCTTGGCGAGCATTCCCGCCAAAAATGGAGGAGTCGAATTTAGCGCTCATTTGGCTGACATCAAGATAGCGCATAAACAATTGAAAAGATTGGGCAAGACTCAACGTGCCCTTTAATACATGCTAGCTTATTAGCTTATTCTTCTTGGTGCATGCACGTCATTTGCACAGACCCTTACCTTCCTGTTGCCAGCAAGAACCATGGCTGCACACACAAATCTGATGGCGACAAGTATGACAGTTTTGGCAGTATGTAGGCGTGTGGATCTTAGCCAATAGAATTTCCTTTGTAATCATAGTACAGTATCAGAAACAGCGTCATCGTTTCCCTAGGTGCGCCATGCAAACAAAAGGCACCTTTTCTGAGCAAGAGCCAGAAGTGGCAGATCCAAATGGTCTGTATGTAAATCTCCGCCCGAAAATTGTATAGTACAAGTACAGTTACAGTACTGTATCGTTGTTGTTTACTTAATTATTTTAGCGAGTTCTTTTCCCGGACTACTGTGGCTGTGCGCCCCTGCCGGGGATGTATCCATACGTACCTCTGCAAAGGCAGAATCGGCGACCCTCTAAATTACCCCACCATTCCAAAAGGCCATCATTGTCCCCAACATACTGGAAAAATTGGATGGGTAAGATGACTTCTGACTTTAAGCATTCCTCTACCACAGCCGCACCACCGAGCTCACATCCATACAAGGTGTAAAAAGGTCTCTGCCAAGTGCTGGGCTGTTCACGAAGTCGATGGAATCGAATTTCGGAGAGTGACTTACATCTTCAGACTCAGCAACTTAGTGAAGAGGCTAAGCTTGGACATCCCTGAGCGTGCCAGTCAACATTTTCAGGGCACCTTCATCTGCCTTTATCGCATCCCTGCGTCAGCAATTATGGAGAGCAGAACGCCAGCAGAAATCGAATACGGCAAGTACACAGACAATAGATCGCAAGGGTGAACGATTCACTACACCGCTCCGAACCACACTGGCGGCATCTAAAACATCTCTAACGTCATAATGTGCCATGATTATCGATGACCCCCTTAACAGGGGCAAATCCCCGCCCAGAAATGCGCACATAGCCAGGTAAGGCTGCCATGTTTCGATGAATGTCCTTTTTATCGACAGAGTCTTCCACAATGACGACTTGCTGCACGAAGAGCAGGCTGTGGGTAAGTACAGATTGTTTATTTTGCGATGTTCTCTCGATGATTTAAGTCGGCACTATCGACTGGCAGAAGACGGAGGACGGTCAACAAAGTTGTTCGAGCCACCTGCCGATCTTGATCGGTCCTCGAGAGCAGAATGACTTTTTCGCAGGTTATACACGTTAGGACGATATGCGACTCTCAACGGCCTAGTAACAACGGGCCACTCATCTCGGAGGTCATGCTGCGATAAAAATTGTTGGTGCTGGGGTGTGTTTGGAGTACCGTTGCCGTTGTGATTGATCTTTGGATGCGTTGAGAAATTTTTGGTGATTTGCTGAACTTGGCCACGTCAGATGATTAGGAAGTAAATACAGTGATCCGCAGAAAACTCTCAGCACTCTTGAGGGCCACATATCTTTGCCGTGGAATGACGTTGCAACTTCCTCCCTCCCCAATCCTCCACCAGAGTTGCCAAGTCCTTATCGTGGGGACGTTATCCATGGAGAACATGCTTTTCGACAGGCTTAACAGCAATCATTCTTTAAATTATGGAACTACCGTGAATTCGACATCTGGTGGCCCGAGCGTTCGCCAAGCCATCCTCGCAGCCGAACAAGCTGACCAGCCCAGCGGCGGACAAGCCTCTTCTCCGACTCAAGACAATTGTGAGCGAACCGCCTTGGCCACTTTTGGCTGACACCGGAGCGGCCCGCCTCCGCAAACGCATGACATCTGGCCACAAATCCTGCAGATCTTAAAACCTGGGGAACTGACCAGGGGTAGCGGGGGGGGGGGGGGCGGGGAAGACAAAACTTCAAACCCTCGCAACTCATCTCAGCAATACCATGAAGCAAGATCGCTTGCAACACTCCTTGGAGAAGCGAGCAATGAATGGATTTATCATGAAAGTGTACATCATTTTACCTCGTCAAAGTATACAGTACGAGCTTCTAGCAGCCACTTCCATAAAACGTTCAGACACCTGATGCCCAACATGAGCCAATTCAATTACGCAGTACTCTTCCCAAGTCAAATCAATCAATCCTTCATGTATCATGCATATTGTAATAGCAACAATTGTTCTCCTGGTCGTCAGGGCCACTGTCAGAAGTGCTGCGACTAACTAGTGACTATCACGAGTCGCACAGATATTAACCAACTCCGTGAAAGAAAGGAACAGTCCGTGAGGGTGAGTCTGCCTTGTTAATATCATCATTGTACAGTCATTGAGAGGAGACTCACAAATGGCGTGATCCGTCAGCCTAATGCAATGACCCACCTGCCCTCAGCAGTCCTAGTATAATCCAGCCACATATTAAACCTATTCCTGCTGCCACCAATACGGGAGAATCTTTGACTACACTAAACACAACTTTCCCAGCCCTTACGATGCCATTGAGAGCCCGGGAATTGCGAATCGAAGTGGACATCAGGGGGAAGATGACGAGGCTAGCGAGTAGCCATGTGACGAGAACAAGCAATTTCGCATATAGAAATTTTGTCATCTCAGCCTTCACCTTTAGCCAACATGCCATGGTTAGAAAACTGACTACAGACCTAGCAGAGCTAGATTCCAAATGAGGCCCGCTTGAGTAATCTTGTTGCTGAGATAGTCGGCGACTTTGGTCACAAGCAGCTGGAGATGACGCCTTTTGGCGTGGACTTTTACCTTCCTCTTTAACTTGAGGATATCGAAGTGAAAGATGAGAAGTCTCTGAAGGGAACATATGGATTCTAACTGCTGATTGGTCTGAATGGCTGTAAAAGCGATACTTGAAGAATAAAACAGGGGCACAAGCCCGGGTTTTTATTTCTCGAGTGGTCAGAAGTGGCTTAGCGCCGGAAATGGACGGAGAGATATCCAGCAGTGAGTTCTTGGAGCAGGTTGTTTAGCGCAGCCGCCTTATCGAAGCCGAGACTCGAAATACTGGCTCCATGTTGTAAAACACTGAACCAAGTCCCAGGAGTTGTGTAAGCAAAAGATTACTATTGTACATCGGGTCGCCTGATTACTGTAATTGCTCATCAACTTATGCTGGAGGAGTGACTTTCAATCCTTGCAGCATATGGTTCGCATTCGCATGGTACATGTCTCGGGAGAGATTGGTATCAATTCTGTCTACTTGTAGTAATTTACATAATATGCCCCGTGAATATATTCTTGGCTGCTATCCAAAACCAACCTTCTGCTCAAAGGGGAGTTCTTCGTCAGCGCACTCTAGGGGAAGATTATCTGTTGGTAGGCTGTTTTGTATCACCGCCCAATATAGAGAACTTGCGGCTTTGAGTCTCGCCAGAATCCCATTTTTTGGCTCCTTTAGCCTCGAGCGAATGGTACCGAGGAACACTTCTCGGTGAGATATCGTTAGTGCCTCTAATTTGTAAGTCGCCTTCGGGACAGCGCATAATACAACACTAGGATGCTCCAGATCGTCCTTGAAGATATCAACCAATTCAGTCCAGATTGACGCTTTCCTTGCCCTTTTTAAGATGAGTTTCCAGGTAGTTCTATTGGAGACCTCAAGCCTGTCCATTACCTCTGATATTGTAGACTTAGGAACTGGGCCACGGTCATGAGGGCTCCTGTTGAAGTCTTCCATAACCGCCCAGAACTGCCGAGAAAATTCGTAGTGGATGTACCGTTGTTTCAGAGCTCGCTTCTCTGTCCTGATCATGAGCCACAGTTTTGCCAAGTCTTGGTTTTCCGCTGTTGAGTTCTGCTGTTGTTTTTGCGTGGCGCGTTCTACTGCTACGGCTTCTCTTAGCGTACTGAACATCGTGTCCTCCCCTGCAAACATAGAAGCGATACGTTCAAGACTCATTTTCTCTCTCACCCTATGACCAGTAAGATCAGAACTTTCAGACTCCGATACGAATAGCGTTGACCGATTGTTGTGGTGATTGTCCTCAGGATTCGCAGATGGAACCTCTAGACTGTCGCTGTTCTCGGTGGCTTCCTGAGGAGTCTCGTTGGGCTTTGATTCTCTCTGTTCGAGTTCCTGATGTCGAAGTTCGGAAGGGTCAAGGCTTGCAGCCAATAGCTCGGCCAAGACCCTTTCCCTAAACAATGGCATGAAAGTATTACTCTCGTTCTGGGTGAGGTGTGGCCGTCCAGCAATCAGGAGGCGAATGCCCATTAGGACGAAAAGTCCGCAGTCTGAATTATTGCTTTGTTTCGGATTCTGTGGCGCTTTGAGCTCCTTGATTTGTTTTGTGGGAAACCAAGCTTCAATCCATTCCAATAGATTCTTTGGAGCTTCGTTACCAAGACTGTCATAATAGGTCCAATACAAAGGATCCTCTTTGCTCTTTGATGTTACAACACCAAAAGTCCAATGATAATTCTTCTGATTGATTGGTAGATACAGAGTATATGTGCCAGTTTCAACGAGCTTCGCAAACCATTTGAAGGGCCGATCAACTTTCATCGTCGCCATGAGAAAGGAAGTTGCAATTTTTTGACTCGGAGATGCGATAGACCGCCCCAGGAGCTCAAGATAAGCATTTATGATCTCATCATTAAGCCATTGGCCTGGCTTCAGGCGCCAGAGGGATTGTCCTAAGTAGGTTGCCTCGTAACCAAGATTGGCAATCTTAGTGATGGCAGTCGAGCCTGTACGCGATGTCTCATTCCCAGTTGAGCCATCGCAAGGAACCACAACTTCGCTCAGCCTTTTGGACATGTCAACCTTCCAACAGTCCAATAATTCCGGCAAAACATCTTGGTTCTTACTTGATGGCAGCAACGGCTTGTTGACCACCGTCAAATCGACTGTACTACCATCTGAACTAGGAATTGGGGATCCCACTGCAGAGACGAAGAGAATCCTGCCGTCATCCTTGATATCAAGAATTTTGGACTTATTTTCGGGTTGCTGGAAGATTTGAGCGAGCGTTTGTGTATCCAGCTCAGCCAAGGCTCGACTGATTGCGGCTCCAGGAGACCTGGCAATTAAAAGTGACTTGCATCTGTTCTGCAGTTCCAGGATCTCGCTGTCGCTAAATATGAGAGGAACATTCATCCACCATGTAGAAACGTGCCTTGCCACTATTTCGCAGCTTCCCATAACAACGAAGTCGAAGAAATCAAGCTTCTGGGTCGGGGCTTTGAGGTTGATCCAGACAGCCATCCCACCGTTTTGACGAACTGCCTTGCACATATCTCTTGCAAGAAATCTTGCCGAGTCAACTTTGAGAGCAGTTCCAACTACGACGACTAAATCGGGCTTCTTTTGCAGATCCGCATGTTGAACTGTGCTGATAGCGTCCGCATCCGGGTAGTGGAAATCTTGATAAAGCCAGACTCTAGGCCTCAGGACAGGAACTCTGCCTCCTCGTCGAGATACCTTGCACTCAGTACACCGTGGTCCTGATGGTTCCAAGGCGAATAAGGCTGGGTCAAAGCGAGACAAGTGCCGAGGATCTCCTTCGCACCTAACTGTCTTTAAGTCTCCGTGTAGCTGAATCGTTTTTGGCCATGGATTCTTTAACGACAGAGGAATTTGGGTCTCCAACGATACTAGTTGTGTATCAAGCCCATCTATGTTTTGAGTATATAGCCGGTGCAGGCGACCTTCTTTGGCAATAGCTTCAAGCACATAGTGAAATTGGGTTGGCGTTGCTCCTTGCACCTTGTCATACATGGAAGAAAACATGTCGTTGAGAGCTTTCGTGTCTTTGTCGTTACGGTACATGTGCATGTTGAAGATATTCGTAGTAGCTGAGGGGAGTTCTTCAAAGGTAGGGACTTCATAGCTTAGCAGGTATGGTCTTGGAGAGGTCTAACTCACTCCCGGCTTCTGCTGAGATACCCGCCCCTGCTATAACGACAATTTTCTTCTTCTCGCGTAATGCTTTTATTAAAGGAAATAGTTCCATGTGCGTGACATAGTCTTGCTGAGAATTTAAATTAATTCGCTTTGCCATTTTAATACTTCGATTGATAGAATCCTGGAAGTTTTGTGATTTCGTAACATATTTATTTCTTAGTTATCTAAGTACGCCACTTTTGAAAGCCTCCCGTTCCGGCCTCGGGAGGTTAGGTTCTGGCAGCCTCGAAAGCCGCACCCTCTGTTCAGACGCCGAGATAAAATTTCCAAGCACAAAACCGATCCGATTCTGCATTACAGTAATAAGGTCAGCTTGAAGGCTGATAATCTAGCTCTCTCAATGTGATCTCTTTCCTCAGTGAAAGACGCAGAGCAGACCTTAGCTCATCTCGAATTTTCTTTGACGCAGAGACTTGAGATTGTTAGACATAGTAGACTTCTTGACATGCGGCCCGCATACCTGTAATAAGCATTCGAGGTGTACTTTCATACACCGGCAAGGCGTCAGGCTCATGGAAGACTTCGTCTTCCGGATTTCCCAGAATAACCCTTCTTCGTCCTCTTTCTATCTCCTTTGCCCTCGTTACCTTCATTTTTCGTTCGGCTTCATCCCTCTGTGTCTTCCCCTCTTCAATCTCAGCAATCTCCCTACTCAAGGCGTCTTCGGGCGATAGAGGATCCGGAGAAATACTTGCTCTGCTTGAAAGCTCTCCAGGCAGCAACTGAGACGTGTGCACCGTAATGACAAGGGCCTAAATGCATGAGAAAGCGACAATTTGAAATAGGGCTGTGGATTACGGATTTATTCTTCAGTTTTCGATCTTGTCCAAGATCCCAATTGAAAAAGCGGGAAGATCGTGTTATAGAGCTCTTTGTGTCGACCTATTAGTTAAATAGAACAATGAATGATTAGAGAAGAATGTTTACCAATGTCTTCACATTCCCAGACTAAACGGATCCGGCGAGCTCGAACCTCACGAGCGAGCGTACCTTGCACCAGCCGCTCTAAAAGTGGCAAGTGCGCTACGATGCCGTACCCGCTTGCAACCATCAAAATATACTCGTAGCTACCCACTGGTATGATGGCGCCATGTGGTCCAGTGAATAGCACCCGACCCAGTCCTCCGCTTTCCCCGCTCGCAGGAATTGCCCGGGTTTTAAGATTTCTCGTCCATCCACGACGAGGCTCAATCATAAGTTCTAGCTTTGTCTGCCTCTTGCCGGTCCAGGATGCGACGACGAATGGATGGGTCTGTATCGAAATGAAGGAGCGGATGCCTACTGAAGGGTATATATATTAACGTACTGTCCAGCCTCCATCTCCAAAGCTTCTTGCAGAACTATGGTTAGCTGCACAGGACCATTGTCATTGGTGTCAGGATACTTAAAGACCTCTCCAACTCTAGGCAATTTTCGGCCTTTGGACCGAGCGATAACTCCGTTGCGGGATAGCAGAAACCATCCTTCGTATACGGAAGTTACCATAAAGATCCCCAGATTGATATAGAAATAGATCCTAGGAAATAACGTCGACGGGACATGGAGTACGGCTGATACGGCAACAACAGCCGCCAGAATATAGTGCAAGCGAAGGAAAATCTCGTATGACCATCTGCGAAGCGGAAACCAGGACCAGGACGTTACAGATATCAAAACTAGAGACGATCCACTCTGAACGTTGTTAGTGAGTCGGACAGGGTGACAGAAACGAGACTACTTACTATTATCGCAGAAAGGTTTGCAATACCACGTACAGAGAAGGCCATGTGAGAGACGAACACGGCGAGTACATGGAACAATACCAGGCTGCAGGACATTAACCCAGCGGAACGGTGCATTAAGCGAAAGGTGCTCAAGGAGATGCCAAGAATATCAGCAAGGAATCCCAGGTGCGGGCCGAGGAAGAGGGGGACCATATTGATTAATGAGAGATTACCGGCTCGTATACCGGCCTTTGCAAAACCAGAAACTCGAAAACCGAGGCAGAAAGAGTTGCCGGCAAAATAAATAAGCTGAACCAAAACGTCTGCGAGAGTCCAGGGACCTAACAATCGGTGGCGGCGAACAACGTAAGGGTACATCAGATAACGTAGAGCTCGGTCAACGAGAGGTGGTATAGAGAAGGCAGAGTATGGAACCACAGAAAGTACATTGATGATGAAAAGGAAGAGAAGGATGCCACCTAAGACGATGGCGTAAACTACGGTGGTTTCCATGGTACTGTAGTGAGTGTTGTGGTAGGAGGAATGCAATTTTATGGCAGATCTAAGTTAAGGATTTATACCGAGCTATACAGCCAAAATAGGCTGCCATTGCAAAAACCAGCTCTTAATGAACACCCTTATATTTCTGTAAATTTAACTATTTTGAGAGCCTTTTTGAGATATGATCCATCTTAGAATCCATACTAACTTAGATACCACTTAATTAGTGAAATTAACCTTGGCTGAAACCAAAACACACCCTTAAAATTGCAAGAGTCGAGTAAAAGAAATAGGAAATGAAGAAATGGTGAAATAGGGGAAAGCAACCAAAAGAAGTAAGAAAATTACAAGTATCAGGCCAATTTGTTCAAAACACAAAGCTGATAAAAATTACGACTGAAGCATAAAATCAGCATTAATACCCGAAGATAACACAGGGCAGAAATATTGGTATGACAGGTTGAAAAAAAAAAAGGATCCTCTCATCCTATAACAATTCAAAGCGTCTTTAGCTTTGCGGCTCCCTTCTTCTCCCAGATGGCAAGCGCTTCAGTCTCATCCACCTTCTGTTCCACTGATAAGTCCTTCCACTTAGCTACCCCTTCTATATTAAAACTTATCAAGACAAATCGAAAGAACAACCTAAGACAAATAGATCAAACTAAAAAGGCATGAGTGATTAGGCAACCAGGGGAAAATATTATGCGAAGGAGCCCCAAAATACGGCCTGACAACTAACAAATGCTATTAAATCGGTAGCGGAGAAAGAGAAATCTCGATCCAGTTGCGGCTCAAATTACACCTGTCCCTTGTTCAACTGGTTCCAATACACGGTGAATGAAGCCATCATACTACCCACTTGTTTATCTGACATATTCTGCGGGTCGATATCTCTGTCCTCACACCAATCTACCTTAAACTGTGCCCGAGTGGCTTTCTTCTCTGCCGCATTGTCCTGATTGTCCTGATTGTTCTGATTGTTCTGATTGTCCTGATTTTTCTGATTTTCCTGATTGTTCTGATTTTCCTGATTGTTCTGATTGTCCTGATTGCCACCTGGCCCGGGCGTACCTCCGGGTGTCGTTGTAGTTGAAACAGTCTCATCTGGACCTGGGGTGCCCTCAGGAGACAAGGTACTTCCAACTGGCGGAGGCTCAAAGAGGGACGGGTCCCGTTCTTCCGATGCATGTTTCCCTCCTGCCTTTCTATAATGACTTTCATAATGCTTCGCAGCATTCCATATGGCTAAGTCACCGTTTTTCTTCCAGAGTGTGCGACACCCTGTTCTATTCTCCCAGGACAGAAACCTGTTTTCCGTATCTGGCTCCTTCCATTGGATGAGGAGTTGGACATCTACCAGTTTAGGAAGCTTTTTCTGGCGTCTCAGTTCCTCTTTCTCTTCGGCCGATCGCTTCGGCTGTGGCACGAGCAAGTCCTCGACATTTCCAGTATATCCAGGGGGGACTGCTATCGCAATCCCTTTAACCCCGTTTTCGCACATATCCTCCAATTTCCATTTCTCTTTGGTCTTACGGTCTTTCACCACACCTGCACGTCGGCTCTCCACAATGTTTGGCACATCCTCACCAACCACAACGTTCTTTTTGATCCTGTAGATTTGCCAATTTTCGAATTCGGTATCGATGACCAAGCCTACCTTTCCATACATTCCGGTCGACTTGTAGCCAATAACAGCCTCGGTGTTTCTCAACCCAACTCTTTGCGCAAGGTCCAAAGGATCTGGGGAATCACCAAGATGCGTTCCAGATAGAAGAGCTGCTATGAGTTTGGTGGGATCATATTCGGTAGTGTTGAGAGGACTGTCACTGCTACCAGTGTTCTCTACGTCTTCCATCACTTCGTCAAATTCATCTTCGTTGTCGGCGTCCCTTTCATCCTGCTTGAACTTTGCCTCTTGCGTTTCTGCCTCTTGTACCGCATTCTCATCGTCTTGAAGCTCACCCATGATTATATCGATCTGCGCTTGTATTTTTTTGGCTTCTTCTTCTGCTGCATTTTCGAGTTCTTTTTCTAATTTCTCCTTGCTGGCCTTCTTTCCTGCAATCTTCTCTCTTCTTTCTTGGAGGGTCTTGCGCGCCTTGGACATTCCGTCACTGGCCGTCTTCTTCTTCGCATCTTTGTTGGCCTTCTTATCTGGATTCAATCTTCTCACCTTCTTGGTTCTCCCTGCCATCTTACAGGAATGGAGGGTTGTTTTGGAGTGATATAGTATGCAGATTCGTTTCAGCGATGTGTAAAACGGACTGGTTGTTTAAGAGACACATGGTCTTCTTATAAGTTTTGTAACAATCCAATTTCGGCTTCTATAATAAGCAGTTCTTGGCTCTCTATTTTACGCCAGTTTTGGTTTCGTATAAAGGGAGAGAGGATCGTACTCCGCGTAGAGTCTAATTCAACATCTCATCATGAAGAATGGCCATAATTCGTGCTTTATTCTTGGTCATCTTGTTTGGTTACGGCTTTGCTCATACTGATACTGCTGAGAGCTGTACAGGAATGCAAGCAGAGGCAACCGTAGAAATCCAATACGATGGTCATGTTGGCTCGGGAATCATTCTGATGACAAGCAACCCTACGTCTTGTGCGAACCTTGTTTCCTCGAATCCGACAGGAACTCTTTCAAATTCAATCACTGCGACGTCAACGTTACCAACGACGACGTCGAGCAAGACCTCCTTAACCTCCGCTACTCCGTTCAATACCCCGCCATCATTTGGGGTTAGTCGAACGCAGATAATCAATGCTACATCCACTGGCCAACTCTATTTCCCAACGGCTATAGGGTCTTCCCAAATTATGACTGGTGCCACAGGGACTCAAATCCTGCCAGGGCAGAGTACTTCTCCGAACTCCCAAAGCAGTATTATCGCTGGGTCAGGTACTCGCCCAGATGTCAAGTGGTCTCACGTGGTCTTTGGGGCAATAGCGACGGAGCTGATAATGAGAATCGTTTGAATTGAGCGATTAGATAGTAGTATTAGATAGAATTATCTCATCGATATTCCCAGTGCGTGTATGAATGAATTGACACGCGGCTCCATGATTATCTCTCTTTCTGGCGCGACCAATGACCTACAGCCATCTGTGCTAATATCTAAGGGCTCAGGTGATGGCGCATCTGATCGATGGAAACTCCAGCCTGAGGAAGACGAATCTTGCCGCGCTGATTGAACGTCATAAGATGCGGCATTCGCCTTCTTTCCAAATCTAATGCACCCACAAAGCATTTTCGCAGTCTCTCCTTCAAATGAACTATTTCCAAGCACACGGCCAGTTCATATAGATTTCTATGATACTGTTAGCTTCGCAACCGATAGTCTCGTGGTGCTGCCATATTCGAAGTCTATTCTGGCCCTTCAAGGCGAGTTGCGGCGCACTGTCATATGTATTTCTAATTCATGTCTATAAGATGGAAAAGAGGTGGATAAGGTAATTAATTGAGTAGTTACAGAAATCGGCTTCGTGCTGGTTCGCTTAAAATATATGTGAGCACGGACCACCTCTGCCACTTTTGGCTTATGCCGGAACGGACCGCCTCCATGTGCTACATGAGGTGTGCCACCCAGCATTGTGGGCTAGCACATATGCTGGTAAAGGGCCTACAGTAAGTATGCTGCTTGAATAATCCTATGGTGATTAGGTAAAGAACTATACACCGAATGCAATGATCATCACTTGAGAATCGGGTAACAAAGGATGTTCAAGCAGTCCACTCGCTGAGGAATCAAGTTAAACAGGCTCTCACGTACTCAGCGCAGTATTCAAGAATCGGTTTGGCAGATGTGTATTATCTATTTTATCTATACTAGGAAGAAATCTTCGTCAAATCTCTCCATACTTTTCCCGTCCCCGAGACGCTCAGCGTCGCACAGGGTGCCTCGGCCGGGAGAGCCAGAGAGATGAGTGTCCAGCACTACCATATCATCGCCGGCTGGTTCCGACGTCGTGAAAGAGCACGTCGGGGTTACAGGGCTAGATGGGTACAGTGGAGAGAGCGCCTCGTCTGTCAAGAAGGACGTGTAGTCCACCTCATCAGAGAACTCAAATAGGTCTTTCAGCGACCCACCTGCCCGCTCCCGGGACTTCATGTCTTGCTCGGACAACGTCTCGAGTTTAAGTTTCTTGCTGGGCACACGTTGATCTTCCACGACTCGCACCAGGAAAGCCGTCAAATTCTCAATATCAGACTTCAATGTTGGTTGAGTTTGGTATAGATATGCTACAAGGGCATCCTCTTGAGGGATGGAAAAGTCGCGGAAACTGTGCCTATCAAATCAGCTGTCCAGGGAAAGTCGGGTCTGCAACTTACGTCTCGTCTGGTATGTCTGGAAGTCGGAGGAAGATACCGGCACCAAATTCTTTCACTAGTTTGGAGCATGTCCGGCCCAGGGGCATCCAGTTTTCAAACCTTTGCTTGGCATCTCGCCGTGTCTCCCCTTCTTTCTGTAGCAACTGTGGGAGAAGGAAATCAACAAAGTCATCATTTAGAGATCTTCTGGCTCCTTTAGGGGTGTCGGTTGTTTTCTGCCTCTTCCTATCCCTTTTGGGGCGCGGGCGTCTTTGCCGATTCTTTGACTCCTGCTCTTTTAAGCCGTGTATGTTTGCGAGATATAATCGACGACAGAGATCAGGGAAGTAATCATCACTCGAGAGCACGTCGTACTGCGCTTGATACCTAGCTAACAGTCTTTTTATCCTATCTGCAGCCGTCTCTCGCGGCTCTGTGATCGCAGGTGCCTTTTCCAGACCCTCCAGAAGGGTTGCCCTCTGTGAGCGGAGATAATGCCACAAGTTAGCAAGCTCGGGGCTCGGAATCCTGGACAACATGTCTGGAGATATCTTAGAACTGGTTAGCAGAGCGAGCGGATATGCGAGACGTGGAGACCGTTGTTCTGTCTGGGTTGGGGATGGATCGACCGAAGGGCAGGCTTCTTTAGCCCAACACAGTCAGCTAAATGCACGGACGAGGATAGTAGGAGCTCACTTCTTGGTGCATCATCGCTTTGATCTGTATCTAGACTGCTATTGCCTAGTCCAGCAATAGAGACCGGTGGGTTAAATATAACGGGAGTGTCGGTGGATGTAGTTTTGTGCGACACGGTTGATCTCGACATTAGCAGGCTCTGGCTCTCTAGTTGGTATGAAGGACCTCGCAGAGGGTTCATCTGCATACGGGCGCAGGAGTTCAGACTTGAGGGGCTCTGGGAAGTTGTCTCCTCGGTGGCGAGCGTTTCTTCGTACGCCTGAGCTGGACTTCTGCTATGGTATTGCGAAAGACAGGCACTGTCAGAGACAAGACAAGGTGGAACTCCGGACGAATCATCAACATCGGAGTAGTTGGTTTCGTCTTCAAATCCATCGTCTGTTTCCGCATCTGCTCTATCCTCCACATTTGATCTGCTCATTAGTTTGCTGTATACATTAGCAGGGTGACGGGCATCGCTGCCAGCAGCTTAATTTTTAGCCCCATTATGGACAACACTCAGAGAGCTGGCATCGTTACATGTTTGGTGGTCAGTTATTAACGACAGGATCGCAGGAGTGCGCAGTCCTTCAGACAGGGCGGTTTCGGTGATTGATGATGCAGGAGGAACTGCGATGGCACTAACACGGGCTTGGTCGATCTGTCCACTGACGATATTAGAGAATTCCTTGAGCAGGCATGCAGAATATCCATCAGTAACAAGGACTTCTGTTATATATATCCAGGTTCGAAGAAGCGTTTGGAGTTGATTCTCTCGAGTATAATCGCTGGTGACATCTTCTCCCATGGCGATGGAGGTTACGGAGAGAAGGAGAAGCTCACGGGCACCGGTGTAGTTATTAAGGGACTGACAACTTTGGTGGCAACAGCTCCGGTCCGTCATGCCAAGGCCAGCCACCAAACCAGGGATCTACTCACACTGCAAATGAACAAGCTGATCCAAGATGCCGAACTCTGATGTTGCTTGATATGTATAAATAGCTGTGTGAAGACGAGCGAAGACGACTTCAGTGCGCTTAGTTAATGGCAATGGATCTAGTGCCAATGGTTTAAGGGACAATGGAATTAGGGACAATGGAATTAGGGACAATGGAGTTAGGGACAATGGATTAAGGAACAACGGATTAAGGGACAATGGAATAAGGGACAATGGATTGAGGGACAACGGATTAAGGGACAATGTATTTGGGAACACTGGATGAATTAACATCTCCTGGATAGCCTAGTCCCACGGACAAGCTCGCTGTTGTTTGCACTGGACCTTCACGCCAATCCAAAGATAAATCGGCCCTCGACGGCACTCATCTCTGTATCATTGACACGAATCAGTTTCGTGACAGAGACCTCATCAAGTGAGGCTACAATGCGCATGCTGCATGCGGGTTGAGGTCCGTCGTTCATACGCAGGAGGCAATGGGCTGTGGTGATTGAGGAATGGTTGGAGTAGACGTTTTGGGGGTTCTATCACAAGCTCGCCCGGTCAAAGCTGACTGAGGGAGACCATGGTGGAGATTATAATGTGGGGCGACTCAATCAGAAGTATGAGAATTGCACCCATGCTGTTACATTTGTGGGTCACTTACCAATACAGAGCCGGGAGGGAAAGGTACGGAAGGTACCCCACAACGGTGGCGGTTCGCCGACTTGTGCCATACTGCAGCCACAACGGAATTGGAAGCTTCTCCGCAGCTCCGAACGACTTGGACGCTCAAATAAAGATGTTATGATTATGTCGAAGACAGTCAAGCTCAGCTCGGCACATAGGGGGAACTTAAGTTGATCTTGAATTTTTGGAAACTTATAAGTTGGTTTGGCGTCCAAAATGTTCGAAGTCAGATCCCCCATGTTATTTCTCGGCAACAAGGTTTCTTGGCAAGTAGGGATAAAGAATGCACATTTACATTAGCGGCTTGGCTTTCTGATGTTCAGTCTCCACTTGATCTAGCATGTCTAAGAGGCCCTTCACCTCTGCATGATCCAGTCCATGGTACGGAGGTTCGCACGACGAATCCGATTCTCGAGCCCACATTGTATTGCGATACTCGCGATTCAAACACTTGTTCCCAGGAAAGAAAGAGGATTCTGCCATTCGCTCGATCCTGATTACTCGAAGCAGGACGTAAAGGCAGTAATGAGCAAGGTAATGTATGGATGAGCTCAGATAAAGTATGAATGGGCTCAGAGAACTTACACCACAAAGGCCTAACGCGTTGATTATTTTGCGGGATAATCGCTCAACCTCGCCTTGACAATCTGTGGCCACTCATCGATACCTACCACTCTTACATGTTAACCTTCTCGGTCGGTGCCTCACTCCTTATTCCAGCCTCCTCTCCGAATGTTCATCCAGATGTACATCTTTCGAAACCAGCAGATGAACCAATGTACAGAGAGGCGTCAAGATCTCAGCGCTGCCCGAACGACTCAAAAAGGTATGCTAGCAAGCCTCAGCAACGAGCCGGAGTAGGGATTAGGTAAAACTCACATCCGACAGCTCCTCCGGCGTTGCAGAAGCAGTGTCTTCCACAAAATGGACGGCCTCGGCAGACCAGCCCTCTGGAGAAGCCTCCAAGGTCTCTCTCTTTTCACTCATCATCTGTCAAGTAACAGTCGTGGCCTGCCTCCTGATCAGCATGGACTCCATATCCTATTTTCGTGACAACTGTCGTCTGATATACGAATGGTGGATTGCATTCTCAGCTGAACCCTTAGCCGACAACAACAACTTTGAGCAGTCTCTCATTGCCGCGATGGACATCGTGCAAGATTTAATGAAGGGAAACCGCGTTCGTCGCCTCCTGCTACGGTTCGCGTACATGAATCTCGCAAGAACCATTCGTCATTGTAAGTCTGTGGCGGCCACAGATCGAGTCCAAGGCAATGCTTGTCGAAGTGTAGGTATACGCGATGCTACTGTTATAGCACTGTATTTGACCTTTGCATTGTTTACACTTCATCCTGGGCGCAGAGTTTCTGTCCTTTTCATGGAGAATGCTCGGCGGCAAAGGCAATGGCAATGAGTATTCCCTCCTCGAGAACATAGATGCGATTTCAATCATTGAGTTAAGGCATTGAGTAGACCTTTGCAAGTTCTTGTAGAGCATATGTATTCTAGATTTTAGATCCTGTCCGCTGATTGCCTTTCGAAGCTCAGAACTGTCCTGTCGGAGACCTCTCCACAACTTACCACCCCTATAATCCATTCTGAATCGTGCCATGGATCGCATCGATCGAAAGCGCCATATTGCGTTGGAAGTCGACATACTCATGTAGACAATCGGTCCAGGTTTCAACCACCTGATTCCATATCGCCCTGAAGCCTGAACAGTCTTCGACCTCTCTTATATATCTTGCACTGTACAGCAAGCGCGCAATTTTTCTAATCTTCGGATCTGTGTGGCGATAATGTTCTTTCATGTATAAGAGAAGTTTCGTTAGCTGCCAGTAGGCTTTGAAAACTGGTAATTCGGGCAAAGGTTGAGAGCTAGTCATTAGCCCATACAAGTGGTCTAGGAACACACCAAACCTCGTTGATGTAGGGGTAGGAGCCTGGTCTGGGGTAAGGAGCTCCACGTAACCATGGGGGTCTTGTATCGCAATTGAAAGAAGGCTCGGATTGGCGACATTGTGAAGCCGTCTAAAGGGTCGCAATAGGAACTGAGCGGTGGGAAATGCATCCTCTCGATTTAAATAACCGTTGCCAAACTTGAAAACAATGTCCAAGCGAGAAATGGATCTTTGCATAGTTCGAAGCCTTCCAATTAATATGTGCAGATGATCGCAATAGTCGAGAAGCCTCGACAGCGATGCTTTATGACTTGCTGCATGTGGATTCGGTAGCCAACAAGCGTATGGAGAGGGTAGTATAATTTCAATACGGAATGATTGGATCATATCGAAGTATCTGTTGCTGAGTGGGGCATTCCAGATGGGTTCGATTGCCAGATTCGCAGCAACATTTGGGGACTTGGTCTGTACCTGATTGCTGCTGATTGTCTGCGTCAATGTCGTCTGTTGCCATTGGTGACCTTCTACTGGATGCTGCTGGAAGCCGAAGCACCTATGTTGAGCATTGTTCTGAGATAAGTTACACATGCTCAACCAATCTCCGTGAAGCTCGATGGAGAAAACTCTTGTTTGGTAGAGCAGACCGGCAGCTTCATCATGGATCTGTTGATTGACACAGAGAATTGCCGTGTATACTCCTCCACCATCGCTTGCCAGGCTAGACTTCTCGTATCGAGCTGGAATGGGTCTATCAGGAAGTAAAAGCTGATATATACGGAGCCGCATCTCGACGGGGATCTTGAGAAAGTAGCAAGTGATGCGATGCTCGCGATGCTCAAGACAAAGTTCCGTTCCATGAAGCTTCCATTCGCAAAGGCGACCGCATTCGAAACCACAATGTAACGGCGCTCGGCACCGTCCCTTTCTCTTCTGCTGACGACGATGTATCCGGCACATGGGCAGCATGCCGGGCGCGAAAGAGCCGTACGCCCTATTGAGGCAGTCACCACCTTTTCTCAATGTTCCTGAGCACTGTATAGGTTGCTTGTCATTGTGGAGCAGGCATGCCTGGGAATGCGCCATGTTGATCCTAGCCGGCATTGCTGTCGAGCGTCCAAATCAGATGCACAAAGCGGTTGCACAGGTGCCTGATCACTCTTCGATCAGTTCTCGTCTTGAGTCCTTTATCGATGGTTTAATATTTATTAAACAATCAGACTGGCTGGATAGGTGGAATTCCGGTACAGTAACACATTTGAGAATGCCCAGAATGCGGTTGAGCGCCGGAAATGGCGTTCATGTCGGAAATATTGTCTCCCAGGTAAATTCCAGCCTCTAAATGCGCGGGGCGCCCCGTTCCGGCATTAGCCAAAAATGGCCGGCGGCCGAGAATGCGTGTCTACTGCCATATGATCGCATCCCGAATGTAAGCTGCCCCCGCCCCTTGGAGCCTTGAAGGCTAGATTCGTTGCCCTCGCATCGTTGGAATCACAAAGTGGCATGTGACCTTAATCAACGCCTGTTGGACACGTGTGCGTACCGGGAAGTCAACTGGATAGTGATGTATTACTGTAGTGTTAGCTGGGGTTCAGTGTGTTCTTCTACATTGGTACTGTATTTTTCGGCGTCATTATGAGGTTGTATTGTAATTCACGTCCCATGTCGATGAAACGACCCTGCCACCTTTATTCTCTCCTAATGAACGCAGTAGAATTTGGTATTTCTTGCGCCGTGTAGAGAAATCCATAGCAGATATTATGGACATCGAGGAAGGAATGAAAGACTGCGGATGCTGTTAAGGGCCAATTGTATGAGGCAGGGTAAGCTTAGAAGTTGATTGAATTGTATTGCTATCTACTCGCGGCTTCGTGCACCTTCCAAACAAGAATTTCGGGAAAGTAAACAATAGGAAGCGAGCACGTGATCCAATGAGGCCGGTGGGCACTGCATGACGAAGAGGGCGGTCACTCCGATCAGTGACGGCTACTAAGCAGCGTCAGGCACTAGNTAAGATAATGGTGATCATTTGTCCATCAAACAATAGCAAAACAGGATTGAAATGAATTGTTGGCGTTGCTGAAAATGAAAGTTGATCGTCATGCTCAATAAATGACATCTATTTCTAGCCACATGAGCCAGTTTTGGCGACCATCTGGCAGCGGAGAGATACGGCAGGTCCAGAAATGGCCAACCATCCCAGGTTGAGCACGCCATGGATGAAGCGTCCATCCCATATTCTGAAGCCAAATCGTCCTCGACAATAGAAGAAACCAGATTAATCCCACTCCTACCGCAGCATTATAAGGATATCATACAATCGCGAGCTCGGATCGTCGTCAAACTTGGGGACAACTCACCATCTTCCTAGTGCTTGCTCCATTAGTCGACGCGAAAGAAATGCAGTCTACTATTGACGCTTCGATTGCAGTTTCCGATTCTCGAGGGGTCAAACGTCCTGCGTTACCTCTTTCCCCACGCTTGAGTTCGTCCGCGGAGCACCGTCAACCACTCCTGGAGCATGAACTACTTCCTACTAGCCAAGCTTGCTATCAGAAGCGCCTACGAACTTCAGATTCAAAGGCACCCTTGAAGTCTCGGAATACTCATGTGGCTTCTGCAACAGCTCCTTCTTCAACTTACGGGAGTGACTTTCGAGAACCGGAAGCCAAGGAGGCTGAAGAGGTGCGCAAACCAAATTACGAGGGGTTGGGAACGACACAACATAGCAGACCGGACAGTGAACCACCGGGACCTGGAAAAGATTTCAAGCCCCGCCGCAGATTTTACAATTTCTTTACCAAGGCTTCGATATATACACCAAAAGGAGTCATTGACCTCGAACGGGTCCACGTTGATGAAAGATGTCCCTTCAACCTTGTCCCCTGGTCGATGGCCACAAACCTCGATCTGATATTATATTCTGGCGAGGCATCTACCCACCCTCTCAATCAAATCAACCAGTACTCTCAATTCACCATCCGAGTAGCAGGCCATACCACGACGATTAATACTGGTGTGATTTCGGGATTACAGACGATCCTGCTCGGACGTGAATGGATTCGCAGTGTCCATTTGTTGAGCGATTCTGGGAATCAGAATTATTACATCCCGATCCCTCTCGCAGTCCAAGTTGCCGAGGAGAAGTTACTTGATAAGGTTAACACCAAGGTCGCCTCCAAGGATGCTAACCCGCTGGAGATGACAACATGTGAGGAGATAGCAGAGGCGCATGAGGATGATGAACTCTACCAGAGCTCACCGGATGATGAAGTATTCTCTGAGAGCGAGCTCTCATTCGATGGGCAGGACATATTGCACAGCGACGGTCCATCTGATGAACCCTCATCGGGTTGTGACGCCTTATCTGATGGTGAAACAACTAGGGAACAGACTCGTGAATATGACGTTAGGCCAACTAATGAGTATGATGAGGATGATGAGGGTGATGAGGGTGATGAGGGTGATGAGGGTGATGAGGGTGAAGATTATAAGGATTACGAGGGAAATGTAGGCGACGACTGTGATAAGTGTGAGGGGTGCGAGGAGTGTGATGGGTACAATGAATGTGAGGGATGTGCGGAATGCAAGGGCTTTGAGTATGAAGGGTTTGGGGAAGGTGAGGAGGATCCTGATGGCAACCTCTTGGAACGGTATATACACCTCGAGAGCATTACCGATGCCGAGCACACAAAGGAGGCTCATTGCCAACATTCAGAGTCCAAAGATGAACAAGTACGTACAGCCACTCTCTTCATACCCGGTTGATAACTGTTAATTTTTCGTAGGCTCCATCCAGCCCTTACCATGCAGTCAGGCGCGAGCATTCTGCTGCTCTCGATCTCCCCGTCCCACAACCAATTGGAGTTGAGAGTCGTATTTCAAAGCGCCAATCTAAAGAAATTGCCAATATTTTGAACCATATCCGTCAGACTACAGCAGGCCAGAGCTTCAAGGCACCGGTACAACAGCTATGGCCCGAATGTGCAGGCGCGTATGCAGCCAAAGTTCCTAATCCGATCGATCTCGGCACAATTCAACTGAAGGTAAAGAACAATATATATCTTTCTGTGGATGACTTCAAAGCCGATGTGGGTCTACTTTACCAAAACAGCGTCGACTTCAACGGTGTCGAACACATAATCACTAGCACTGCTCTTGAAATCCGAGACGCGATTCTCAGTGCACTAGAGGACATGGAGGAAGGCAAAAGCAGCATGGTGCTTAGAGCATCATCTAGAGTTACGGGAGCTTGAGATATGGTAGTGCGGCGCATCACAACTGGAATGATTTGAATTTAAGGCGAAGAGGGATATCTCATTTGTAAAGATCTCTTAAACAATTGCATTTCCACTCACAACGGAAAAAACAAAATCCTCGAGTCCTCAACATGTCTTCTGCCTCTTAGCCTCCAATCTTGCTGATCTCCTGGGCTTAGCAAACTCTCTACCCTTCACTTTGTTCTTCGATTTAGACTGCTTCGGCTTCCTCGGGCGCGCCTTGTGTTCGGGGTTTTCTTCCCTAATCCGCGAAGGGTCTGTCTTGCCATGTGCCTTGGTCTTCATTCGCGTTGAGAGATTTGATCTTTTCGTCCTCTTCTCGAGATCACTATCAGGACCATCGTAAATGTCGAAGAGCGTAGAGCTTGGAGCCATTTTGTTTGAGGGTTAACTTACGTGGTCAGTAAAAGTAAAAAAGGGATGGTACCATGGATCATTATATATCCCAAAAAGCGAAACACTTTAATGGATGCTGGGCGGCCATTTTTGGCACCTTACCATCCCAATGCAGTCATGCTTTCACAGACGGGGAATTGCTAGAGGTGACAAGTGCAATGAAACTTGAATACAAAAGTGGCGACCTGATAACCATTTCTGCTGCTTATTTAACGTACTCAGGTTCCAACTCACGATGGGAAAATGGAGATGAGCCCACCTAAAGATAATCCCCTAACGTCTGAACCAGAATAAACAATGTGAAGCGAACACGTGATTCGACGAGTCCGGCATTTATCACTAGGAATTCAAGTTACGCTTGATCACCAGGATCAAATCACAAGATTGGCGCTTCATAGGCCTCGCTTTGTTGAGAGTCTGCCTGAATCATAGTTCGTGCAAGGTTCTTTTTGGCTCAATTTGAGGTTTAATTCTTTGTGCACAGCAGCCGGGCGTTCAGCGAGGCCGAATTGGCTCGTCACACCACGCCACGCCACGCCAGATACCTATCCAGCTCACTCCCACCTTTTGGATTCACGCACTCAACAGCAGAAGTACCTGGTACTGTAACCAGGTCGTCTTGTGCGATGGATAAATTGCTTGGTGTGGAATAGATGAGGAAGGGAATGAACTCACTGTGTATGACACTTGCAACCTTTGCTGCTACGAATCTACTTGACTAATCTATCTGCAAGATATATTGAGGTTTTTAGTGACGAGGATACGCCCCTGCATCGTCGCTGTAAACATTTCACGAGCTTGATGGTCTAAGGGAGCGAGGAAATTGGCCATTTCTATATGCTTTTTTATAAGCATTGGATCACAGGCCCTGTCTGTCTACCAAAGGGCCCTAGCTTCGATTCAGCTTCACCAGTATTCATGCTTGCTGTGAATGATATTCAAGACTTTCAAAGTCCAAGTGCAGTGACGTTATTAATTCAAGGAAATGGGGCCCTCGATAATATGGAGATTGATCAACCTCTTGTTAATGATGCAATTTAGCCCCGCTTTGAATCCTCCCCGAAACATAGACGTTACCACTCTTGGAATACGAAAGGTTCTCTGAAAATATTCTGTATTTGGACCTCATACAATATCGATCCTCCCATTGACTGCCTTTCGTAAGAACACCATCAAACCAACAAAAGGAAACCTTGCCTCAACGACACGAAGCCCCGGTCAACAGCTATACCCAACACCAAGACTAAAAGGAGCTCCCCGTCCCCTCCGGCCTCATTCTTTACGCACTTCAGCCAAAACCGGAGCCAAATTGAACAGAGATTTTGAGCTTCGGGAAAATTCAGGGTCGAATTCGATGCAGAAGGGCCGCTGGGTACCTGGCCTGTCACCTTCATATACACCATACAATTGGATCCATCTCAAGTGCTCCTCAACCTGCACTGCGTGCAGTATACCTCGGAAAACGGTGTTGCTCAAGAGGATATCAACTTTTCCCACATCCCAACACAAGATAGTCTGACAGATCCACCAGTGCTCTATGGGATTGCGCTGGGTGATCATCATAGCCATGCGTTCCATTATCTTTGCCTGGAATGCTGTGGCGGCGGCAAGAATCTTTTGTCTGTAGACCTCCAGTCGGCCTAGCACGGCTGGGTCACTCTCTCTGAGGCGAGCTCGCCGCAACTCCCGGTAGAATCCCAGCATGCATATTGCGTGTCCTGGACTGAAATCTGCTTCCACCACCACATCTCGGATACAATCCAATGAAGCAACAACGACAGGCCTGCCCAAAAAGTCTTTTGACTGGCTAGTCAATACGACAAGTGATTCTCCTTCCAACAAGTGTTGTTGGTCTGACTCAAGGTCATAGATTTCCCAGCGAATTGGTGCCTCCGGAGGGCTCGAACATGGCGAAACCGGCGGAGGAGAGAGTCGTTGGGGTGGCTCTGGGGGTGGCCTTGGGGGTGGACAACGACACTTGTTCGAATCTGGTGGGGGTATATGTGGTTGGACATGTGCTGTATAACGGGGAGGGGTATTTTCAGTACTTGGAAGCTTATGAAGCGTGTCTGTTGCTTTGAGGGGGGAGGCACCTGGTGGCACGGAGATCTTGTTGCTACTTGCGAGTCTACGGCGGAAGGTCGACAACTTCGAACCCATATTGACGTTCGATAAGTGAAGTGGCGAAGGGTATTGCTCGAACAAGGTATGCTGGAGGATCAAGGAGAGTTACAGAAGGTGTTGTGTGTACAAGAGGGGCTGGAACGATGCCTCATCATATAGTGTCTGAAAGTGAGGCGGATGAAAGATTCCTAGGAAGGCACCGACGGCCGCCGCGGCCACGCTCGTCCGCCTCACTTTAAGCGCCAGACACGGCACGGGGAACTACAGGACATTCCCGGATGACAGTCAAGAACCTCAATCCTTTGTTCAAGGACAAGGAGTGTTAGCTTGTCGGGATTAAATCCCGAGAAAGCAAGCTTGCCTCGACTGGGAAACAATTCCAAATCTGGCCTTCGTCGCTTAAGCGAGACTAGCAAGCCTGCTGCCAAAACAACCCCCCACAGGCCATTCAGCTAAGCTTGTACGTCAACAGCAACCCGTGCTGCAGGTGGGGCTGTCACAAGCAGCCTTCCCCGGGCGAGTAAAGACATCCCCAGCTCGGCACGCCAAGAACCCCCATACTTACGAGGTACGGACGGGGCAGTGATCCGCTTTACTTCTGCCATCTGCCCTGCCACGTTTAGCCTCCCTGATGTTCTGGACCCAGGACGGGAGATGCGGGGTAAAGAGACAAATCACCATGCAGTCCCTAGACCAAGAAGTGTGTGAAACTGTGAATGAGCAACGGTAAACAAGATGGGTGACTTATCACAGGATTGCGACTTGGAAACCTACACGTCGCATCGATCTAGCCGATCCCTCACAGAATATTGTGCCCTGAGATAGGTGTAGGCGAGGAAGCATGGACCAGTACACGATGGTAACTTTCTGAGGCTTGAAGTGGTTTTTCAAAGCCTATTCTCAAACACATGAATCAAGTACTCCAACTGTTTCCACGTCTTGCCGACCACTTGATTATCCCATTAGTTCCAAGACATCTTCTCCTTCCCATTGTCCCATGGCATGAGACGGTTGGGTTCGACAGGTATCATACCAAGACGCGGGACAATACGCCGGAGTATTGGAGCTCTCGGTTCTCTGACACCATCTGCCTTCGTGTGATATGCTACCAAGTGAAGCGAAACCCTCCCAATCATGGCTGTGAATGTTTTCTTCACCAATCCCCCTACTTTGATCGTATCGGCGCGGTAATCCACGCTGAGTCCCTTACACGAAACCAATTTTTTGAGTTCGTCATAGACAAGAAAACCATGCAAGGGTTCAGCGGGACCCCATACTACATTGTCCTGCCACAGTTCTACCCCAGACGAATGCCCCTCATAGACAAAAACATTGCCACTCTTGGCCAGAAGTTCGTCGGGATACGCACGACGAGGGACAAGGTTGAGGTAACCTTGAAAGCAGGCTTCGATTATGACGCAAGCATCATTTGTAGAATCGATGCTGCTACAGCAAGTTGGCTCTAATGAAACAAGTGCCATTCGGTGTTCGATTTGGGGTTCGAGGTCTACAAGCCGTTCTCTATCCTGCAATCAAGAGTGGTATGGATGCGATGATCAGTGCCGGGCGAAGAATGAAAATGGATAGTATGGAGAAAGGTAACTGTCCCTTGGCTGCTGGATAGGGCACTAGTGTTCGAAAGCATATGAATTGAGGGTGTTGGGTAGCATGTGGTAGAAATGGAAAATAAAGTGCAAGCGAGTTCCAGTTGATAATAAGAAGGTCTGTTGTTGAAGGTGATGTTGACGTGGTGGCATCGTCCGCGCCTCTCCTTGGTATCCTACAGCGCAGCTTTCTAAATACAGGAACCCATGATTGGGCAGCAAATGCTGATGTCAAAACATCAGATATTGCGAGATGTGACAGATGAAGGAGAGTTAAGGACGTAAGAAGATCACGGGGCACGGTGGGACCATGGATGACTTTCTCGGTCCATCATGTACACAAAACTCATCATCCCCTACATTTTCAGCTTCAGATGAGAGGTGAAAAATTCAATCTTCTTCGCCTCTGTACTTGTATTTATATAGTGGTCTACTGGCACTTCCCTAGGGTGTTGCTCGGTCTACACTCACTAGCAATGGCCTCTCAAGTAAGATTCACATAATCTGCAGAACAAATACACTGATAATCTCAGTAGAAAACCGTAAACACAGCAATTCGCTTCCATTATCTCCTTGAAATGGAAAACGGTCAAATTAAGACTTCTCTCACTAAGGGAGCGTTGGAGTACCAGCCAAAATTCAATATCATTGTTACCTATGACGGCTCCGAATGGCGACAACAGATCTCAGCAGAGGTCTTTCGGATGGTGACAGAACTCGAGCAGACCGGTGATTACCTTTTCGAGGACAATGCATACGGAAGACTGTAGGTGGTCGCTGGAGCCAGCAAGATATATAGACTGATGAGTTACAGTTGGGTCCGCAAGTTCGCAATAGGAGATGACTGCTTGACCACTGACGATAAGATAAAAAGAAATCTGAGCAATGTCAAGAAAGAGACTAGGAACAAACGGAGTGCGATGTTGTATGCATTGAAATGGTGGATGACGGACGATTCTTTGGTTCAGCTTTGGGAGTATCGTCAACAGCGAGCTTAAAGTATGAGAACATCAACAAGACTATGTACTTCTGGGCAATCTGGCGTCAGGGAAAGAATGGTTGATAATTTGAGACACTTACTGGAACATAACAAGAATGGTAGACGGACAAGAGTGGCCAAAAGGGGAGACTCCTGCTGTTTCCACCTGGCCTCGAAATAAGGCTGGGCGACTTCGCCCTATCGTACCCATTACAGGGCAGAAAATAGACATGCAGCTCAACACTTCTCTGGCATGTAGGCGGGATTGCCACCTGACAGATCGAAGTAAGGAAACGCTTGGCCGCCTCCGTCCAAGCGTCTGGAAGGATGCAGGACAGACTGCGGGCCGTTCCGGACCCACGATGCGGGGAGGGGCTCGACCGTGATTTTATTAAAGGCGGTCACAGACATGGCAAGAAGCTGTCCGCCAGATTCCGAATAATACTAGGTAGTTTAACACTCGAGTCGACGGTATCGCGCTTAGGAAAATGCCCAGGACCGGTGGGCTGGTTTCTGCACCAATCAGCGGCAGATGCGCACTATTGGCGGCTGTTTCTTGCTCAGGCCGAGCCGGAAGGACGCGCAGGAGGTTGTCACCGCAATGTCAGTTGTCTCAAGGGAAAGTTCTGGCGCCTTTATGTGCCACTTCCTTCGCATGGTATCCGCCGTAGCTGGGCGCAAATCATGAGAGACGTTGTGGTAATAGCATTAAATTATTCAAATTGTGCAAGCGAGGCTAAAATAGTTTTGTGCCTTATCCTTAAGGACTCCGTCATCGGCGGAATGTCAAGAACACCACAACCATCTCTGGTATCTTGTAGCTATGGTCTCATCCAAAATCGCTAGGCAGTCCGTCGATCTCGCAGTTGCCGATGCAGCACATGGAGAACTGACCAAGCTTGTCGCATCGCGTGGGTCAGGCGCTGTGGGCAAGCAGCTGGACACGGTTCTGCATTTCGACGAGAATCTGAAGACCCCAGACCTGCAGAAGACGACTACGGTGGTGGAGGACTTCCTCGATGTAGGTAGCGCTTGAAAGAAGGACCTTGAAATCTCCTTTGTGGGCTTCGTTCGGCTGACGATGATGTAGAACACAGGCAAAAAACTCGCCGCCGATTTCCTCCAAGTCCCAGAAGCCAAACTCGAAAGATCATTCCTTGTGCTCTACTGCGCCCGACAGAGCAGAGAAAGAAGTACTGGGTTGGGGAAAGTCACAATTTTTCTTGCCTTGGGTCGTCTGTCCCCGGCGAACGGGCTGCCGAAGTTCAGGGACTATCCGAGCGAAGATTTGGGGAGTGGTGATGCGCTTTTGGTTGCACATGATGTGCAGCAAATGCTTGATAAGACTGGCGGAGGTGGATTTGCTCTCGTGTCAGATTGGACTGCTTAACGTGCCCAAGAAAGGATGAGAATTCATCGACACTGGTGCAAAGACGCGTGAATTGAAAGGGACTGGTTCGAACAGATGGACGTCTCTCTCCCAATCTTCTGCGGTGAGGTCAGAAAGCATAGGATCTCCTAGATTAGCGCGGTTAGTATGGTTCTTGAGCGGTAGCATAAGATCTTACCATCGTATTGCACCTCGTTGCTATTCCCTGTCTTCGGTGTTTTTTCTGTTCTGTCTGGCAAGGCCATCTCACCACTTTCTTCCGTCCATCCCTGGTTTGTTACGTACTGTGCGGTCCGACTGTCTTGATGCGGCCTCCCAGGGCCAATGATCGCATTCTCAACCGCCCCCCAATCATCTGCACCAGTGACTGCTGCCAAAGGCAAGTTTCTTCCGCCGCTTCCGCCGCATACATGCAGAATGCGTTCGGCGCTGAGTTGGGTCGTAGAACCAGGGTCATGGTCAAATGATACGTCTTGTGGAGGAACGGCAACACCATCCACCTGCGCTACCTGAGCAGTCTCTGGAGAATCGAGATGCTTGTTGGATCCTTCTAAATGGTCTACGTGCTCCCATCTGCATGGTGTGGTTGGCGGGTTGGTGGAGATTGAAGTTGATCTCGATCGGACTGTGGCATTTGCAGGATGCCTTTGCTGCTTCTTCGACTTCCGAGCTCGTGGTGGTGGTAGAGAAGGATTCGCTTTCCGCTTTGTCCCTTTGCGAGATGGGATGGTAATGCCGCAATCTCCCTCGTTGTAATGTATTGTGCAACCTGACGAATCTGTCGTTGTCTGGCTGTTTGTCGTCGAGATTTGTTCTTTGAGGAAAAGATATGGCGCGAGAGTCTTTTTTCGAAGTTGCTCTGCAACCTTGCGATCGCTGTCAAGTTTTTCGGCATGCTCTTTCAAAGGCCCAAAATGCTGAGTTGCTGTTTTGAATGCGTCATCTTTGAGGGGCAGCCTCTTCTCCAAGCTAAATGATTCGTTAATTCTCGCTCCCAAGGATGTAGGAGTGTAGGACTCACAAGTCAATTGAGAAGCAGTCGGGAAGGACAAACAAGATTGCAGCACCATAGCTGGCTGCCAACTTGTGATATCTCCGCCCGGCCCTGACCCACGCAGCGAGGTTTGAACGAATAAGCTGAGGATCTGTCTGGGCCTCACTCTTGCGAGCAATGATACTCGTGAGTTGATCGTAAAGTTTCCCATCCGTTTTGTCGCATGCTGCCCGAGGGTTGAGGAGGTAAAGCAAGTCACAAAAGAACAGCTTCATAAATCGTCCGCGAATAGCATATAAGTCATGGCTTTCCTCCACGTTCAGTGTGTTGTCATAGAAGTGGGCGAGCTCTCCACTCCAGGGATCGAATTCAGATTGGGGTGATTTCCAGAAGAGTGAGAGATCCTTTGACCACGTCTCGATGGCCGTGGAGTCAACTGTTTTCGAAGGCTGCAAGGTTGGCCGAACCGTCGGTTTTGGTTCTACTACCGTGCGGCGGCGTAGAGTGTATCTGAAGTTTTGGGCCTCTGAAGCATCCACTAGACTCTTGTAGAACTTGACATCGGGTCAGCTTAATACTGTTTTCTCTGGGTAAGGTAGTGCTGACAGTCTCATCTTGAAGTAATTGATCTAAAGCCGCTGCACGCTGGCTCTCTGGAAGGGGATGAAGGCTGTCAACAATGTGAGTGAGTCCGTTTCCCATTTTGCTCACGATCAAACGACGGACATCGTTTGGGTCACTCCTAGCACAAGGAGAGGCACAGGAAGTTGATGCAAACACGTGATACTAATGAGTGCCCGCCGCTAAGCCTAATATACTCCTGAAGAAATCAATTGATTTCTTCAACGCCTAATCGGGGATAATTAAGCGACCCCCATCCATCCAGACCCTTCCAATCTGATTTTCTGCCCTGTCTCAAGACTTTTAAAGCATCGTATTGCTTCTTTTCGTATTGTACTGCGATTAATAGGTTAATCAATCTCAATTCAGATTTTACCCATTCTCGAATATGGAGGTTCCGGCAATTCTCAAAGCCCTCATCGGGATGTTGGTGTTTTCCTTTTCATCCTCTCCGATTGTTTGCGCTTAACGTGGGTTATTCTTTATCTGAAGTTACTTTGATCTTGCTTCTCGAACATGGCATATTTTCTCCTTGGGGATCTAGTTCCATGTATAAGAAGCTGCTGCAGAACGAGGCAAACCAGCAGGTGCCCTCGCCCTCCTCACCGCTTCATTGTCCGCCTCATCTCAACCTCTCCCATCAAATCGGTTCACTTCTCAAGGAAGGTAACAAGGCACACTGCACACGCCCTTCGTTGACCTGGTTCATTCACCCAGCACGGGCGGATGCACTCTCGACTAAGGACATTTCGCCCGACTTCTACTCTTCGCGCCAGTGAACGTCCTCGTCTGCCACGACCATTTCCTAGCCACCACTGCCATGCATGCTCCAGCATCACCTCTTTGGTATGAAATGGATCTCGTTCCTCGCCCTGTTGCCATCTGCCTCTCCGCGATCGCAGTTGTCAGCGCAGCAATTAAGGTTGGTAGCTGTTTGCTACAGCCGCAGATCAGGCCGTGGCTACTCTTGATAAGCTGTATTTCTCTTGGATCCTCAGCGGGCCTCTTGGGTATAACCTCCGCTGCAACTCACAGTGCGTAGAGCCCCAAAACCCTGTTTACCCGAGCTGACTGACTAGCTAATGAAAACCATTATGTTGCGCAGCTTGATCTTCTGCAATTTTGTTGTGCCCTACCAGGGCTTTTCGAGGTACTTGCAGTGGCCAACAGTGTGTCAGGCGCTGCTAACTTGTGCCAGGCTGAGATTCTGTGGCATTTGCTCGTCCAAACCATATATGGATGGGTTCAAATTGCCTGCCGTGTCACGGCAATCTGCTCGTCCCTTCTCGCCGTTGGGCTTTGTGTATGGTATGGCAAGAAGAAAGTTGAGCGTATTTAGTTTCCAACTGACCGCACCAGGCTTCCGTTACAGAATGCTCAGGTTTCGAAGGTTTTCACAGCCTTGCTGCTTGCAAACTCTGCTGTATATTTCGGCTTATCGGTTGGATATATGTATCTTTCCACGATCACGAAACCATTGCTCTTCCGGATAAATAGTGCTCTTTGTCTTCTGGTATTTGTTTTTACTTGCATATCGTTATCCGTGGCATGGTCCAAACGGGAAGCTTTGGTCGCTGCCACTTGGGTAAAAGGACCGATTTTTGAACCAAAGCTTCCGCTGACATATCGCATGCAGGCCATATTCGCCTTGTCGAATCTAATCTCCGGTCGGTTCCCCGTGAAGCTACTGTACAATAAAAGCAGGCGTGGAGACTGTGAAGACTCCGAAGTGGGAGATAGTCGACCTAGGGGACAAGACTCCTCGACTGAGTTGGTGCCATCTCCAGCTAGGGATGCAGACTGCAAGCCCATGGGGTTTCGTTGATTTGTGTCACATATACGTTGAACAATATTATATTCTCCTTCACTGCCATTAAGCATTACCTAGGAAGGCCATAAATCCATGTTCTTCAATGTCTTCATTGGACGTGCCTGATTGTTTACATGGCATTAAACGTTCGCCTCAACTTTCCGGCCTTAGAGAAGTGGTCCGTGTCCAGCTGCATTCTATGTTACTGATCATCATACTTACGAATGCTGATCTGGTGTTTCTGAGGCCCGCATGTGGCGTAATGCACCAGAACTGTGCTGCAAACCCTGGAAATGGCGAGGACCGGTGGCTTGAGATCGACAATTCTTAGCAATTCTGCTGGATATGACACAGAATTTAGATCTTTGTGTGGCCAAGTTCCTGGAAATAAGAGTTTGAAAGACCCGGTTGGACATCCTTGCATCCATGTTCATACGCCCAGACGGCAGGATACTGCCGCTGAGATCTTAGAAGCCCCAACACTCGGATGGCCGTGAATAGATCTGTCAAGCTGGGCTTCTTTCTTGTGAATAGTAGCTCTGTGACTGGGAGTGGGGCTCGTGTATGTTTCGAAGTGGATCGGTTCCTTGACGGAGCCTCCTGAACCATTTCACTCAACCGAGCCAGGGTCGCATCGACGCGCTTCCAGTATGCCCATGTAGCTATGTCGTTCATTTAAGTAGTGCTAGAATTCTGTGGTTCAGGCCATCTCACTCGTTCGTTCGACTTATATCTAGGCTCGGGATTCTCGTGAAGCTAGGCAGACGACACCTTCTTTCCAACTGTGTCCGATCAAGGTCTCCGCCCTCAGCCACTCTATACCCGTCAGGACGTGATGATATCGGCGGAGAACCATGAAATCAGAACTTTTCACGTGTGACTTCTGCGGTAAAGTTAGTCTTGTGGAGACGGTGTGCGAGTACAGATAGCTAGCTGACTCTCTGTAAACAGGGCTTCAAGCGAAAACCCGATTTGAAGAGACACCGTCGACTTCACACCGGAGAGAGACCATTTAAATGTGCGAAGTGTGGCAAGGCCTTCGTGCAGCAAAGTGGGTTGGCGGATCACATTCGAATCCACACAGGGGAGAAACCTTTTCCGTGTAAATACACTGGATGTGGACGAAAATTCTCTAATGTATGTCTCGAGCCTCCCCGTCCCCCATCTTTCTGATTGAAACTAGTCCTCGGATTGCATCCGACATCACCACACTCACCAAAGGCCGTACAAATGCAAGCATGGTGGCTGTACGAAAAGGTAAGCTGTGGACAGATAGCTGCCAAGTGCCTCCAACTAATGATTGTAGCTTCAATGGAAAGGACGCCTTGTCAAAGCACGAGCTTCAGTCTCATCAACGAGCAACACGCTTGCCAGAGTTGGACAATAGTAAGACTACTGAACCAGCCCTCAGTCGATCTGGAACAGAATGCTTTATTCAACCATACAACAGCATGCTCGATGGTCCTCACTCCAACGGACGGTTTCTACAATTCCAATCCTGGGCACGAGAAGAAAACCACCCAGAAGTCCCAACTTTGACACCTATTGATACCGGCCATCTTGCTGATCAGAGATTGAGTGAGGTACCGCAAGCAGCACATCACACCCCCCAATTAGCACCGGAATATGTACTCCAGGACACATCGCAAGCCACGATTCGGTCTCAACAGGAACTACACCATGTGATCGAACCGTTGCCTCTTACCCTTGCTTCCATACAATCATGGCATCTCTCCGACTATCATAATCCCATTGAGCTGCCCCGCGAGCGATGGGACGAAACGTTCTCAGAAACCTCGTGGGAGGTATTTGGCGTCAATGCAACCGATGTACTTGGCTTTAGCTGATGGATCACAATGATTTCCTAGTGCTTGCATTGAAAGTGGATAGCGGGTCTCGGCATTTATCAGTGTTTTCTTTTTCTTTTTCAAATTCGAATGTGCCGTCAATTGTGAAGCCCATCTCAACCATTTTAATCTCCTGTAATATATACTTTTTATCTGCTATTCAGTAATTTCAATGGCTATGTCGCAAGGATTCTTGCGAGAAAGTTGAAAACCTCTCATTCAAATCACCACAACTTTGGTTGTCAAATTGTTTATACCATAAGCTTGTAGAATACTTTACCCAACCCTCAACCGTTTCTCAAATTTAGACCATCACAAGCAGAATATACACTAATTCTTTGTCACCTCGTATCCTGACGACACCCCTGTGCCGAAGTATGCTAACCTACCTCAGCGGAGTTTCCCGCAGTCTTCGTTGTTGAGGTGCTTGAGAGGACACAGTGTAAAATATCACTAGCGTGGTGGAATGTCCCCTTGGGTGGAGAAGTCCATGCTCTTCCTCCCTATATATCATTCGCATGCTCCTACTCATTGTTCAAAAGTAGCACCCAATTCTTCAACTCTGTCGAGTACCATGGCTTCGAACATTGCGTTAGTTGGATCAGAAAGCCCAGATCCACATGTCCACAACACAACCCACGACGATGAGGCTGACCTAGCCGATATGAACCAAGTTTCAAACACGGATGTAAGTTACCACCGTCATTTCCCAGAATTAGTGCTTAAGGGTCGTTCATTTAGAATTATGACACAGATTCCGCTCTGGGAGATGAATGCAGGTATGTCTAGGCCAGAATCAAATGACGTTTGATTGACGGTCAGAACTTCCACTGTTTCGTTCACAGAGGTCCTGCCCGTCGAAATGCATGGCCGAAAATATCAAAGTTACCCGGAAGGGGGTCAGTTATGTGTTTGACTTGCGGTGAAAGCTTTGCTAAAAAGGCAGAATACCTTCTACCTAACGATGAGCGGGAAATGGAGAGGCTCGGTAAGCATTTGAACCAATATTGTTAATTTACTACCAGTTTACGTATAAATCTCGCAGATCTTCAACACGAACTCTTCCAGCGCATATTAGGTGGAAGATTGCATATGGTACTGCTTCCCTCACCCCAACGCGTCCTAGACATGGGCACTGGGACTGGCATTTGGGCATTGGAATTCGGTAAGGGAGCTTGTATCCTCTCCAATTTCATACTGACCATTGAATCTAGCAGACAGACATCCGATGGCAGTGGTTTATGGGATTGATCTAAGTGCCATACAGCCAAAATTGTTCAGTGGCCCTCTATGTCATTTTTCAACTTAGCTAACAGCCTTCAGCGTGGCGCCAAACTGCATATTTCAAATCGATAATCTTTCATTGCCGTGGGATTTTGACCTCAAATTCGATTTTATTCACGGGCGGTCGTTGTTCCACTGCTTTTCAAATCCGGTTCACATTTTTCAGGAAGCCTTCAGGACACTAGCAGATGGAGGGATTTTGGAGATGCAGGACTTCATATTTGACTTTCGAAGTCCTGATGACTCACTGAAGGGGAGTGCTTTGCAAGAATGGTCAAAGTTACTGGATGAGGCATTCAAGTCCAAAGGAATCGACTTGACTTGTGTATCAAATTACAGGAACTACTTTGAGGAAGTGGGGTTCGAAGATATTCAACAGAAGGAGTTCGCATTGCCAGTGGGATCGTGGGCCGAGGGTGAGTCACGCAAGATTTTGGGTCACTGGTGTCAAGCCAATATCTTGGAATTGCTTGACGCGATATCACTCCTCCCCTTGACTACTTGTCAGCCAAAGGTTATGTCTCTTCAAGCAGTAGAGGTGCTCCTAGAGAGAGTTCGGCATGACCTTCAGGATCCCGACATCCATGCCTATCTCCAAGTGTACGTATAATTAGCTCATAAGGAATTCCAGCTAACGCACGGCAGTCTCATCATCCATGGCAGAAAGCCAAAAACCTCTTGAGTTGCAAGTTATTTATTAGTCTCACAGCCAGCGGCCATTTTTGAAGCCGCAAGTTACTCGTTGAATGTACGTATTGCGTGAGGATAGATGTGAAGCCAAATCTAGATTTGGTGGTAGATAATGAGCTGTCGATATGTTATTAGAAACTGGAGGAGTACATTATTGCCAAACGCCTGGCGGTGGAGTGGAATGACATGGAGTCGGGGAATATGGCGAGGTTGTTGATGCATTTGAGCGGGCGGACACTGGAGCAGTTGATGGGATGTGAAATCGATTTTCCGTTTTTATACCTTGCTGGTGTTGGTGTAACGCAAGAATTAGAAATCTTCCATGTCGATCTATATTTCCTCCTTTCAGATATTTATCTTGCGGTCGTAGTAACGCCGAGTTAGTCTCCTGTCCCACCTGGCTGCTATGTATGAGCACCTCTCTTTGTTGGTATCCGCCTGCCTCCTTTAGAACTTGCGTTCTACCTGTGCAAGTAACAGATTTCCAAGCCCAGATAATTTCTCACTTGCCATGGCCAGACGTCGATTGGAGATCTACAATGGATCCAGAGCAATAGCTCCGAGTGTGGCACAAACATCTGCTTTGTAAGATCGTCGAGGAATCCTGCACGAGGAATTTGACACACGATCCCGAGAAATGACCTCTCATCTTTCACTTTGCCAAGATGGTGACGAGCGCAGATCCGAGTCTGATGAGATACCTGGTGAAGGCTGTATGTATTCTCTTCCTTAACCAATGCCAGGATTGGTGGCTTTGCAGAACTAACAAACTTATCTGGGCCAGAAGTGCTTGAATGCCAGCGTGAAATGCCATTATTGAAGTTTGCTCTACCATTCCGTAGTTCAGCCGCCATTTGACTTCTACATGTCTTACTCAAAGATTCCTCATCTTCATCTCAACATCCTCAACCTATCTAACTATCCCCTTTTCTCTTCCACTTGGTAGCCTCGCATCCAAGATATTTCCCTCGCTGTGGGCCGAGGTTATTAAAGCCTCGGATAGTTTGGATCGGCCTTGAAAGTCCGCTTAGGTCGTTGAGGTCTTTGAGATTGTGTTGGATTGTATTGCCAGGATCTGGCCAAAGCCTACTTCGAGAAGGGGAGGAAGGATCAGATTGAGAAGTGGACAGTGAAGGCCAGGCGTGCTAAAGGGCAAAGGAGGACGAAGCAGATTCTTCAATATAAAAGGCGAAATACAATACAGAACCATTTGACTGAGGCTGTTCGTATTGAATCAAAATCACGGGAATTTTTTGTTTTTTGCTGCATCAGGACGAACTAGCTTTGTTTTGACTTGGCGCCAGAATTGGCGCCAGAGAAGCGAGCCCCTATCCAGCAGCCGAAGAAGCCCCACAGATCTTAGAGGCGCGCAAAGTGAGGCCATGTATGGCGTCGAAAGCCGCGGGAGGTGGCTAGTACAGTATTGTTCAATTTCAAGCCCTTCCGACGCACGCTCATAGCAAAGACCAAAGGTTGGAAAATCTACTGCGAGATCGCCTTTGTAGAGACACATATTACGTAAGAATTGCAGAGGTGGCAAGTTCCATCCGACTTCTACAAACAGAGGTACTCCCGCGAAAGCAGAGCACAATTAAAAGACAATGAAAAGGTTTAGATATACAGGACGAGGGCTTCCCTAGGGGAACTTGATAACTTTTATACAAGGTACTGATTGAGCGTACAAACCAAAAAGTGGATCATTGAGTGCTGCATACTGCATACTCTCTACTATCATGTGGGATTATTTCTCTATTACTTTTATACATCATCAGTGAATTTATTGTGTCAAAAAATCACATTCTCAAGGTCGAGAAATATATACAATTACATAAGCACAACATGAGAGCTTGGAGGAACTCAATGAGATCACAGAAGGAGGGACCTTAGATCGCAGTACAGAAGCTTTCCATAACAGACGCCATCGTCGAGGATAGTCTAAAAGCTGTATCTCATACCAATAGGGTGTGATACTGTAAGTACAGAAGCGAACTTGTGAATGAGATGTAGGTATTGAGCTACATTATAAATGTGACGGACGAGCGGAGCTCTTGATCTTGAAGTCGCCGCTGTTGGCTGTTGCCACCGGAGGGATATTGCCTAGAGCTGTATCGCTCACACTTGTCCGAGTACAGGTACGTCCTGTGAAACGGCCATTTGCGGCTGCTTCATTCTGTACATTTACCGGTCGAAAGTGTACTTTACAAGGGGGCCCACTGCCAATCGCAGCTTTCTTTCTCTGCCTTTGATCGTCGAGCCCCTCATCACTTATGCAAGATATTCAGGATGCACATATTTAAAGTTGCACTGATTTTTTCTGTAGGCATAGCGTCCTCGTTGAGTCACCTGGGTATAGCCTCAGGGCCAGAGAACCAAGAAGCTACTATCCTGGACGAATATAACTGTCCCATCTCTATTGGTACGGGTTCGCTTAGCGCTCTGTCATCAGGTGGAATGTATCGAAAACGGTTTAAGAAAAGGTAATGCTTAAAAGTGTATGGGAAAGATTTGGCAGCTAAAATCAACAGTCTAAACTTGGCCGCTAATGACAAAGTTCTCTCCATATCTTTATACAATAACCTGGCAAATGGGGTATATGCCTATGTTGTTGGAAAAGATGTCAACAACCGAGTAATTTTCTTGCAACCGGACGGCAGTTTCTATCGTCCGGACGCAAACAGTACTACGGTTCCTGTCAGAGTTACGCAAGATGTCAAGCTTCCACTGGGAGTACGAGGATCTTCGCTTTCCATCAAGATGTCTGCTTATATCTCATCTGCTCGTATCTACTTTGCAATAGGGGAGCTCCACTTCTTCATCGTCTCGATTAACGGAGAAACGACTCTGATTGAACCTTCAGTTGTCAATCCCGCCGATCCTAACGCAACGATAGAATGGGGTTTTGTCGAATTGACGTATCTTCCAAGCGGCCTCTGGGCTAATATAAGCGGTGTTGATTTCGTCGGCCTCCCTCTGGGCATAAGCCTCACTACTATAACCGGAACTGTTCAATCTACCGCGGGGCTAGCTGCAAATTCAGTTGCGAGTATTTGCGATGACTTGTACGAACAAGGTATGAAGGATGGTCAGCCCTGGAATGAGCTCTGCCAGAGAAGTGATACCGGAACTGCAATAAGAGTACTTGCTCCAATCAACTATATCAGGTCTCACCCCAATGCATTTAGTTCTTATTGGACTGATTACATCAATAAAGTCTGGTTGCTCTATACCTCAACGCCACTTATTATCGATACACAGCTGTCTGCTGGAAAGGTTCAATGCCAAGTCCTGGGCGATGTTCTTACATGCGTCGGCGATAATCGCGGTTATACTAAGCCCACAGCATTTGACATTTTTAGCTGCAACACAGGGCCGTTCGAGATAAGAACTCCTGATAATGACATCCATCGAGCTATCGTACCGCGTCTTTGCGCTGCATTCAATCGCTCTACGTTTTTAATCAATGGCGGTGACGTCCAGCCAAGCCTATCATCCGATTGTTATTACAGTACATCGCCAACAAACCACTTCAGCCGTATTGTACACGAATATGAATCCGACGGGAAAGGGTATGCATTTCCTTACGATGATGTGAACACTTCTGGAGAGGATCAATCTGGTACAGTCTCGGCTAGAGATCCACTGGTTCTTGCTATCAGGGTTGGTGGTGTCTAAAGTGAATAACACGCCTGTTAGAGTGGTGCATTCACTAAAGTGGGCGTCACCCTGAGCGAAGTTCACTAAATTCAGAAAGGGCATTCCTTTCACAAACGGCTCCTAACAACAATCTTGAAGAATCGTTGTAGCATATATACAGAACAGTAGATAGACCTTAAACTATAGTTGCGTGCAACATCGGCTCCACGTCGTTTCGAGGGAAGAATTTCGAGCAGAGCAACTCGGCCACCTTTGGTGATAACACCTTCGCCTCGAGGCGGGGGAAATTTGTGAGTGGCGAAGTCTTTGCCGCATCGACCTAACTCAACTATTTCCATAATAACAACTAATCAAATTACCCCAAAAGTTTGATAAATCAAAACAAATACTAGTAAAGTATCTTCGTTATCAATATAAAGATTTCCAATTATTTCAAATGTTTGTTTCGTTGTCCAAAACTAGGTGTTTTGGATGTTCTCATATCTCGCTTGGCTTCGCCGGTCTTAAATTTCTTCCGCCTTCCCGATCAATTCCCCAGATTCTAGATACCATGCAGCCATGCTTACGGAGGCGGCCCGTTCCGACGTCAGCCAGAAATAGCCGATTGGCTTAAAGTTACATTATTTTTGAAGAGAAACGACATGAAGCCGGTTATTGCCTGGAATCGGCTAGTGACCCCAGTATGCCGTTGGGAAAGTCTTGCGCCCATTGTGCCTTATGATTCTATCATCCATTACTATAAACCGAATTGAACTTATACGTGCCTATGCTCGTGCGTGCCGACGCCCTCGTTTACGCAAACGATCGCCACGAATGCATCCACGTTTGGTTTGGTTAGAAGCTACCCCCAGAAAGTTATCTTTTCGTTCAAGATAGTCTGACTACACGAACGTATAGCGATAGAAGATGTGCCAGGCCTGTGGTTTGCGTGGAGGGGCGGGGCGCTAATAAAATGAAACATCAGGTTTTGGAAGTTGATCTTCTATTTGTATAGAAGTTTAAACATCGATCCCTGCGTATCATCAACATTCTTACAACCATCAAAGATACCTGTCAACTTCCTACGCTCTCCCGCAAACCTTGCAACTATGAGTTATGCTTCTTGCAATAGGAACTTATCAGCTCTTGGGTCAATCAAAATCAACGACAGGAGCGTACACTTGGGCTTCCCTGCACGAACAGAGAACCGTCTACTGTAGAGCAGGTGACTCTATCCGTAAAGTGTCTCTAGGCTCCGGTGCGAACTAAGTTCTCTAGTTGATGCACTGCCTCGTTTTACCGTGGCATGCAGGACCGCCGTGGTGATGTGCGGACAATGGGATCATGAGGATTGGTCAATATGTGGTCAGGTGGCAGTGCTTTGCCACTGCATTGCTCAGGCGGTATGGGTGCCTATATAATAGGTCGCTCCCTCCTCTCCTCTCCCTCCCTTCGAATCTTCTCGAGCATCCCAGCACGTGTCAACAAGTCTTAGTGCCCGTTCTCTTTGAGCGTGGTTCCGCATCATTTTCAAGCCCTCTTTTCAGCGGCAGCGATCCTCGCAAGAAGATGCCACCACAAAGGGTGCAACGAGAGCACCGCCGCTATAACCCGTGCGATTGCAACCATCATAAGGACTTGTATAAAGATTGGCCTTCTGAAAATGCGACGTGGCGTCTTGCTAGTTGTATGCGGCGTTGTCCCGATAAAAACTGTCTTTCAGAAGAATTCAAAAGCGCCTCCCACCTCCGAAGGCATGCCAAAACACCCTTCCATAAAGATCTTGGAATCAAGGTCGAAAAGGAGACCCCAAAATATTCAAGGCGAGTAATTCTACCGGATTCCACTCATTGCCGTCTCCTAACTTCATCATAGCGAACCATTCTTCCACAGACACTCCCTTACAGAAGATCAGGACCAGGACTTGAAGGCTACCCATGATAGCCAGGAATCCATCCTCCAGAACGGCGTCCGGCGTCTTCTGGAGGGCCTGGATGTATTTGATGAATCTACAAAAGCTCATTTAGAGAGCATACCTTTGTCGACTTTGGACGACATCTCTGAAGGGGATAAGAATCTTTGGGAACAAGTACACACAACGTACCCACGCCTGTTCCAGTCGAAAAAGTTTTGGGGAGGTCAGCCTCCTACTGATGTCGCACTGTTTTTGGCTACCATGAAGATGATTTCAGAGTCCAAATCAAGTTCAAATCCCCCTTACACCGCATTCTGTCGAGGCGAGATAGATGGGGAGGTTGATCCCAGTATCGCCCTCGCACAGTTGTGGTCGCATGACCCTGCAATGCCCGTCTCGCTCGTCGGATTCAACCTCCCCGAAATTCTTCCCAAGACGATCTTTAGGGCCCCTGAAGAGATGAGCCTCTATATTGAACCCTTTGAAGAAGGCAATCAACAACTGCTTGTCACTCCAACATACTCTAAGACAGACCTCCATATTGGTATGGAATTAACTCTTCTCTTAATAAGCACTTTTTAGGTGTTTCTATTGCTAATGATATCCAGATCCTGGTGAAGGTCTCTCCTTATCTCTTGGATCTGAGAAGCTCTGTCTACTATTCCCAGGAACGAAACATAATCTCGATTTGCTACAAAAGGCAGAGGGTCAAAAAGAAAAGCTCGCAAGAATTGGCAGATATCTAGAGGGGGGTCTTATCACTAACATGACATCCTCACACGCGATTCATATCCCTTTGGGTTCTATACATTCAGTGTTAACAACAAACTGCGGATTTCTGATTACTATCGACTTTATCGCCCCTACCTCAGCGAAATCATATTCTTCGCTCCTGTCTACTGGACTCGATCGCGTTGATGGTCGACGTTACCAAAATGTGTATTTTGACCGATTCATCTTATCTATCGAGCTCGCTTTGGATGATAATCGGGGTACTACTAGGAATTGACTCATGGGTCAAGTCATCCGATCGTATCGAGGAATGGGCAGGTGGACATCCTACTTGGTCAAGGAAAGCGACTAGAATGTGGAATCGATTCCTCAAAAGTCCAGAGTCGAAGAACGTCTTATGTCCATGCGGAGAACCGGGACAGAACCAATTCTTCCAAGAGCATTTCAAATGTCACTACATATTTGAGCGTTTAGACCGTCATAGGTAGAGGCGCTGGGCTATGACGAGAGGGATGAGGAGGGATGAGAGGGATGAGAGGGATGCTGCTCCTGGAATTTCGCTTTTCTTGGTTTGCCGTCCTCCCCTGATGCTGGTTATCTTGTTTGTTGTATTGTGGAGGCCCTTCTCAAGCGTTTAAATCTCTACTGCCTTGCACTCTTGAATAGCCCCAAATGTACATGTGGCCGTCTCACCCCTAACCAGCTTGAGCTCTTACACATAGACCTTGGACCTTGAAAGGTGAATGAAGACTTCCTGTGCAGTTCCGCGCATGATTCCGGCTCTTCGACCATGCCGTGCCTTACTGAGAACGATATCGCTTATCCCGAGGCTACGTTGTTGTTTCGAATCTCAACCTCATTGACTTCCTAGCCTCCATATCTCAGTGAGCACGACACCCAGCACGCTTCTTGACTTTCGCCGTGTCCTAAAGCTTATTCAATTTCCAGTGATACCTAGCCGTAGATGGCCACACGAAGTCGAACAAGTGGCGTAGCCATTTTGCAGTAATGCGTCGAATAGGCAATCATATTCTTGGGGCATCGGCGGCATCTTGCGAATTGCCTGAAAGGGATTATATCTTGACAGATCTCGAAGGACTCGACGACTACCTGGTCAGCACACTTCACCTGGCGCACCTGTTTCGCAAGATCGATCATTCCAAGCACAATGGTGTGGTAGTGACACGAATCTCTCTGCGCTTTCGGAGATAGACATCACGAATTCGACAGCAAGACTGTCGCAAGATTCTAGCACGACTAGGAGAAAGAGTACCTCTCAAGATACTGGTCGGGGCCTCTTCGGCCCCTCCTCAGCCCCCCACCCATCCTCCGACCCGCGCCCCACCCCAACGAGTTCGCGGTACGAGTCCCGACTCGACCGTCTGTCTCCGTACCCCAATATCATCTATCACCTACGGAGATACTTCCGACGCCGCAGTCCCACTGACGCCCGATAACGGTCAGGTGATATTTAATCTAGCCAATCAAAGATTGATTTAAAAATTACCAGAGGGGGGCAGGAAGGAAGGAGGGCAGGAGGAGTACTGGATACTGTATGGCGGTACTGTAAGGTTAGGGAGGGCAAAATTTGGCGGTGAGACGGTATCCATCAAGTCAAAGCCTCGCGACCGACAGCGGCACCAGCCAGCCGTTGACTAAGCCCTCACTTCGCTCGTTCCTCCTTGCTTTCGGAGCCCTCCTCGGTAAATGTCCAACCCTCCAAATGGCCGACACAAGCACTCCAGTTCATCGACGTAGGGGAACCGCCTATGTGACCCAGAATGCCTGTAGCGAGTGCAAAAAGAGGAAGGCAAAGGCGAGCGATATATCTCGGTCGTAGCGGCACAAGTAAAAGGCTAATTAATTATCTTCTAGTGCGACGGGAACAATCCGTGTGCAAGGTGCGAAGGTAATGGCCTCGCGACCTGCCATTATGATGTACCTGTCAACGTCAGCAAAAAAGATCTGAGGACTACAATTGGCGAGCTCCAAAAGTATCGGCAGATGAGCGAAGAGATCTTTGCCAGCTTGGCTTCCGGGGACCAGCGCAGTCTTGTACTGCAAGAGCTCCAGGACGGCAATACACTGGAGGTTATATGGGGAAAACTGAACGGGGCAATCGCAGATCAGCAGACTCAACAACGCCTTGAGCAAAATAAGGACGATATGGAATGGGTAGGTGACCCGGTGGAGAACACAAGGGCCGACTCTAGGCAGAATACCGAAGAGGAACAGGACGGTGAGCCTTGGACGAGAGCCATGTCTGATGAGGTGCTTATC
>JGI24508J20089_1000112_pt1 | contig 99696 bp, 100 predicted proteins | sample LinPmetageLP24_FD_20089 | JGI IMG/M metagenome (IMG submission 20089)
GTAGGGTGCAAAAAGTAACTGCACCCCCCCTTGCAAGCGGCCGCTAGCGCTTCGTGCTCCAGGCTTGTCAGAGTGCGCAGCTCATGTCATGCATACCTAGAGATCAGCATACTTCAGCACGCTACCCGCGATTGCAGGGGGGGGGGGTGCAGTTACTTTTTGCACCCTACTGTACTGTAGTTCAGGGTCCAGGCTGATAAGATGAGGGGTGGGGTGGAAGGAAAAATAGATTGTGGCGTTCCAGACAAGGGAATTCATGTTGCGTGTCAAGATGGGGAACTACAAGCGAGATTCAGGTACAGCATGAAGAGCGAGTTTCAACACTCGTGCTCTTTCTCATGTTCTGCTCAGGGGCGGCTCTTGGCAAGCATGCGGGCTGTTGAGAATTGAACATCTTGAGATGCATCTGCTCGATAAGGATCATGAGACAAGCGCACTGACAATCGTTTTGGTGCGTCCTCGTGTCTCCGTGTTTGGGAGTGAGTGTGCCTGTGGAGAACCGAGCCGGGCCCGTCGTTCCAGGTAGAGAAACGAACATGGGGCTTAATGTTTACATCGAACAGTTCCGTCGTCTTATTCTCAGAGCTTTAAGCATCTTGGGATATTTTAAAATGCAGATGTGGGGAGGGTTTGCTATGCAGCCACACGCGCGCTTTTCTTTGCTTTTTTTTCTCCATCTCATGTGCTTGACAATGCCTGCGAGATGAGATTTAGATGGGCTGGCTGGCATTTCATAACCGAGTCTACCGACTCGTCACGGCACGCGCAACAAATGATGAGGCCAGAAATGGACGCGCCTCAAGCGCGCTGAACTGTGGGAGGACTGCACGAAGGCCTCTATTGGGTGGCAAAAGCCCACGACACGATGCATTTGTGTAGCGTTGTTCAACGGCTAAGGACGCTGACAACCGGCGGGGTGGGTGATGTGCAGCCAACACGACGGAAGCAGAGGGGGAAAGGTTCGACGAAAGCAAAGCAGAGGCTGGAATTGAAAGTTGAAAGCTGATATGGTGGAGAGCGGCAGGTAGCTGCAGGCTGCTGCTGCATACAAGCGCCGGTGGTGATGCAGGGTGGGCTAGTTGCATGCGTGCTGTGTTGCTGCGCTGCATCGAGGCCTATCTCTCACAAGACGATCGTCGGATGGTAAGGCGGGAGCCCCTGAATGGAAGGCATCTGTGCGCATCGTTCGTTGGTTTGGGATTTTGCATGGACCTGGAATGCTTCTGCTCGCCTGCCGACCAGGAAGAAGAGTCAGAAGGTTCAAGCTTGTAAAGGTTCCAGTCGAAGGACAAGTGGAAGGTTTTGACTTCATCAAAGTGGTGATGCAAGAAGAAGACATCAGCAAAACAAATATGACGATATGCTAGAGTCTCGATAGATGGAGAGTTAGTGACGCCAGCTGGCTCTATTCTTGTTCTTGTTCTTGTTCTCTATTGCATCTATCGATGTGTCCATGACTTCGAACGAAGCAAAAGATGGCAACAAAGACAAGAAGGCACAATGATTGGCTGGGATCGGTCTAAAGCTCTCCTGAGTCCTGAGTCCTGAGTCCTGAGTCCTAACTAACTCGCTTACACCTGCTGCTTAAGCTTGAGCGTGGCTTACAAAAGCATCAAAATCAAAAGGGGGCCATCGATTGGCAGCGCATGATTTAGGGGGCGACAGCTTGGCCGCGCCACAGTCCACCAACACCGAGTCACCGACTGCAAACAGCGAACCCTGCCCTGCCTCCCTGCACACCAGAAGGAGAACTCTCGATCTCGACCCCGGCCTCGAATACTGTTGCAAATCCACTCTGGCCGTTTGGCGATGAAATGAAGGCTGGATTTGCCTATATTTCATACAGAGGCGAGATCTTGATTGAGAGTATGACGATTGATCCGAAGTATACTGCTGTTTGGGACGAGAAAGGTAGATTTAAGGAGCAAATATCTGTAGATAATTCCTAGAGTGTTGTTTGATGTCCTTGCCAGCCTCTAGCCTTGAGCACTTAGCAGCTCTCAACATCAATATTGACCAAGACCCGGTCCTTTCTGAAGATCAATGCAATAATACTACGGAGTTGCAGCACCATACAGCTAGCAAGCACAGACAAAAACGGGCCCAAAGCTAGTATCAAACTATCAGCAAGCAAGCAAGTTCGATTCCAGCGGCCAGGAGTCGACCTCCAACTGGTCAGGATATTTACCTACAGGCGTGAGTCAGTCAGTCACTTCTTCAGCGGTTCCCGGGCAGGGTCAACAGTAGTCAACGGAGAACTTCTGAAAGCACACTTCTCCAGTCCGCTCCATTTCAATAGGCCAATCAGTCGGCAATATTGGTATGACATCCATCACCAGCCAGCATCAGCATCAGCATCAGCAACAGCACCGTATCACACGATCGTAGGCTATTTGTGTGACAAAGAAAAGAAAGAATAGCACCGGAGCCCATAGCCCGCCAAAACACCCTACACACATACCACACCACACTTCTCGCCCTCCAAAGTCTTTGACGAGCTTCTCTCTCGACTCCTCCCCTGCCCTCCTTCTCGAGCTCTGACAGGCTGCTTGACCCCGAGCAGATCGCAGCTTCAGAGTGTCTCCACAGCCTATCAGGGGCTCAGCACACAGGTGCACTGCACACTTCACCACAGTCAAGAGTCAACCCCTGGCCCTGTCAATACACCAGCCCATTAGGCCCCACCGATCAGACCAACACGCTCTCGGCCTAGCTCTCTCCCTCTTTGATAATCCAATCCAATCCAATCCTTCACTTGACCTCCCGCCGCTGCCACCTCCTCGCTCGCGCTACGCTTGCTTCTCTTTCCTCTCAACTCTCTTTTAACTCTTCCATCACCACACCGCCGTTCTCTTCCTCTCGTTGTCGTCGCCCCTCCATCCTCTGCTTTATAGAGTGATAATCATCGAGGAGTGTGATTGGAATTGAGTCTGGACTTCCCCCCTTCCTGTTTTCTCCCATCGACTCCAGGTTTCGCCCATTCCGCATCGCTAATTGATTGATTGTTCGTTTTCCGCCTTCGGCTACCACACCATTTCAAAGTCCTGTCCGGAATCCTTTCAGCACCTTCAGCAGCACACGTCAGAAAGAACAAGCACGAGAACAGCCATCGCTCCTGCCTTTCAACTTGGTCCTTTGTTGACTGCAGAGCATCGCACCTTCTCGCCCTGGGATCCATCTTTTCCACAGAACATCTTTCAGCATTCGCTCGTCGTCGAAATAGAACCACCGCATTGTAATTTCATCAGCGACCACATATTCCGCGACGCGTTTTGTTTCCTCGGGTCACCCGGTTCTTGTTCGCTCATCTTGGATCAACCACCACGAGAAAAGCTATTCTTGCAAACCTTTCGACACTTCACTGCTGCCTGCTTCAAAGGCTTGCCTACTGCTCAGCATCGCGAGCCCTTTTACAACACTACTACATAATTCTTTCGTCCCCAGCATACGTACGTTTCGATCGACTTGCTCGATCATCTAATTCCTCTAATACCTTTCGACTCTGCTCTTCAAGGAGCACTTATCAAACCGACAGCCTACATTCTCTCGACGTCGCGTTTGACAGGCACTTGATCTTTTCGATCAACAGCACACCACCAGTACAACATCAAACTTGAGTATGGACACCGGCGGTCTTGCTCAGATGTCCTACAACAACTTCCCATCCAGTAATGGACTGGGTATGCCTGGATCTGGCTTTGCTTCCAGACGGGCCAACGGCTCGAACATCAAGCGCCTCTCATTCGAGCCAGCCAAGCCTTCCGACTCTCAAGACAACGGTGCCCCGACTCCTCGCACCTCCCGTTCTCACCTCCTTGCGGGCTTGAGAACTGCTCCAAAGTCAGCCACTTCAAGTACCTTCCCTTCGACTGCTCCTCCTACCCAACTGCAGCACAACACCGGTCTTGGAGGCAGCATCTATGCCAAGGAGGAATCTTATGGCGGACCCAAGACGTCCAACAACTTTGGTCAACGAAACGGGTATGGCCAGATCAATAACAACACCAACAATCAAATGTACTCTGTACCAGAGCAAATTCTCGCACCTCCCGAGATTCTGGTTGACGAGCATGGTCAGGAGCAAATGGATCCAAACTTGTATGCTCAATTGGTAGCTACCAACATGTACCTCGCAGAGCAGCAACAACGTCTCCAACAGCAACTTGCCAACGTTCAGGCAGCCGCCCAGCAATTCCAAGGCATGAATTTGGGCATGCAACAGCAACAATTTGCTACTCCACCAATCACTCCACAGAACATGTATCAACAGCAGGTTAAGAACAACATGCAGCCTATCATCGCTCCAGTCATGGGCCAGCCAGGTGTCTACTCGCACTACAACCCGATGACTGGTGTTCAAAGTTACTTCATGGATCAGAGCCAGCAACAGAACCAGTACATGGAGCAGATTGTTCAGCAATCGGCCAACTACTCTCCGCCTCAACAGCACGGTACTCCACGATTCCAGGTCTCTCCTCCTCCTCAGTCGGATACACCTACTTTCACCAGAAGCATCAGCCCTCCCAAGAAGAGTTCTTCCCCACCTCAGGACCACGCACCATTGCCACCACCATCTGCCGGAGCATTCCGCCGAGGACACCGCAAAGCAAACTCTATGGCTATAGGGACTGATATCCCAACCTCTTTTGACGGACCAAGATCAGCAATGTTGCCAAAGACGATGGGTTTCCCATCAACCCCAGCTTTCGGTCCTGGACAGGCTCGTGCTGGTGAGCACCCAATCCGACAGCCTCGTGGACCCCCTTCGTTGGACGAGTTGATTGCCAAGCCCACCACCAAGTTTGAGGGCAGCAAGAACTTCGCTACACGCACTCGTCGAAGTGCAGTACACAATCTTGTTCGCGCAGGAATGGAGCGCCGCAGATCACCAGGAAGTGCAGGCTCTGGAAGCATGTCTCCCGTCTCAGAGGCCGGCGAAATCGCGTTCCCCGCCTCGGACAACGATTCGGACAGCGGCCGCAGTGGAAGTGGAAGTCTTTCCGGTCGTCCAAGCCCTGACAGCCCACGTACTTCAATTCACGGAGCAATCGGAAGTGACCGTCCTTCCTCGCGTTCGAACGAGCGCTCCATGGAGCGAAAGAGCGTTGCATCGTTGGATAGCTATTCAGCTGCGAGTGTTTCTGGCGACGAGGCCGCAATTGGTGGTACCTTTGCCGCTGTTTTCAAGAACAAGAAGCCAGAGGCTCCTGAGGTTGAGAGAAAGTCGCCAATGCTTGTTCTCACTTCAGCTGCCGAGAAGCGCAAGACCTCTTTCTCTTAAGAGCTCTTAAAATTGTCGTCAGAGGGTAGATCCTTCTGATTGACTTCCAATCATTCATTGTTTTGTGTCAATTTGATATTGCATTCCAACTGTGCATATTGCCTTGCTTTACCTTTACGATCAATGACGAAAGTACCGAGTTTCTAATTCGACATACACAACAAACTATTTCCTTTTCTTTTTTTCTATGGGGGCGTCCAATGCTGGACTGGAGGAGGTCGGCTTTGAGTATGATTGTGAGGCAGCCATGAATTGCATTCAATGGTTTGTCAAGGTTTGCCGGGTTTGGGGTTCTCGTTCGTTCTGGCGCCACCTATTTGCTCGCCTGACTTATAGGCAGCCTGCATGAGACGGGCGGGAGAGGCTCTTTTGATAGGAAGGAAATTGCTAAGATATGAATACAACAACCAGCCTGGATTGCGAGGTATGAGGGGATGAGGGTCTGGCTATTACATTTCGGAGCTGGTAAGGTGGATTAGCATAGCCTGTTTGGCTGATAGATGAAATAAGATATATTTTTGCATTGCAGTTTGTTGTCTTGGAGATAGAGTGAAATGAGTTGTAAGTGGGGTTGAAAACTTAAGATTAGAGCAGGTTGCTTCCTTGCTTGCAGTAAACGTGAAGCCAACGATGTTTAACGACGTGGAAGTCTCAAGAGCTCGTGGTCTTTAGTGACGGTGGCTAGCGATGGAGCAGCTAGGAATCAGGCTTGAGGAAATGATCAGTGCGTGTTGTGTCAGTGTAGAGGGTCGCGTGAATGTCTACAAAACTGTGAACTGGGTAGATAGAATTTGCCTAGATATGTCGTCGAAAGTTTTCTTTAACGCGTTGGGTCCTCAAAACAAGGTGGTAAGTCTTGACGTCGAGCTTGATGCCTCTGGATTTTCAACAATTCAAGAACAGTGCTGACGAATATCTTACACAGAAGTAGATTCGTTCAGGCTTGTCGCAGGTATGCTTGTCGGAGCCATGCTTATTGCTCTCTTATAACATTAGCCAATGATCAGCTAGACGGTTTGTAACTGCAAGATTTGATCTTGTCAAGATTTATGTTTACAACAGCGTAAATGTTTGTCTAGATACTGGGAACAATAATACAGCAAGTCGTGTATTTGCTTACCACATTAGCTTGTAGAAAAACCCTATCAGTGGATTCTAGTCTGGCTTAGTGGTTCTCCAGGTTCAGCCTGCGATTACGAGATTGCAGTGGCTGGAGGTCATTTTATGGGCCAATATTAGAAACAGGCGAAATCTTCTAAGTTTAAAATCCCACGAAAGTACAAGGAAAGCTCACAAATCAAATCATTTCAATTATAACGGTATAATCTCTGCCTGATTCGTTTGTTGTTGTCCAAAAGAGTCCGTACCTAGACTCGCCTCGGTTGTTCCGTGACTTCTTGGCGCGTCCCTGGCGCTAATTAATCGATTGGCTAGTGACGGCTACGGACACCGTTCCTCCCCACCATTTAAAGCTTTGGTAGCCAGCCCAGCCTCGAGCGATGGCCGACTTGAACCAAAACACCACTGAAGAGCCCCCTCGTCCTCGTGGTCGAGCTCGCAGCAGAAACGTCTCGGACAACCCATTGGATTGCCCTCTCAATTCTGAAGAAGATAAGCTTGCTATCCTCATCCGCCATATCCAACAGGCCGAAGCTGCCGCCACGAAGGACCTCACTGAAGCTCAAGCTCGATCTGACTCTGCTGCTTCATTTGGTCCTCGTCGATCTGCTTCCATCACCAAGTCTGCTGCCTCTGGTCGCATCAGAGATCAATCTCTCAACTCTCCACAGACGGCACACCCTCCAAATATGAACTACCAGAACTATATCGACTCTCCTGGCGGTTCTGGATCCAATCCTCGTCAAGCTCCTCCCTCTCCATCTCAAGGCATGCCTAACGGTATGAACGGCAGTATGGGAATGGGCGGTGGAATGGTTGGTTACCCAACTCCAGCTGGCCACCAATCCGACCTCAACTATGTCATGTCCATGGTTGAGGAGCTCTCGTCAGTCTTGAAGACAAATGCGGCTCTCACCGCTGGTGTGGTTGACAAGATGGGCAAGGTCCGCCTCAAGGCTCAACATCTCAATCTCACGAACGACGAATTGGTCGCTGTGGTCGCTGCCGAACTCAATAGTCAGTGGATCCTTCTCAATTGCGCGAAGCTTTGCTGATTACTGCTTCAGATGATTCAAAGAACCTCGAGAAGGAGAATTCAGAGCTGCGCAAGGCGTTGGAGTTGTCCGATTACGACAAGAAGGAAAACTTCAAGCTCGCTGTCCATGGAGCCAACATCCTCGCCGACATCACCGAGAAGATGCATCGCTACAAGGAGCAACACGAGGTTGATACGCTGGCCTGGCACACGAATTACCGTCAACAGTTGGAGCACGAGCGTGAGGAGAATCTTAAGCTCCGTTGCCAGATCGAGGATATGAAAGCTTCTGCTTCCCGTGCCAATGGCCACCTCCGTGATATGCGTCGTTACCTCACCGATCATGATGAATTGAATGTTCTCCGCATTCAAAACACCCAGTACCGTCAAGAGCGCCGTTTCTGGAAGCGAAAGGCCTTGCCATTGATCCCAGATGACGACTCTGAGTATGGGCAATCTATACGACCTTCCAATGTATATTAGCTAACTCTGGTGCAGGTGGTCAGACGACGATGATCTCATTGACCCAGAGGAAAAGAAGCGTTTGGCTGCTGCTCGCGCCGAGAAGAACCGTAAGGACAAGGACGCAGAGGGTGGTGGTGAGGGACAGGGTGTGACTGCTACCACTTAGGTGGCTTGTTCTCACGAACACTTCTCATACGGTCTTTGCACGCATATTTCGGAGTTGACGGCGTCCATGGACGATACCCAGGCGATTTGAGTTTTATTGTTGGACTATTTGCCAGCGTCGGGCGCTGAGCTTTGGGATTATGCACAATTGAATGGAGAATAGTTACCAGCGTAGTCGCTGAGTGCTAGATGATATATATGAAGAGCAGTCTTCTGGTCTGGAGTCTGTCTGTTTCTAAGTGACCTTTGTCGGGTGTTGCTGGTGGCCCTTACAATCTTTGTTTGTCTGTACATCTTGAATCAACTCCTCGTACTACAATTAACACATCGCAGGGTAAGAAACCAATCTTGTTCAGAACCCCCATACATTATCCTCCATTCCTTCCAAAAATTCCTTGAATCTCAACAGCACCCATATCCTTCCCCACAAACCCGATCAAAGCCTCCCAGCACCCTTCTCAATCATCATCCTAAAAGCACCCTGCCTCTCCTTCTCCCATCCTTCATAACTCATCTTAGCCATCCCCACTGCAACATCCGTCTGCCCCTCACACAGTCCTTTCCACGCCTCTTCCGTGAATTCATCCAACGGCATCCCAAAGTTCCCCCCATCCTTCAGATCAGGCTGGTGTTTGCTATCATGCAACTCAGTCTGCACCGCCGGCGGCAAGATCTCAATGACTCGGACGTCACCATCCGTTGACTTCATCTGTTCCCTCAAACAGAGGATCAGGTGGTGCATGGCTGCTTTGCTAGCGCAGTAGTTGGGACAGCGGAGGATGGGCACGAGAGCTAGACCGGAGGTGGTGAAGATGAGACTTGTAGGTTTCTTGCTGGTCTTTGAGAAGGTCTGGAGGTGTGGGAGAAAGGCAGTGGTGAAGTGAAGGGGGGAGATGTAGTTGGTTGTTAGTTCCGTGGTGACCTGGGAGAGGTCGATGGTGCTTGAGGAGGTAAAGTCCAGGCGGCGCTGGATGCCAGAGTTGAGAATTATGCTGGAGAGAGTTGGATGCCCGTTTGTTATCCTGTGAAACAAAAAAGTAAGTGAACAGATAGGAACGAATGTAGGTATGGTCAAATATCTAGCCTCTTCATGTACTTGGAAACTCAAACTCGGCGAAGATTCGGGTGAGCATACTCATCGACAAACTTAGGGATCTTATCCAATTCGTTAACATCGAATTGATAGATCGAAACCTTCTCTTTGCCATGTTTTTGCTGCAGTTGATCTAAATTCCCTTGTCGTCGACCAACGGCCACCACGTGTGAGCCGTTCGAGATCAATTTCTCGGCGAGAGCGAGTCCAACTTTAATAATGTCAGCGCTGCAGGTGTCAACCTCCGAGGAGCAGGATCCCGTATCCTAAGACATAGATCAGGGAACATGTCTTTAATCCGAGTTCCTAGATCTTTGCCTAGAACAGGTAGGAAAGACTACATACTCCCGGATGTTGCTCCTAGGATAAGCACTTTCTCGTAGGGAAATTCGAGAGACATAGTTTGTATTTGTTTAATAAACGTGTTGGGCCAAGTCGAATATCAACCTAAGATTGAGGGTTGGTGGACTTCAGATGTATATAAATGATGGATGATTATCAAGTCAACATACTTCTAATGAGAGGGACTTTTAGTATTTGAATATGATTAGAAGTAGGAGATAATCATCGGTTTTAGGAGCAGCGAAGTTCGAAGAAGAAGGTCAACAGTTGCTCTGTTGTATGGTCTTCAGAAAAGTTAAATATCATGATCTCATCGTATTGGGCATACGTATCTCGCTTGTACCCTTCCGGCCCTAGAAACCTGGTTCTCGGCTTGCCAGAGCGGCAATACTTTGCTCTCGGAGACATTTGATAGATTGTTGTACAATGATCTCAAGTATACGAATAGAAGAGTGGTTTTCTAGAGCACTGTCATTGTTTTCAATGAAATATTTAACCGAAGAGTAAGCTGGCTTGTCATGGCGACGAAGCTTAGGCTTATCCTATTAGGGGCCATTTCCAATGTCAGTCAGTTTTGGATGTGAGGAAAGAGTCGTCTAAGGAAAGATGGAGAAGCTATGCATTTTTAAGGGCTTGCCATTGCAGACTGAACCCTCATCCATGTGCTGCTGTGCTAGTTGGTTCGCATTATCACATACGGCTTCTGATCAGAAAGATCATATCTACTGAACCTCCTTCATCCTTGTTGGCAAATTATTAATCATTATTGATAATACTAATCCTAACCAACGCCTTGCCATCCAAAGCAAAAATTCACTGGTATCAAAAGCATCCCAAGCACGCACAGCCGCTCCATATCCACAGGGCCGATACAAAATATACCAGCAGAAGTAGCCCTGCTTCCAAAATCACAGAATCACCGGCAACATTTATTAGACACTGCGAACAACGCGAGCAGAGAATCGGCAGTCTTTCAGACATTCTTGTCCGCATTCGCTCGTGATTCAACCTTCTCGGTCGGAGCTGGGGTATCATCCTCCTCGCTCACTGGTTCCATTGGCTTGGTGGGTGCGAAAGCACTCTTGCTTCTGATCTTTGCGCCGTATTTATAGAATATGACAGGGATGGGCACCAAAATAAGTGCGACGCAGCCGAGAAGTGTTCCCGTCCAGTTGACTTTGAGAGCTGCGAACATGTACTGAGAAAACAGTGGAAATCCAGCTCCTGCCAAAGATCTGAGGAAGGTATTGGCAGCAATAGCCGAGGCCGCGAACATTAGGTAGGCATCCACGAGGTAATTCAGAGACTGTAAAAAGATCGTCAAGAGGCCGAATCCGGTAAGAAGTCCAGAGAGAGTCGGAACAATCCAGTGGATGGACTCTTTGTAACCACTCCAGCCGAACCAAAATAAACCTCCAGCGAAAGCCAGGCCGCCAAGAATTACAGGAGGAAGACGCCATTCGGGGATGGGAACACCGTTATTGGCAAGAAGCTTTTTGTTGTAGCTCGGCTGGGTGAGAGCAACGTAAACACCCCCAATAATTTGTCCTATAATCACTACAGGTTGTTAGCATTGTTGTGTCCAATGATGAAAGGCTCTCGCCAAGTTCGACACTCAAGCCAGAGTTCGAGAGGAAGGAGTTGAGTTTGACTTACTGCCAAAGTATGGAAGTCCTCCCACGCCTCCAGACATGCCATGAATTTGCTGAAAGACGATGGGGTATGCTGTCAGGAATAGGTAGAGAAGACCGTAGATGAAAGCCATGTAAATAGATAGCAAAAGGACAATTGGCTCTGTAACTAATAGCCGCATAGGTCGTGAAAAGTTCTTGGTGATCAGCTCTCGAAAGTCGATTTCTATTTCCTCTTGCTTGGCGTGGATACCCCAGTTCTTGGTTCTTCGGCGCAACTCCGCTGCTTTGGTAACCAATAGAATAGGAGGATAGGTTTCCTCCAAGAAGAAAAGGTCCAGGAGGAATGCCACAGCACCCATAATTGCAACGAGCCTGGACATGTTAATCAAAGTCCCTAGAACAATAGACACTACGCACCATTCAGTCCATCTCCATCCGAGGTCGGACTCAACAATGAAACCACCAATGAAGGGCGCGAGAAGTGGTCCAGTAAAGACAGTCATCGAGAATACAGTAATAGCCAATCCACGAGTCCTGTTGTCAAACATATCAGAGAATACGGCCGCAACGACCGCTAGCGGGCATGCTCCAAAGATACCTATATGGATGTCAGACTTTAACTCCAACCGAGCAGAAGTTAATTGGACTCACCTCCCCAGAAACGGCACAACAGAATGGTCTGCAAGTCCTTCCCCGCAGCAACAGCAATTTGGAAAATCGTAAAACCAAACATTGAGATGACCAGAGGTAGTCGTCGACCCTTGAGTTCAGAGAGTGGTGCCCAGAAAACCGGCCCGAGGGCGAATCCAAGAACATAAAAGGAGAGTCCCAGAAGTCCTACTTCAGTTGAAACATTGTATTGTGCTGCAACAGTGCGTGTTGCCGTAGAGAAAATCGAGGAGGTAAATGCTGATACCAATGTGGTGTAACCAAGCATAATAGCTGTGAGGACTCTTGAATCGCCTGTTAGCAAATATTCGGCAATTTCCAGCTCCAATTGTTCTAGATGATTGCGATCGATAAAAAGGACATTTTCCCCGTTTTCCCTGTTTGCATAGCCTAATTGACCATGCAGAGCAGATACAATGGTGTAATTGAGCACCCAGGATAGAGACTTACTTCTTTCGCATCGGCCAATTCTGGGCATGTAGAGGATCATCCGGTCCATCAAACTCGACGACATATTCTTCTTGGGCCGGGAGGGGTGGAGGATATGGCTTTCCCAGACCCATTTCAGGAAGAGGTCTCTTACTCTCCCTGCTCTTCCCCGTCAAGCTACGGCCGACAGTCCCCGTATGCTGGCTTCTCGCGGTCTGAATTCGACTAAGTACGGTTGGATGTCTTTCTAAATCGCGTTGTGTCGAGGCCCTGCTCAGTAATCTCTCCCTCCTAACTACAGAGCCTTCAGAGGACGAAGTCGAGCTCGACGATGCTGTGGGAATTCGTTCGATTTCATGGCTCGGTCGTCCTGGGGGTGTATTGATGAACCTTTCCGGGGACGCATCCCGTTCGTTCCTCTCCATGGCAATATCTGCTTCATTCATGACTGAAATCGGGCGTGGTCCAATCCGTATCGTAAGAATACCGTAATTGTAGAAAAATAGACGGGTAAAATTGGTGGGCGAGGCTGTTGTATTTATTTGGATTGGGATCGAACTCGACTCGACTCGAGCGCCCTTCGCCTCGGTCTATGCACGATGATTAAGCCGATCTTTGACCCTGGTCCTGGTCCTGGTCCTGGTCCTGGTCCTGGCCCTCCTGCCGGCTGCGAGTGGATTGACAGGTCACTTTGAACTCCAAGTCCCTGCTAGCTTTCTGAACAAACAAACAGATCACGGATGCATCCGTACAAAGTTGCGGTTAAGGCGAATTTTGAGTTGAGACACTGCAATATTTAATGTCATGTACGCAAGGTACGACTTCTAGAATATGGCGAATATGCAATTCTGACCATCGGAGGGTTGAGTTACGAATAGCGAGCATACAGTGCAGTGCTATTGACAGAACCTCGAATTACATACGTCATGATTTCTCAGCCAGCCATGGTGCTGTGCCATACACAGTGGGGGAGAAGCCTCAATACTGCAGCCTGCAGCCGGGGTGGCACACACCACAACGCAGGAGGAAATATTCGACGTTCTGATTTTTTCGCCCCTAAGCCGAGAGGCCGAATCCACAATAATGGAAACAGTCGGCTGCACGGCGACAGCGACGGCATCGGCATCCTACCACGGCACTGGAAACAAGCCTTTCTTTGCTCCGTTTTTGTGCGAGAGGTGGCTCGGTGGACACAAATTCTGATGACGACGTGAAAATTGCCATTAAGGGGTATTGACAGACCGGTAAGTCCGATGACAGAGCCCGAACAAGCGAAGAGAGTCGGTCAGTTGATACATACCTGAATCCCAACAAGAAGAATGCATCTTTTTGAATGTCACTAGTCAAGATGGCGATTTCTCAGCGCCTGCCACGTGATTGATCCCCCTCGCGCTCTGCATGGCTACATGTTCAGATATTTGTAGCTGCATGTTGCATCTTGTATTGATAAGAACTGCTCAAATACATCTCAAAGGGGATATCAATAACTGCAAATCCTCGACTAGCGAGTGGCTGCTCACTGCTCCCCTTGTACTCTTCTCAAACTCTCCTTCACCCCCCAACCGTCTGCCAGCAGCGCGCTTGTCTCTTCCAGACTCAAGCCCTTCGTCTCTGGGTATATGCACAGTATACAGATCCAGCCTGCAATACAAACAGCTGAATAGATGACAAAGGTCCAAGGAGGCGTAAAAAACACCATCATTGGCAAGAATGTCAATCCGACAATGAAGTTGGCGCCCCAATTCGTACTCGTGCTGATGCCAGAACCGAGAGAGCGAACATTCAATGGGAATAATTCGCTCTGCATCCAAGGTACATTGCCCAGACCTAGAGCGTAGGCTCCTACGTACAGCATGATACTGGCAAGGACTAGCATGGAAGCCGTTCGTTCAGAGAGAGGGATCTCTTGGTGAGCTGCTGCAGAGACAGTAGGATCAGAAGATAAGAAGTCCGACGGCAACCGAATAAACAGAAAGCCCAAAGCACACAAAAGTAGCCCGATGGCCATGATTGGAATCGAGGAGAGGAGTATCCTTCGCCTCCCAATTCGGTCAATGAGTAACAATGCCGCACAAGTCATGATAAAGTTTGTAATGGCGACCACTAGGGATGTCAAAGTCGGGTTCTCGAAACCCAGAATTGTGAAGATAGTGGCCGAAAAGTACATCAGGGAATTCTAAACCTGTTAGCTGAGAATGAACATGCGAGCTGAGAGGCCTACGAATCCGCAGAGTTGCTGGAGCCCCTGCAAGAGGCAGGCAATTGTCAACGCTCGTCGGTTGCCAGGTATTCGAAATAGTTCTGCCCAACTATCCTTCGCAGCAGCATGCCAAGAGTTGCGCTCCTTCTTTGTTTGACCTCTCTGCCTTCCCTTCTTTGCTTCCTCTTCCTCTCGAACCTCTTTCTCAATTCCTTTCAGAACATGCTCGGCCATCTCTTGTATCTCGATGCCGGAGCCAAATACCTTATTCAGAACTCTTCTAGCTTCGTCATGTTGATCCACTATGACGAGCCATCTTGGGGTCTCTGGCATGATAGCCATTGTCAGCACTATATAATAGTCAGTACTGCATAGTATGAAGAGAATGGGACAAGGGTTGTGTCTGATATGGGCTAGAGCATCAAGCCTTCTTCGAACAGCAGTAAGCATAACAATAATTCGAATGACTCACTTTGAACACCTGCAGGCACTGCCCCCAAACCAACAATCCATCTCCAAGCCGTGTTCTGGTTTCCCCATTGCACAAAAAGCCATCCGACCACATATGCGACCACCTGTCCTACAGTAATGAAGAGAACATTCAGTGTCATCAGTCGACCTCGGAAAGGAGCAGGTGAGAGTTCCGAAATGTACAAAGGCGCCGCAAAGCTTCCTGCACCGACAGCTAGTCCCACTATAGATCTGCCTCCGATCATCGCAGGAACCGTAGAAGCTACTGCTTGTATAACGGCTCCAAGTATGAAGGCTAAATCGGCCAGAAGTACAACTCGCTTTCTGCCAAGGCGGTCCGCGAGGACACCAGAGACTGGTGATACCAACAGTGCAAACAATGCAGTGGCAGACGTAATGAGCGACTTATCGAGTGTGGTCAAAGGGTGTCCGAGGGAGCTGTTGATCGACACGAGTGTTGCGGATATCACACCAGTGTCGTCTAGAGTCTGTCAGCAAAGTCCAAGTGTGTAGAATCGTCCCCAAACTTACAACCAAACAATAAGCCACTGATTCCAGCAGAAAACGTCAAGAGCCAGACGAATATGCCGGGATTCCTCAAGTTCTTTTCCAGCAGCAGAGAGACGTCGTTCAAGTGTACATCCGGGTGGCCCTGTTCTTCTTCAGCAGAGACACGGCGCATCAATGGTTCCTCCGCCGAGTCTGCCATATTTTCCAGTTCGAATGAATTTGGCGCCGTGGTGAGTGGAGATGAATGGCTTCGATGCCATCGACGAGCCTATGTTGTTGTTGAAGGCTGGAAGTAGCGAGGGGCATCTATTGCCGGGCGTGCCAAGACCACAGCTCCGCAGCCTTGCATGCCTTCGACGAGGCTGATAAGACGGAAGTTCTCGCCAAAGTTGTTTTTCCTCCCTTCACCTTCAAACTTCACAATAGTCACCCAGATTCTGTGCTACGCGAATTAGAAAAGGGTTTTCTTTTTTAGGAAAGAGATAGAATTAAAGGTGAGTATGTTTGATTAATCGATTCTTATCTTGTGTTTATCTTGTTGTTACTTGATGTGAATCTTGATATTACTCTAATATTATCTTCTTATTATCTTTTCATTATCTTATCACTATCTCATCTTTAACATTTGCTACGTTTCCATACTTCTTTTTGGAATAAACATTTCGTTACAGCACGTAAGGACACACTAGGCTACTCCAAGGGATAAGGAATGCTACCTTTGAGCGGAATCAGCACTTTACAGTACATGGGCCTAATTCTTCTTCAAGTCAACACTTCTCTCCGCACAATATTTCTCAACCTCCTTCGTGAGAGTCTCCTTCTGTTGAATGGCAAATTCCATGATCTCCTCACACTTCTTACCCAGCCCTTGCTTCCCACTGCCCTCCCAGACATCGACCATAGCATTCAGCACAGCCTGTAGCTGGTTTGGCAGCCATGTCACAATCGGACTTCCACCAGTCGCGACAGGGTGTGCCGTCTTCTTGAGAATGTACTCTCGGGTAAAGGTCCAATGTCTCCATCTGAAGTCTCGCACTTGATCAAGGGCTAGGAGATAAAAGGCTGTGGACGTAGGGTCTTGAAGAGCGTAGGAGCGGAGAGAGAGGAGAGACGAACGTGAGCGTACGTGCTCGAGGAACTCCCGATGATTACCAGGGCGGTAGGAACGGAAGTCCTGTAGGATTGTTGTGAGGGGTGTATCAGGCATAGTGATTTGGAGAAGGTTATCACAGAGTGGAATCTGCAAGTTCGGTAAGCTATCTGTGACATTGAATTGTTGGCATCGATTCATAGGGGAAAAGCTTACCATGCTATCGTTGGCACCAGATTCCCCACGGAATGACATCGGTTCTTCTGAGACACCTTCATAGACGACGCCATGAGGGAACATGCTCTGGCTGGTGATACCGAATATAAAGGTTCTGAAGGAAATGTAATCTCCTGGCTTACTCTTTCCCCACATACCTCGCCACGAGTCAATTTCAGGCGTCTTTACAATCGTACTTTGGGGAAGAGCGTGGTATTACTCACCATCCATTACTTTGTTGACTTTAGTCATGCTTGCGACAACCTTCTCCATGCCAACATTGAATCGTTCGCGGTCATTGGCCTCGCATCCGTCAAGGGCTGAGACAACACCATCGACAAGTGGGCCAGAGTTCTGGACCATGTCAACGTGAACAAGCACGAAGCCGGCTTCAGATGACTTTGGGTCGAGACCATGCTCAAAGGCACGGATAAGACGTAAGTTGTCATAGTCAAGACCTCGCTTAGGGTCCTCGAGACGATAGTTGAAGAGTGCGTACGAGCCGGCGTACTCCATGAATGGTTTGAAACCAGCACTGGATGTATAAGTTAGATGAATGTCATATGTATGGAAGGGCACTTACAGCTCAGCACATCTAGATATGGGTAGGGCAATGACTGATGGAAGGGTCTGACGTCCCAAGCCATATCCCTCACCCTTGAGATAGCGCTCATGGCAAGGCTCAAGGAGATAAGCAGAGGCTAGGAAGGAGTAGTCTCTGTAGATGGCATTCATTAAAGGCAAGTTATCCTTGTACTTATTGATGGCAGAGGTCAAGTCGGGTAGCTCTTTGAGAACCGTCTCGCCCAAAGTGAAGGTAGCAAGCAGCCCTGGCATGCCATCAAGTGTCTTGATCGGCATTCGGGTGAGAATGGACTCAAGCACATCAAACTCTGCTGGAAGCTCGATGACAGGCTCTTGTCGTGGAAGAAAGCCTCTTGTAGTTGACACCATAAATGCTGGCATTGTGGTGTCCTCGGGCTTGGTGTCGCGTAGGACATTGAAAGAAGGGGCGGTAGCAATGGATCCCATCTTGAATGAAGGAGGTGATCAGAGTAGGAACGGGATAAGATATTGGACGTTGTGTGCCGGATTTTGGAAAGAAAAATTGCCAGAAAGCGTTTGGGGGAAGCTGGGGGTTGTTGCGAAGAATGAAGAGAAAGAATTTTGGAATTCTGTGGGATTTTTCGAGCTTTTATCTTGTGGAGGGAAGGCCGGTAACAATTCCGGCCAACACTCAATCCATCTGGAGATCCACTTAGCAAACACTTTCATAAGTGAAATGCCCTTCCGGCCGGGCATATACCTAATGAAGAGGAACATTGGTCACCCATCCAATATATCAACCAAAGTTGGAGATTTTGATGGAAGCTGTGTAAACAAGAGGGAACGATGCCCTCAGAACGCGCATATAGACACGAAGTGAAGATGCTCGGTAAGATACAACAAGACACAAGGTTCCCAAAAGCAAGCTCGCTTAAGATATGCAATATCTTGACAGCAGAATCTACAACAAACCTTGAAGTCATCTATTTGCCTTGAAGTGTAACTCTGCTCATTCGGAGGGAAGATATTATAAAGGCATTCTGGCCAAGCAATAGAATACCCACCAGTGTATCCTATTGGCCTGGCCGGCAGGTTTCCGGCCTGGTGGGTCAGCTAAGTGATCCCACTTACGAGATAACAAAGCGCGGTCTGGTGACCCAGAATTCAGCTCATTCACCACGTGACAGCGGAACAACCAATGAGCAGAGCCAAAATTGGACGACTAATCCATGATTACCGAAGGCTAAAGAACCATGTCGGAAGACTGAATGAGGAAAAGAGACCCAGCCCAGTTGGAACATGGCTCTAAAGGTATAGAAAACACTACTTGTCATGGCAGCTTATGTCGTCTGTAAAACACATACATTGGAAGAGCCTAGCAAGGCGAAAAGAAGTCTACGTTCAAAGCTCTGTTTGATCGTAAAGTCACTAGCCCCTATAAGAGATAGTTGACGACCAAGTGTTTGTATACTCATCAAGAAGTTAGAAAGCAAGCGCCCTAGATATCTCAATAAGTGAATATAGACGAGTCAAAACATATAGAATAGCAGCTGTCCTGACTGACAGTCCAACGACAAACGCACATGATATCCAGCAAAGTCGATAATAGGAAAAGACCATAACAGAAGAAAAAAAATACCCAACGCAGTAACAGCCAATGATCCGCCAGATATGGTCCTCGACAGCCGTCGAAAAGCTGGACTTCTTAATGTACATCACCAAAGATAGCTCCCCACGATCCGTCTGATGAGACTTTGGTAGGGGCCATCATGACCTGATGCTCTTGCAGCACTTATGTCGTTTGGTATGACAGAAGAACATACTCTAGCAGGTGCGGAGTTGTCCAAGTCAAGCAAGGTTGACAACATTGAATGTATCAACGGCTCATTATGACCTCGGGATATCTTAAGCATGTACGAGATGGCCACGCCTTTGGTCATTTTCCACACCAAGCAGCATATCACTATAGCATATGCAGAAAATGCAGCCCCGAAATTATGAGATTACGAAACAGATAAGTCTTGAATTGATCTTGCGAGGACTTGAACGACCACCCAACATATTTGGACAAGCGAGCAAAGCGCCGACAAGGACAAAAGAGAATGAGACATGGGCCATCAGGAAACAGAGAAAGCGAGGTAGTTCCCAGTTCAGTGAGGGGTTTCCTACTTATATGTGTTGGGCGAGTAAGATTCTGGCACACACCTCCCTTTTTTACGATGACAATGGTACAGAATTTCCGGTACCTTGACAAGTCATGCGGATATTGCCACACTTTGCATTGGCAATGGGAGAAGGCGATTGTTGTAGATAGACATCCAAGATGAAGAAGACGAAGAGCAGAGGAAGGATGTTGAAGTGGGTGTGGATGTATTGATCTAATCGGAAGGCATGCCTTCAGGTATCTAACCTATTGATTGGACGCATAATTTGAACAGACAGGGTTCGAAACACAGAAACAGCAATGTCGTCAAAATCCGCTAGACAATTAAATCGGGGAGGGGAAGGACGACGACAACGCCCGTCCCTCTGCCCCTGTCCCCTTGAGCCTCTCCAGGTCAGGAGTCAGGACGTCATGGGAACATCCTGGCCATGCGGAGGGGGAGAGGGGAGGGGCCACCGTAGAGGACCCCTGTCGCTGGCGTGAAGGGGCAGCCCACAATTACCAAGCTTCAGCCAATGGTCTGTCTTCTATTGCTCACCAATGCGTGGCCCCACGACGAGCTCGACATCATCGACCTCATCAGTTCATTCGTGCATTGACTAGGTAGGTAGGCAGGTACTGTGCTGGATATACAACTGTTGTACATCTCGCATGACAGACCTACTACCTGCCCATTAAGAGCATCACAAGCATAAGCATAAGCAAGCTTTGAGTTCGTCCCAAGTGACTCTGTGCCAGCGCTAGACTCCCGATTTCTCGAATATTCATTCCCAAGTCCTTACATGCTCTCAAGGCGTTTCTTCCCTCGACTTGGACTTCGATACAACGTTCGCCAACAATCACCCCGCAATCCAAAGCTTACTCAAGCACTTTCAACAACGTCACGAACTATGGCGCAGGAATATAAGTTGAAGGGTTTGGCTAGCCTTGACCTCAAGCCTGGGGAGAAGAGAGAGGTTGAAGTTGAGGGGATTGAGGATGGCAAAGTATTGCTGTGCAATGTTGGAGGCAAGGTCTCGGCCTTGGGTAGCAAGTGTACTCATTATGGAGCTCCCATGGTCAAGGGAGTGTTGACTGGTATGGCCAAATCTGCTTGAACAGACCAGTCGTCTTGGGACTTCCACTCCAGCTCAACTAATGCGTTCCAGGTGACGGCAGAATTACTTGCCCTTGGCACGGAGGTAAGAATAATCCTATGGTCGTAGTGGATCATGACTTAATATTAAATCCAGCTTGCTTCAATGCCTCCAACGGTGATATCGAGAACGCACCAGCTATCGACGCACTTCCGTCTTTCAAATTGCAGGAGAAGGATGGTTCGGTATATATTACCGGCGAACAACAGACAATAAAGGGTAGTAGACGGAAGCCGAATATCAAAATCTCAGGTTCTCCAAGTGCAGAACGGGTCGTCATTGTTGGAGGAGGAAGCGGTGCACTGGGCACATTAGAGGGCCTCCGAGAGAACGGCTACAAGGGTAGTATCACCCTCATCAGCAGCGAAGGATACCTACCCTTCGATCGTACCAAGCTGTCAAAGGCTCTGATCGACGATCACTCGAAGATCGCTCTCAGGGACGATGCTTGGTTTAAGGAAGGTTTCATAGACATTGTTTCTGATGAGGTGACTGGGGTCGACTTCGCTAGCAAGAAGGTTGCCACGAAGAGCGGCAGTAAGTTCCAGACATAGGCCGTGCGTGCTCGTACTAATTCAACGCTCGCAGGCTCCTACTCATATTCCAAATTGGTACTTGCTACCGGTGGTACTCCGAAAAGTCTCCCCTTACCTGGCTTCAAGGAGTTGGGCAACATCTTCTTACTCAGAACGATTCCTCATGTCAAAGCCATCAACTCCGCAATTGGTGACAAGAACAAAAAGATTGTCATGTATATCACCCGGCGCCTTTTTTGATAAATACCCACTAATTCAATGATCAGTATCGGTAGTTCGTTTATCGGCATGGAAGTTGCAAATGCAGTAGCCAAGGACAACGACGTGACTGTTGTAGGCATGGAAAAAGCACCCCTTGAACGCGTCATGGGTGAGCAGGTTGGCAGGGTCTTCCAGAAATCGCTTGAGAAAAACGGAGTCAAATTCAAGATGTCCGCAGGCGTTGAGAAGGCCGTCCCATCTGAATCTGACTCATCGAAGGTTGGAGGCATTGCTCTCAAGGATGGCACCACTCTGCCAGCAGATTTTGTCATTCTTGGTACTGGTGTTGGGCCTGCAACCACATACTTGAAAGACAACAAGGAAGTCGAGCTTCAAAAAGATGGTTCGCTCAAGACCGACGAGCACTTTGCGGTATCTGGTCTGAAAGATGTGTATGCTGTTGGAGACATTGCTACTTACCCTTACGTACGTATTATTCTGTTCTTCAATTCCTCGTACTTTGGAACCCCGTTTGTGTTTTTGATCTCTTGCCCTGTAAAAGGTTCACAAACAAATGCTGATATCACGAGTAGCACGGACCCGGCGGTGAGGGATCTCTCACCAGGATCGAGCATTGGAACGTTGCTCAAAATGCTGGCCGTAGTGTAGCAGCCAACATCATCGATCCTTCTGCAGCGGCCAAAGCCTTCATCCCCATTTTCTGGTCCGCGCTTGGCTCCCAACTACGCTACTGTGGCAACACCCCTAATGGTTTTGATGATTTGGTATTGCAAGGTCAACCCGATGAGGCCAAATTCGTGGCGTATTACACCAAAGGAGAGACGGTGGTTGCGGTCGGGACCATGGGAATCGATCCTGTCATGACCGCATCTTCGGAATTGATGAGGCGAGGAGCGATGCCAAGTAAGAGTGACTTGAAGAAGGGGGTTGATGTTCTTTCCATCAGCATCCCTGCCGAGGTGAAGATCTGAGAGATTATTAGAAAAAGAAACCATGTTTTACGTTGATGATGGTGGTTTGATGAATAGCATACGAAGTACAACATCATCAAGGTATTACCCCTTTGGATTACTTGTGTTGATAGTGCTTCTTTGTGGCAGAAGTATTGCATGATTTCTGCTCGCCTTGCCAGGATACATGCTTCCCATGATCTCTCTCATCATCACAGCAGAGTAAGAGAATAGATTTGTGTTTGTCACCATTTACCAGGTGGATTGTCGGGTGCCGAGTGACCTGAAGTTCAATCGAAGCCCCTTCCGAGATGCGATTGGAGCGGCAGTATCGGAGCTTTTAAGATTTAAGCATCCTCTACAATTCGTGGAATCATCTATTTGACGCTCACGACACCCTGTACTCAGTCTATACCCACTCGGAATCACGTCATTGATTGGTGGCTTAACAAGCTTGATCAGCGGCGAAGCTTTTCAAGGGTGGAGGATAAAAGTTGAAACAGTCTCACCTGATCCATATTTCCCGATCTGGGAACCCCGATTTTCTGATTTTGTTTGAACAGATGGTCGACATCCGAGAACGAAGTAATGTTTTTGTCAATCAATGTCACCACATTTGGTTATTACTTATCAAAAACACAGAGTACAGAACAACGTTGGAACCTGGTTAATACGGCATTCAGATCTCAATTTCGGCCAACGAAAGCATTTTATGATGTTCAGCACTCACTTGCGAACACTTCTTATCAAGACTTCTTCAAGACCAGAGGCTTTCAGTGGTGGAATCCACGAGTCATTGAGTCAAAGTCGGGCTAACACAGACGCTCCAAACACTCTAAGGAACGTTATTTTCCATGTAATATTGCTCCTTTCGGGTTTTCTACCTTACATTTAGTTAGTGCCTTCATGACCTTGGAGGGGCGATGAGGGGTTGGGGATCCTTCATCAGACAGAAACGGGGTCGGTCAACCAACATGGGATGAACCCTCCGCTGTCATGCACAACTTCCAGCCAAAGCTTCCACGAATGGGGCAATTTCCTTTCCCGCATTGGAGTATAACTTCTGCCACTTTCCACTTTTGTTTTCAGTTTGTCCATCCATTTCCCTTGTCTTGGCGCCGTTGTCGACTCGAGCATAATGTTTCAATTCTTCAAACACTTTCTTGTCGCCGCCATGGCGGTGGCACTGACTCTCGTTCAAGGCTACTCAGATCCTGGGGCTTGTAGCGGAGCATGCTGGGCGCATGATCCAGCCATCATTCAGCGTACCTCGGATGGCAAGTACTACAAGTTCAATACTGGGGGAAATATCGAAATCGCTACGGCTACGAACATTGCAGGACCATGGACGTTGAAGGGGTTTGTTTTGACGTCTGGAAGTTCTATTTCAAATGCAGGAAGTAAAGACTGCTGGGTTTGTGCTACTGAGTGCTAAAGTAGCATCTTTGAATTAACCGTTTGTTTCTAGGCACCAGATGTTTCCCTCGTCAATGGTGTCTATCACTTGTATTATTCGGTATCTACATTCGGGACCCAGGTCAGTCCTCTACCCACCTGTGTCCTCGATATCTAGGGATGGCATCCTCGGGGAGGAGCTTTGAGATGTCCTACCTACTTCAGTCTCAATAAGTGCTGAAATACCCGTACAAAGAATAGTGCAATCGGCCTCGCGACAAGCACAACATTAGACCCTGGGTCATGGACAGATAAAGGAGCAGTTGGCGTCACCTCCAGGTCAGTGGTCTTCCATGAATATCTACGGATCTTATGGAGCAAATATCTGCGATCTGTGTCCGAGTAGCAAGATACCTGATGCATGTGGAAGGGTACCGCATATTGAACGATATCAGTGCTGATATGTTGAATTAGTGCTGGGAAAAGTTACAATGCCATCGACGGAAACCTAATTGCTGTAGGAAGTGATTATTATCTCAACTTCGGTTCTTTCTGGGGTGATATCTTCCAAGTGAAGCTCAATGCTGCAGCTACCAAAGGGGGCGGAGCTGCGGCTTACAACAGTGGGTGTTCTTCGAGTTATTTCTTCCCTTTCAGGTTGTCTTAGGATTACTGTGGCCAGTGCCTACTCTCGAGACAGTCGCCCCGTCACTTGGCAATCCTCATTTCATCCAAAGAAGTAATACTGACTCCGAGTTCCTCCACAGTCGAATACGACTCCACGGGAGGTTCTCCATGCGAGGGATCTTACATGTTCTATTATAGTGATTACTACTACTTGACTTGGTCCAGAGGTGTCTGCTGTGGCTATGATACGTACGCATACGTACCCTTCGCAGGTTGGCTTGGCTAATTGATACAAAAGCACCAAACCAGCCGCCGGAGCAGAATACAAGATCATGATGTGCCGCAGTAAATCTGCCACTGGTTCTTTCGTGGACAAAAACGGCAAAGCATGCACAGCGAGCGGAGGCTCGGTCTTGCTCGAAAGTCACGGCAACATTTATGGACCAGGTGGACAAGGAGTCTTCACCGACTCGACCAAGGGCCTTGTGTTGTATTATCATTACGCCAATACCAACGTTGGCCTTGGAGATGGTTCCTACCTTTTTGGATGGAATGTCCTCAAGTGGTCCGATGGATGGCCTTCAGTCTAAAGGAGTCAGATTCCTCGCTTCGATCTCTTCTATCCACCTCTTCTCTCGCTTGGGGTACGCTGCTTCTTCCCTTCTTGAGCATACCTTTGGACAGCGAATAGGCTGTTGGGTATTTGTACATTCATAATAACATCATTCTCACAACTTTGTCTTCAGTGACTAATGTAATATGCAGGCAATGTTCTGCAGCTGCTTTTAACTTGCATACAGAACACTAAAATGTTGATAGTCAGTACAATATCTCGAAATGTCCGTCCAAGCTAGTTCAGACGTAGCACTCCGTACGCCCTCTCGAGACATGTGGCTGCTATTGGTACGCTTTCCGAAGTCCAATTCTTCGGAGGGCGCATACCTTCTCTGTGCCTCACTTTTGATGTCTCTTTCAATCCACCAGACCCTGTTTATACCGTGAAAATCTCCCTGTGTACCCCAACCGAATCGTCACGCTCTCAATTTGAGAAGACGATCTTTTGTTCGCTTGTCTTGTTTATCTTTCGGATTTGGTGTAGTAAGAAAAGCTGGATGCTCACCCTCACAGACGAGCACAGGTTACATTAAAATACTTGAAAATAAACGGGCAGTACTTAGCGTTCGGAGCCACAAAAGACCAAATCGAAGTGGTCGGAAGGCGTTTGTGTAACTTTTGCGCATCGTCCCTGCCGCTTTTACAGAATACCGAAAGGTGGGATACCATTTAAACCTCACCCTCTCCTCAGTAGCCTTCACTCTATTGCTCATCCGGAAGAGACTAAATCATACTTCAAGGCTCACTCTTCGTCTGCAGCGACTCCAGATAATCTCCCCAAGCTACTTCTCGCTCCTCAGAATGTCTTCTAAGATATTTATCAATTCGAACCAACAACCCCTTGCCTCATTGCCTAGCCGCAACCCAGAAGTTAAAGTCTTCCACCAATCACTTCCCCACTACAACATAACGCCATTGGTTGCCATTCCAGGTATAGCCAAAGAACTAGGCATCGCGCACCTTTTCGTCAAGGATGAGAGTTCGCGATTTGGGCTGAGCGCGTTCAAGATCCTGGGTGTTAGTAGATGTTTCCCACTCTCCAAGATGTACATTCGTCAAGTGAAGTCCATAGACAGTAACAGCGTTGACATAACATAGGCCAGCTGGGCTACCAAATGCTCATTAGAGAAGCGACTGGGACTAGACAAATCTCCCTTCCCAGTCTCTCTAGCGCAACTCGCCTCAGCAGCTCAAGCAGCAGATTTCACGCTCTATGCAGCGACGGATGGTAATCACGGGCGAGCTGTAGCTCGCATGGCGAAGTATCTTGGTATCAAAGCCCGTATTTTCGTACCCAGTATGCTGGATGCTGAAGCAAAAGTGAAGATCACCAACGAAGGTGCAGTGGTTGAGGTCATCGAAGGAACCTATGATCAGACGGTCGTGAAGACAAAGTTGGCTGCTGAGCAACATCCTGGTGGCAGGGGCGTGTTGATTAGTGATACGGCGTTGACTGCCGAGGATGAGACGGCGGGATGGATTGTCGAAGGCTACCAGACTATGTTCGATGAAATCGAAGAGCAGGTCTTTACCCAGACCGGTAAAGATAATATCAGTCATGTGTTTACACCTGTTGGAGTGGGGAGCTTAGCACAGGCTGTTACGACGCATTGTCAGCGAACACCGAGAGCAGAGAAGCCAGTCGTTATTACCGTCGAGCCAGAGACTGCTGCGTGTCTGAAAACTAGCCTGGAGGCTGGGCAGCCGACTAGCGTTGATGCCGAGTACACAATTTGTACTGGAATGTGCTGCGGAACAATCTCGCTGATCGGATGGCCGATTCTGAGCAAAGGCGTAGGTGCTGCGATTACGACGAACGATGTGGAGGTTGATGGAGCAGTCGCGGAGTTGGGACAATACGGTGTCTTTGCTGGGCCGTGTGGTGCTGCCAGTTTAGCAGCACTTCGTCTCTTGGCTGGCTCTGGGAAAATGCCTCTAGAGCCTGATGCTGTTGTGGTAGCCCTCTGCACTGAAGGAAAGAGGGGATACCTGCCGCCAGGGGTAAATGGTTGAAGGAATGGTGTTGCCGAACTAAGTGGTATATATGTTGATGGACTCGGACTACCAGATGTTGATGTATCATTGAGATAGTATCTTTGAGCTATTACTATAGAGTCATCCGTTAAAGTAGTAACAACTTGATAAGTCTCTGAGGATGTGATTTTACTATATATATCTATAAAGCTAATAAGTATTATAAACACTGTATACGATTTGAATACTTCGTCATAGCTCGAAGTACAGTACCTGAGGAATTTATGCGATCTATCAAATTGGCCTTCAACATGCCAGACAGCCAAAGCAATAGCTAAAGGTCTCATTAAGAACTTCCAAACCAGTCGTACCAGTATTAGCTGTTTGTGTTACATCTAAACCCAGTCATTCTACAGTGCACCTCCCATTTGATTGTCCAGCTTGATCTTGTGACGTTTGCTGCTCTTACTGAGAAGAATGATTAGACCCAACCCTTTACATTTCAATCCAAGCAGGGGATGACTTAATTGGTTGTGCGAGAATGACGAACAGGGAAGAAGTATAAAGAGGCAAATGTTACAAAAGCGCCCTGGACAATTACGGTAGCACGGTAGACCTCACATTGATTGCAAGGCTGGCACTTTTCCTAAGACGGGAAATCGAACGGCTCGGCTGGTGCCGTAGAGATCACCAAAGGAGACAGTGCTTAATGGCCTAGAGTCGCGTGGGTAGAAGGCCCACAGCAAGCCTGGGATGAACCCAGTCTTTAGACATTCAGGAAGTCCCGGCTGCAAGAAAGCCGGATGTTGGGACTTTACAAGTACTTACAGTACGTGCCTGAACTTACCAGGGCCTGAGAGCAGAATTTAAGATTCCCTATGCTTGCGTGACAGTGATAGATGGTGTATGTGGTAAGGTGACGCACATGAAACGAATTTAAGACAATTGGGGTCGGGGGATGACCTGCTTTGACTTTATGAGAAGAGATGTGCACAGTCGGGATTAGAACAAGGGGAGGGTCTGATTGAAACAATATACCGAGTCTGAACGGCCTCGAATGAGCCTTGTAGGGTGTGTGTTGGGGCCGTGATGTGGGATACAGTTGTCTAAGTGACCGCTGACTCGGAGACGAAGACAATACAGAGCGAGCGGAATCCAACTTAGCTGAAAGAGAATTTGAAGCACATAATTGTAGACGGTATTGAGAATGGAGAAAATGTGCCCGGACACGAATCGGAAAGAGGGCTCATTCCACTCGGGTACGGAGCTACTTGGTACTGTACACAAAAACAAAGCCACCAGGTTTTGGATTTACGGGGTCGGAACCGCCGCGCTCATGGCACCGCAAACAGAATCCTGGTGTATGATGGAGACGAAAGGAGGAGTTGAAACATACTTCCGTATGGTGGACTTCGCGACTACGAACTATACAAGATTCTCTTCTCGTGGTTTGCACCTACTCATTGTCCGGTTTCAGGGCTGAGGATATCGTGCGCTGTCACGGGGTCCCGCACAAACAGTACCTGCAGCCTCCAGCTGCACCAAGTCCAAGCAATGCTTCGATGGCTTGCAGGTACATACGATAAGTGGCGAGGGTTGCATTAATGTAGCTGTTAGGAACTCACGGCAGATATGCCGAGGGAGAGGGGCAACAATGACAGGTTCGGATGGAACTGTACTCGGTCAGGGGGTTTGAGCATTCCAGAAACTTGAATGTCGAAAACCTTCACATTCTTCCGGCGCCAGCATACGGATGAGGCTTAAAGTTGCTGAGACTATTAGTGACATTTGCCGAAGATATGAGCAGGGCTCGCAGGGAAAATCCAAAGCATTAGTCTATTGTTGACTTTGCAAAGTAAGTCCTGGCGGGACCGCGAATAGATTCTTACAAGTTTAACGTCGTTCGAAAGGAGAAAAGAACAACTTCGCATGGTAGGTAGGAGAAAGTCTGGCTTGTATCATAGGAGTACGCACCGTGAACGAAGAACTAAAAAGAGGTAGTGACCGGAAGTGAAGATCAACAACGTGATGATGAAGGTGCAGGCCCTTTCTTATTTACCGAAGTTCTCTTCCTTATAAAGATACTTAAAATCCGCTCGTGTTTAAATTATCACGAGCGACATGTGAGTATCTTACTACAACTCGTTAGAATGACGTCTAAATGTTAAAGAATCGTCACTACGATAGTCAATTATCAATAGCGATCAATAGCAGATGTAGAATTAATCAATAGAAGATGAAAGGAATGAATAGGGGGAGGGAGATAAGGGGCCAGGGGGCTACCTCTCTCTCTACTTACGAAGTACAATAGTAGAATAGTGCAGGTGGGGCTGGGCTCTTCGCTCACTGCCGTATAACCTATACAGAGTAGGTGGTATCGTTTAAACCCAGCGCTGCGCTGCGCTGCCCCGCCAGACCCGACAGGGTTCGAGCTGCCCCCTGATTCCCGTCCCCGTCCTTGGTCGTGTCCTCGACTCTACTCGACTCAACTCAACACCTGCAACTGTCAGGTCAGGCTGGAGAGTCCTCATGAATGTAACAGAACAGAACAGAACAGAACAGGACAGGACACAACATCGACCACCACAGTCGGTAACCATAGCTCGCCCAAGCCTTTCACAATCAGAACACTCGGCTTTCTATCCATACAACCACTCAACGCGACACCATACTACCTACTCGGCGCTGCTTCAATCAGTGTAATGCGAGGCGAGAGCACTCTACGAGCGCCAGACATTTCACCGCCATCTAACCACCAGCGATTTATTGTATGAAGAGATTGCGACATCACGGAAACGCGCTGACTTTTCTGTCTCCCGGAACTCGCCAATTGCGCCCGGAAGTTTGCCAGCTTGAATTTCAACGGCCGGACAAGACGAGAAGCTGGCTGCGGACATATTTCGAGGGAGGCTATACACAACACGGAGAAGAAGCACAAGCATTCACACCAACATACGACACATGGAGAACCTGCTGTGCGAGCTCAATCGAATATAGTGACCTACCGAAAACGGCCCCGAAATGTATGCAAATCCAGGCGCGTAGATAGGATCCTCGGGAACACAGCTGGGCAAGGCAAAAAAGACTCGTGGTGGTGAAGACTGAGTAGGTTTCGCACACTGGCAGATTCTGATCTGGCTAAGAGAGGGACTTGAAGGACTACTGCGAATTTCAAGCACATAGGAAGTAGTTGACGGATATTCTGCAGACTCATCCTTGAAGGGACCACATGCTTTCCTAAGCTGTGCCTTCCATCTATATTCCGCCCAACCTACCACCACGCTTCAAACCCGCGAAGAGCCACCCTTATATCGTCGACAACAGAGCATTCTGCACACCCGAGAACCGAATCTGTGTTCTGCAGTAGAGTATCCGGTCTCAGATACGATCTTTGCCTATTTTCCGACTGTTGCAATATTTTATGTTACCAGAGGAGCAGGTCCAGAGGTAGGGGTTAGCTCGATTCGGTTAGCAAACCCGCCCGCAGCGACCTTCAACCTTCAATCTCCAAGGTCCTCAACATGGACCTCGTCGCCGACTCCACGCGACCATTCCACGTAGAACTGTCTGCGAATCGCTCGGCCGCTTCTCCTAGGAGATCCCCTTCATTCTCTTCGGCTCGGCCCAGAAGTCGCGAACGTGCCGCTCCGCCCCTCTCTCAAAATGCCCTCAACTCGAGACCTGTAACATCTGCCGATATCCAGGGGGGTAACCTCAATCGCTGGTCGAAGTCCACGAACTCCAGCACCGTCAGCCACGCGCATAAGCGTTCCAACTCATCTGCGAGACGGATGTCCCTTGGTGCTGGATCATCGTTTCTAGATACATCATCCCCTCCTCGAAAGCTGCAGAAACCGCACCCGTCTATAACAGCCTCCCCCACGTCTCAGATCAAGGTTGCCCGTCCGACATTTGATCCTCCCTCGATATCTCTCCCTCCAATCAATACCCTGCCCAGTCTGCAGACGTCCTTGAATAATAATTCGTCGCCATTGACGGGACCCACAACACCATCGCCATCCACAGCCCAGATACTTTCGGCTGCCGCTCGTTCTGTAGACTACTTTGGAAAGGGGTGGGAGGATTCTTCATTGGGACCCAGAGATTTCTCGCACAGGAGATCGCCTTCAACATCTAGATCTGCCAATTTCGGCCCATCACCAGTTCTTCAGTCTGCCTTTTCAACAGACGGTAGACGCCAATTTGGGGAAGAGGAGGAAGATAGGCCGCGGTCCAGAGGCCACTCGCGGCACCGTTCACAAACGAAAGGCAGCTCGTCTTCAAATCGTAGTTCTAAGCAACCATCCCAAAAAGCCATGCTTTCAAAAGCCTTGCAGAAAGCTAACACAGCTGTACTTCTCGACAATGCGCAGAATTTCGAGGGGGCCATGCAGGCCTACTCTGAGGCCTGTGCTTTGCTTCAACAAGTAATGCTGCGAAGTTCTGGAGACGACGACAGGCGAAAATTGGAAGCAATTGTATGTTGCACAGCCTTGCAAATTCAACATCACTAACTTTTTTAGCGAAATACTTATACCAGCCGTATCAGCGAGCTGAAAAAGATCGCTCCGCACCTGGAAGATGACGGCAAGGCCCTACCTGCTCGGCCCGAGAGTGATGGGAGTAGAAGCAGGGAGGATGAGCTCCGCGATCTCGAGGAAGATGAGGAGCCAGCCATCATTGAGACAGCGACCGTCACCAGAATTGTGAACGACCCTTCTTACATCACAGATCCACAACAGAGCAGGTCAATATCAGCCTCCCAGCTTCCGCAACGAAGGGAGTCATTACTGCCATCAGGATTAGACACCTTACAGTACAGGCCCAAGAACACTACCGATCAATACGGACGATCGTATTCTAAATCTCCGATGAGAGAGCGCATTACAGAGACTGACATAAAACTCGCGCCGCCAATGGAGAGCATATACATGCCCCCCCCGCTCTCACCTCGACGCCCTTCTTCCCCATTGACCCATGGCCCCCAAAACAATCATCAGAGGCAAAAGTCTGGCGATCTGCTAGTCACCACTTATTCCGGAGCACCTTCAGCCAAAGGTCACAACAGAGCACCCAGTAATGAATCAATGTCGTGGCTGGACACTATAGACGAATCTGGTGATTCCACCGCCTCGTCTGTTCATTCCAGATCATCGTCGTTAAGGGTGCGACGAAAGCATATTCGAGCCCCAATCGGCGCCACGGAGACCGAATTTGATACCGCTTTAGACGCAGCAATCGAAGCTGCCTACGACGAGGGTTTCGAGCCAATAGACCCTGCAGAATCCACTCGCTATGACTACGATGACGATGACGAAGTTGTTGCCAATGTCAGAAGGAAGGTAGAATTGGCGAAAGAGCGGGTACGCCAGACGGAACGAGAAGCGGCTATTCATAACGCGCGAGATAAAGAACGAAAACGGTTGCTGCAAAAGAAGCAAGAAAATTCAGATGGCCTGGATGATGATTATGAAGGCAATGAATCCGAGGAAGAAGAGCGTATGTTGGAAGAGATGACGAGGGGTTATGTGATGGATGATTTCGAATTTGGCTTACAATCGAAATCGGCCCTGCCTCGAGAATCCGACTCGAGTGGCTTTTCCGGTCGGACGTGGAACAGTTCGATAGGATCCAACCCTACTACCGCAGGAACGTCATTATCGACAGTCACTGAAGCATCAATTCTTCCTCATCCTCAAATACCTGCGCTGCAGTCCAAAACGTCTCCGCCTGTGCACCCTCCACCCCTCCAAGCTCTTCCACCTCCCCCGGGCCAAGGAAGTCAGCCACCGCCAGTCCCGGTGCCGAATTCACAAGGAGTCCGAAGCAGGCGGCTTTCAGGGCAAAACGCAAAGCAGCTTAAAATCGAAACGACAACAAGGATGCCAAACAGCCAGCTTCCTCCTGCAATGCCACCACCACGACTACCTAATAGCACTGATCACGTACACCCTAAGACTGCTGGCCTGCCCCAACAGCGTCAACCCATGGCCGTGGCACAAAGTCGACCCCCAATACCACAATCTGCTCGACAAGCTTCGTCTCCCTTCCCTGGTGCAACAACTCCAACCGAGGTACTTTCGCCTCCTACGCCCACACTACACCAGACATTCACCAACGAGAGTGACCAGTTACCTCGATCGGGCTCTCCAGGCCGCGCTCAATCAAGAGGCGGATTACGGAAGGATTTCTCTTCGTCAAGTCTGAAAAACATGAAGAGCCGCAATTTATCAGTCACAAATGTTGACGATGGTGGATCCGACCTCTCGCCAAATACCCCACTGAGTTCCCAGTTCAATGGAAGGGATCCGAACGGGAAATTACCTGCTATGCCTACTCTACCAACCCCAATCGCAGCAGCCTTCAAGGACAAGCTGAATGGAATGCCTGCAGGCGGAATGTACTTATTTAACAGTGACATTCATTCCCCGGAGAGCCCGGGCTCGCCAAATCCTCTAAGTGCAGGGGCACCAATACCCCTCGAGCCATGCCCGACTGAATTCCTGCTCCGTCCATTTTGGCTCATGCGAGCTCTCTATCAAACCATCGCCCACCCTCGAGGTGGATACCTATCCACCAAATTGTTTATCCCAAGAGACGTTTGGAGGGTCAAGGGTGTCAAGATCAAGGGCTTGGAAGACAAGATTGCGAATTGCGATTTCCTCACGGCGGCATTGATGAAGCTTGCCCAGGTGGACACTTTCGATGCCGATGCCGTCCTTGAGGAGATGCAATCTCTGGAGGGTGTCCTTGAACAAGTGCAGGCGACGCTGACGAAGAAGCTTGGGAACGAGGTCGGCGTTCAGGGTTCTGGAGGCATGTTCAAGGACGCCTCTGCTGGAGGAGAAGCAGAGACGAGCAACATAGCCTCAAAATCGGGCAGCATGTCAAGCAAATCTTCATCATTCTCATGGCGAAGACTAAGATCCAAGAACTCTGGAGTTGGCCTTTCAAGCGCCTACTCGAACAAAACACCGGTCGACGGGCCAAAGGAGGGCTTGATAATGGCAACCCTGCCAATGACCTCGACGTCCATTGCCAAGGTTCGCTTCGCGAAAAGGGACGTCAGTCAGGTTCAGTTTTCTGGTCCGAATGCGAACTATATGAGTGCTTTGGCGAGGCTTTTCGACGCCGCACAAACGTTAGGTAAGGGTGGCTTGCAATGTCGGTTCTTTCTATTTACTGACGATTTTCTCAGATCAAATTGCGCGCCAAGTCGAGGACCCAGGTCTCAGACACGCAGACAAGACCCAAGTTGGGNTTGANTTATGTACCCGCCATGCTGCAGAGTTCTTCGGCTTTTATATATGTCGGTTCGTTTTGACGGACGTTGGTATGCTTTTGGATAAGTTCCTGAAACGAGGGACGGAGTGGGTGATGCTATGAAAGAAAGCACCAGAACCTTGGGTGCATGGGAAGCTGATTGCCTGGTATGTATAGTGGGTTACGGGATGAGAGGACCCAGCGCCGGCTTTCTAGGCTACGTGGATGTTCTGGACGAGTCATGATTGATTGATGGCTGGCGCATTGGCTGGATTCGGTCTGAAATTTTTGGATGGGAAATGTTTGAAAGTTCGTAGATACCACAGACGGTTGCTCCTGAGCGACTTATTAACATTTGTATAGCATGGCAGGCGTATCTAGAGAGCAGCTTAGCCCAGTATGTTCGACTACAGATATCATATTCAGAGAGTAGTCGTGAAGACAGGCCTCTTTCCCGATTTGGAACAGAATAGGCACTATCTCTACTACCGGGTCATGCAAAATTCTACCGTCTAAGTAGAGATTTATTAGACGTCTTATAATGATCGGTAACATGATGGCAATTTTGTGTCATTCGGGCATTGAAAGCATATGTTGGGAAATGTACAATAGCTTTCGTCAGTAGAAGATAATGATCATGGTCACTTCACCTCGAAATACACAATCCCACAGGATGCTCACTGGAGATTGAAAATTGGGTTCCATTGCTTACGAATGGTCAAATATCTACCGAAAGACTTTTCTCGCTACCAGCTTGATCGATCGTCGTCGATCGACTGCCAAGGTCCTACTCACACATTATACTCGTAATGGCCAAAGCATCCACCTCACTGCATCTTCTCGTGTGTTGCCATCAAAGAGCCTAAAATTTGTCAAGTCGAGATCAACTAAAGGGGAAGGGAAAGTGACTTACCGATGAAAGTAGTAACCAGACGACTTCGGACCTGGCAGATATCCTCGGGTACCAGCCAGATGGTGGCGCCCATCTTCCTGGCAATACTGATACTGAGCTTAGCGTTGAGGTAAGCGTCGTCGTCGGTTCTGCCAGGAGTGACCAAATCGTAATCGACGTAGCTGCTCTTCATCCCATTCAGTACATCCAAGAGGAAGTTGCCCGTTCCAATAGAAGAGTCTTTAAAAGAGCGAACCGAAGAGCTCTTCCCTCCCTTCCGAGACATGTCATTTGCCCATTTGACCATCTCAGCGTCAGTAATTTCACGCTTGCCTAGTCGTTGGGCCAGAGCTGAGAGTGTCTCGGAGATGTCTTTACGCATGAGTTGCCAGACGAGACCAAGAGTCAACGTGCGTTGCCCATCAGTGATGTCTGCTCCTTGAACGCCGACTAGCGAGAATCGGTTCTGCTTGCCGAGTTCGATGGCATAATTCGTATTTTCGACAGCCTTGAATCTCGACATCTCTCCACCATTGGCAGGAGCCTTGTTCACGTGTCGCCAGTTGACAGAACCCTTAATAACCTTGTCATATGCCTGCAGAAGGATTGTGCCATCTCGTAAGTCATCATACAAAGAATTCACAGCTGGTTGAACATCCAGACTGTTGAGCCACAATGTGAAGACTCGAGCTTCTCGCTCGCCTTCGGCATCGAAGTCATCGACTTGGAGTTTCTCTTCTTCGGTGATCGGATCTAGAGCAGGATGGGTATTGAACAGGTTGGCAACGAAAGCTAGGTTGAGCTTGGGATTTCCAGCGACGAGAGAAGTTGGCGTCAAGAACTTGCGGCACCCCAGAGTATCGGCATTCTGGAGAACTTGCTCTGCTCTCTGCAGCAGGTCGCGTGTTTGCAATGGGCCACGGGTGCATTGATCAGGTGCAATCTGAGCGAGCAGAACTGTGTAGTTCTCTGCATCCTTTACGTCAGTGGAAAAATTCGCGACTCTGTCAACAAGTTAGCCGATATCGTTCCTGGTTCTGGTCCTGGTTCCAAGTCCTACCTCCTTGGCCAATTTGCTGCTTTGAGATGGTAATTGACCCATCTCAACAAGATCTGCTCCGGGGGCAGTCTCAAGAACTGCTCAAGGGTCTCGTCTTCCTCAAGTAGTCGGTACAATTCAGGATGAAGCTTGATATCGATCTTTCCCAGCAGACCTCTTCGAATGACTTGCCAAATCAAGCCCAGGATCAAATGCTCTCGAACCTCGATGATGTCTCCACTTCCAATGTTGACTACGGAACAGCCAATGCCCTTCGCAGACTCAATGACAATGTTGTTGTTCTCCGTCATGTGGAAGGCATTCAGGGTCTTGATCTTCTTTCCCGCGCGGTTTAGTACACGTTCGTCGATGGTATCAGGAACACTGTCATTGATCAACTTTGCCAGGACCAGTCCATCCTTACATTCGTCGAACATCTCAAAGGTATCGGTCGGGAATGGTAATCGATTCCCAATGTCTGGATCGCCTGCCAACACAGCGTTGATGTGGCGGGTAAATTCGGTCCGCTCATCTTCGTTGATTGTATGAGTAACGTTCGAAGACGATCCCTGAACTTGAATACGCCCACTAACACTGCCTTTCGAAGCATGTCCACCACCAGTCTGCTGGGAGACCAGTCCTGCGCGTGCCGGAGAGGCCGGACCGGTAGAAATGCGTTTCTGGGCTGGTGAAGATTCTCGTAGTTTGGAAACAAGCTAATTCAAAGGTCAGTTGAGTCTATCTGGAGCGTGAAGTGCAATAGGAGAACTCCAAACTTGATATCATACAGGAGCCGTATTGTAAAAGATGTCCATGTTTACGACTCTCCTCGGCAGCCTTTCAGAGGGGCTGCTGAGGCAAGATACTTCAACATCTTGAACGACTTTCAAAGACCTCGATACATTTAAAGAGATGTTTGCTAAAGGATGTATAACTCACTCCGACGTAGTCATCGAGCTCCACTCGTCTTGAGGAATCCAGCTCCACCTCCTTCAGTGCCTGTCGAACGACATCGTATGGTTGTCTCTCGCTCGTTTGTGTGGCTTTGATTGCTGTCGCCTCATCAATGTAACCCTTGTCATCTATATCCAGTTTTCGGAAAGCATCTTGCAGGCCAAAGATCTCATCCTGGGCGAATTGAGGATATTTCCTGTTGCGGAGGTAGTCAGCGTTGATCACCCTGGACTTGACGGAAAGCGTACCTCTGCAGCTTGATGACATTCATGTCTGCAAGATAGAAGTCTGGATCTCGAAATATCGAATCGTGCCTGTCTTGCTGTGCGATCGTTGCCTTGTTGCTGAAAATCGAAAACGCAACGCGCGGATTGAGGGGTAGATTGAGGGGTTGAAGCTTGTTGTCGCAATGCAATGCAGCGTACTCTGGCGGGCGCGGGGGGTGTCGAGCTGCCCTCCCGTGAATGTCGATTTATTCGTCTCGTGTTCAAGAATACTGCGAATGGGCGACGAGAAAGATGCTGGGATTCAGTGTTCGTGGGAATCAAGAGAGAGAAAAATCAAGAGGAAGAAGAGGAGGAGAAAGAGAAAAGGGAAAAGGATGCCCGGATCGATGAGAGTCGCTTCCTATTACATACCTATTCCTACGGTACAGACAGTAGGGACAGGGGACCACCAGGACCTGGTTGACCCTCCGCAGCCCTCAGCCCTCAGCCCTCAGCCCTCCCCTCCCCATGCCCATGCCCGTAGCCCATCCCATGCCCATCCCAGGCCCATCCCATGCCCAACTCCAAATTCGCCCCACACCTGCAACCACGTAATTTCAGGCACTACTCGCAGTGCTCTGAAGACTGACGGCCCAAGGGCCCAAGGAACCACCTCACCTGCAGAGCAGAGCCCAGCGCAACCCACTGCTTTATTCAGCCTTGGTCGTCGAATGCTGCACGGAATTCTCGAGTATTGCATACTTCATCAAATACCACCATCACCCCAATTCCCCTAGCTCAAAGCTCATAGCTTATAGCTCATATCATACCCTGCTCCGATTTGGCCTCACCAGGGTTTCTTCCACGACCTTCTACTCAACACAAACGCAACCACCTGTCTGCATAGGCAGATGTGACTTCCCTTGCCCATAACCCCGAACACTATACCATACAAGGGTCAGGAGATCTGTTACTATTGGGATCAGTCCAACACGGAGCCAGGGCTCTCGATTGCTATCTTTGTTGTCAGTTGGGGTCTTCGAATTCACAAGTGTAAGCAACAGCTTTTGCCGCTGCTGACGACGCTTGATCCCTCAAAATCCCCAAGGCTATCGTCAAGCCCCTTCAGGCATCCTTTCGAAGAAGCGACCACAGCAATGGCGACGTCAACAGCACTCGAGCATGTCAGGGGTGTTTGGGAGCGGATGCGAGGGAACAGTCCAATCTACGATTTCCTTCTTCCAGACGTCGTGCTAATAAGCGCTACCCAAGGTAGCATCACTGCCCATCTGACTCTGGGGAAGAACCATGTGAATTCTCGAGGAACAATACATGGAGCAGTGAGCGCGGCTTTGGTTGATTGGAGTGGTGGTCTGGCTATTGCTACACACGGTCTGGAAAAGACAGGTGCCAGCGTAGACATACATGTTACCTATATTGGAACTGCCCAAGCTGGGGAGATTGTTGAGATCCATGCTCTTGCAAACAAGGTGGGCAGATCGATGGCTTTCACAACCATTAGGATCAGCAAGGTGGTTGATGGCAAGCCAGGGCCTGTGGTTGCAACGGCCTCGCACACCAAATTTATCTCGCAGCCAAAGCAATGATAACGGGAAGATAAACTGGAGCAGTCTTCAATTCCTTGCGGGATTGGAGTTGAAACACTGATTAAGCCTCGAATGCACACATCTAATGAACATAGAAGTACGATAGATGGGTGTCATAAAGAAAGAGAGGAGCGAGAGACCTCCGATGAACATGTTCGTGAGGGAGGATAAGTGACAATTGCCTCAGTAAGCTGTCTCAAGGGACTCTAAGGGACTCAATAATTACGGATAAACCCTTGCCAAATATACTAGGTTGAATGCTCTTGAATCAGATGCAATCAATTATTGGGAAATTAGCACGAAAGCCGATTTGCCCTGGGGATGTCGGCGACTCAAAAACACAGCGTGAGGTGAAATTTGTATATGAATGCCGTCATAGAGAAAGAATTCGCTAAAACTTTTTCCCCTGTTCCAAAAGAAAATCAATACAATTAACAGCCAAACCAAACTCGCGCCTACAACCTTCCATCACAGGCATTGACAGGACAAGATGTCCAAGTGCAGATCTTGTGAGCAGCCACTCGTAATCGAGCTCGACCCGGAATCATTCGATGAAGAGACCACTTCCTCTGTTGGTCAGGCCTCTTCCGCTCCAGACGACCTGCTCCTCAGATGTGGCTGTCACTTTCACTGGTACGTCGATATACACCGCGCTTCTACTTTGTCCATTACATAGTCCTCAAATCGGCAGATGTTGCTGCCAGATCAAAAAAGCGGTACTTCTCAGTATAGATCCAAATATCATGTATACCAAGTAGCTACCCAATAACGAAATCGAAAGGGGACGCTCCAGTGTCGACTCTTCTCCGCAAAAAAGAAAAGAGGATCTCGTCTTTCTTAAGACAAGACATATATTCTAACTAATTATCTCCTAGGCAATGTCTCCTCGACGAGTCTCCCCAAATTGCTCTTGATCTTGCCTGCCCAGCTTGTCAAAACTCCATCGTCTCACCAGCTCAGGGTCCTTCCGCCACAAATACCATGGTACCACCCGCATCGCCTCAGCCTCAAGTGATCACGAGATATCACAACGAGGGTGGTATTCAGGAAAATCTTGACATCTTGCCATTGATCACCGAAGAGGCCTATCTGGATGCTAACCCTGCTGCAAGACCAGCTCGGGCTTTCATGAGTACGTCCTTCCTCTGATACGCCACCCTGACGTTACTTGATGATTGACTGATTATGATAGCTATGTGTGGAGAAGGCGATGTTACAGGTGTCGTTGAGCTTTTGAAGGCGCTCGAAGAGGAGCCGGATGAGGGAGATATGTCACCTGCCGAGCTCCTGAGATTCCAAGATCCTCTCGATGGCATGAAGACCGGCTTGCATGTCGCCATTGAGAGATCTCAGCAAGAAGCTGCCTGGCTTTTACTTTGGCTTGCCTCACCCTTGCAAACACATACCTTCCCAGATGAAGTGGTCCAAGCTGCTGAGAGTCTTGAAGCTGGAAGAGAGACTGCTAGAGGAGTTGATGTAAGGAGTTTGAGAGACGAACAGGGACGGACTGCGGAGGACGTTGCGGGCAATATGGGCGACTCATGGTCTGCCCTGCTAGGTGCAGGAATCCTAAGGGGTTGACTCGAAATCGTTGTTTTCGGTGCTTCGAGAAATTTCACATAAGACGCCATCATTCACATCCAATTGCTCTTCTGGCCAGCGCTGCTCAGCCAAGTCAGCCCGGAAGGCCGGGCATTGGCAGCGTTTTTACTTCTTGCGAGTTCTATCTTGTGACGTCTGGCTGTATTTTAGACTCAGCATTACTCCTAGTTCAAACCTTTTAATTTGATCGACATGGAATAAAGGAGTCTGCCGAAGCCGCGAGGGGCCCGGAGGTCAGGAAGGCTGGGAGGGTAGACACGACAGAACCAAGGAGAGTGACAGTGTTACAGACCTTTGATGTCCGACGAGCTTACAGATATACTGGGGGCTCGAGTTCCATAACTTACGCGGAAATTTGGCATAGCTTCCATACAATACTTGCGAACTCAGGTACGGACCGCACGGTAGGTACATAAACTCCGATGGAATATGCTGTATACGCGAATACGGAATACGCTGCGATGCGAAATTCAGCTGGGGTCCATAGAACGAAGACGAACGAAGACTTGAACCCTGGCCGAACAAAGTCACTGCTACTATTCAACTTTTGCTCATTGGCAGGCGAAAATCGTCCTAGACTTACAGACTTCAACAATAGGTAGAACAATTGGTAGATTAGTGGGATATCTAAATTGCAGCGATACGCGTCCCAAGCTGACGGACGTCGGCCTTGCATTTTGTACGTTTGTGTATAATGACGTCATAGCAGCTTGTCAACATTAGAAAAGCCCACAGACCGAGAATAGAGTCATACTGTAACACTGTGTGTGCAGTCCAGTAAGCGACCCTGGCGCAGATCATAATCATATTCCAAATTGCCGTTCTCTGCCGAGGACTTATTCTCAAATCGCTGTCCTTCTATTTCGACGCTCCTGCAAACGCTCTCCACTCGGTAGTGGACGAGTTCCGTTCCGTATTTCGTCCTCTCGCTTTCGAATCGTTGAAGACGATCCTTTCAAATCTGATTTCATAATATAGCAATAGAAATGCATGCAAGGATGGTTGATATCATACAACACAGTCACGGCGTATCACGGTGCCACTCCAGCCATCACACGACGGATCAGCAGCTACCTTAAAGGAAGCGCATTTGCAGAAATACATAAAGCCAGGCAAATCTTCCTTGGTGGACTACAGTATACTGAATCCATCGGCAAAGCACACCTCGGCCTTCCACAAGCGGCCTACCTTATTAAGTGTTAAGTACTTGGGTACTTACCGTCTGCTAGTGTTCACTATTCACTACTCACTCCACCTTGATCTGCTTCTCAGCTCACCTCACTTCCCCCACCCCCCTTTCTCGTGCTCGCAACGAAACATAGTCCCTCGAATTGCCGAAGTTTCCGACACACCACACTGCTTTCACGTGAGTCGAGAAGAATTATAAGGACACAACAGCGACCGCAATGCATCGTCCCATGCTGATCTGAGCTAGAATCAGCTTAATGCAACCTTGCTGATCATCTGCGGCTCAGCCTTGCGAACGTTGAGGTTGCGCCCCATTGATCGCCCGTCAGCCACATTTCGTAAAGGAACAACATCAGCATCACAGATTTATGTACTTGTACAGTTCGTTTCTCGCTTTTCCTTCTGCACATGATTATCTCTAATAGTCTTTCAGTAAAGTAGACTCAGCGACTGTTCCGGTCTGACCTGATACTCGCCAAAGTTTTGGTTGTCGCCACTTACGTCTCTTCTCTCATAACAAGACCGCCATCTCACTAGATACAATTCTCACTTACTCTGTCACGAGAGAAGGGATTTTTTAGAGATCCTCAAAAAATGTCTCGCGATTTGCCCGCGAGGTCGACGTTGGAACCCTCTAGCCGGTCCTCTTCGGGGAATGCTGTGCAATTAATCGGCCAGCTTGGTGCAGACGGTATCGCCAATCTCCAAGCGGACCTCAAATATTCACTCCCAAGTCGCTCAAATCCTCCTCGGTCTCTGAAAGCTGCTTTGGATGCCACAGAATCCAGACGTGATAGTTCTGGCTATACGACTTCTGATAGCTCCGAAGAAGATTATGATGCATTGAAGCATGAACCTTCTGCTGTCATTGTTGGAAGTACGGGCGGCGGATTTGAGAAGGATCAGGTAGAGAATTCTGGTCTTGGAATCAATGGTAACAGAACCTACGAGGAGATCAAGGTCCCTATCAAGTCGCGACCCACCCCAACGAGGTTGAAGAGCATACCGGTTACCCTCAATAAGCTCAATGAGAAAGGACGCTATATCTTGACAGCCGACGATGAAGCACTGAGAGAAATTTTGAGAGTCGGGATTGAACGAGTAAGCTCATCTCCCTTGCCTCTTCTAAACATAGCGTGACTCTGGATCGATACAAGAGCCTCTTCGGGCTCATGGATGTCCTGATCTTGGTACTTCCGAGGTGGTAATACACAAGCTTCCGTTCCGGGGATAATCTGCTCTGGGTATCCAGAACCTCACCGGTAGCTTCGCGGATGGTTGGAGAGTCATGCTGACTACCAGTAGGAGAAGAATCCAGAGAAGAAACGAAGGAAGAAATTCAGCGATCTGGTTTTCACTCGTCAATTCACAGCTTTTGACCGCCAAAATACAGCTAGTGCGGATTCGCCTTTCCATGGATTCTTTACACTGTTCTGGCTTGGAACTGCTATATGTAAGTACTACTCTCCATGTGCCCATTCCCATCCACGTCTTGAGGAACGGCTATGATCTTTGTTGCAAAAGGATCCCGAAGCTAGGACTATGTTTGATGCTCCAAAAAGTTTCTGCCTGCGAGTAAACACTGATTTGACTATCAGATTGTGCAAGATTGGCTGCCGAGAATTGGATCAAGCATGGGAATTTTCTGGGCACCAATGAGATTGCAGGTATCATGTTCCATCGAGATGTTATGGTCCTGGCTCTCTCAGATGGAGTGATGTGCGGAGCTACTGGATTCGGGCTGGTGCTTCAGAAGCTCGTCAAGAGGGGAGCCATCAATTGGGATAGGGAAGGGTGGGTTATCCAAAGTGTCAGCGCCCCAAGCACGTATGTTGTCGATATCATACTAATATCACTGCTAGTTCTGGGAAGTGTCCTTCCTCGTTCTCGTCCTCGGATGGACGCTATTCAGAGAGTGGCCATGGACCCATACGGTCTTCTTTGTGCTCCATGGCCTCGTTATGCTGATGAAGCAGCATTCATATGCATTCTGTAAGTTCCGGGAATCTTCGGCAACATAATATCCAGGCACTAATCGCCTCCTAGACAATGGCCATCTTTCCGAAGCCTACAAGATGCGCCAGACTCTGGAGCGTAAGCTGAAGCAGCTGGACAACACTGAACCCGTACAAACGCCCTCAGAGACGGCACCAAAGGCTTCCTCATTATCCACATCTTATCTTGATCACAGGCCGACCGCATCTGACCTGAATCAACGAAGACAATACAGAAGAAGCTCCATGGACGGGGACTCGAATCTGAGAGAGGTCGCTGCTGCGATCGAATCTGGAGAACCTCTCGATGTGGATCAAATTCAGACCTTCGCTCGCATCATGAAGTGGGAAATTGATGCCTTATCAGAAGACTTGAAAGGCAAATCGACCAGTGGAAACAATTCCTATCCAGGGAATTTGACTGTGACCAATCACTACGAATATATCGTTTTACCGACTTTGGTCTACGAGCTCGAGTATCCTCGCTCAGATACCATCAACTGGTATTATGTCGCAGAGAAGGTCATTGCTGTTTTTGGTGTCCTGGTAAGCAACTATTTCGGACAAGCCTGAATTGCCCCGGCAGATTTTTCGATCAAAGATACCCACTAACACAGCTAGGTAATCATGAATCTTGTTAGCCAGTCATACATCTATCCGGTCGTAGTCCGCACACTTGAGATGAAGGATGCTGGTATGACCTTGTCGGAGCGATTGAGGGTCTTCCCATGGATTCTCAGTGATTTGATGTTCCCGTTCATGACAGAATACATGCTCGTGAGTTCCCAGTTGTTGAGGCTTTTGAAAAATAAACAGTCTTTCTCCATTGCTACACCCATGCTAATCAGCCAGTCGTGGTATGTCATCTGGGAGCTAATCTTGAACGTTCTTGCGGAAGTCACCTACTTCGCAGACCGAGGATTTTATGCGGACTGGTGGAACAGCGTTTCCTGGGACCAATTCGCTCGGGATTGGAATAGACCGGTAAGACCTCACCGCGGGCATTTTGCCATGGAAATTTAGTAACCTCGAAACAGGTACACAACTTCCTCCTTCGTCACGTTTACCATTCTTCCATCTCCTCCTTGCAGGTCAACAAAAAGACTGCCACTTTGATCACCTTCTTCCTCAGTGCCTGCGTTCGTAAGTTGCTTAGAATCTGATAGTACCTGTGTAGATTCAGCTGACTTTCAAGTAGATGAGTTGGTGATGTGGTGTCTGTTCAAGAAACTTCGTGGGTACCTACTCTTCCTGCAGATGATGCAGCTTCCTCTGGTCTCACTGAGCCGCACACGTTGGCTGAAGGGTAGAGCGACTTTGGGTAACTTGATCTTCTGGATCGGCATTTTCACTGGACCGAGTCTTCTTTGCTCATTATACTTAATCATCTGATTGTTCGACCACTATAAACAACTTTTAGACACTATACGGTTTGGTCAGCTTCTGGCTCTGGGCTTTCGAACTGTTCTTTATATACCCCCTGGAATTCAGCTCTGGTAATCCAAATGTTACATCGCGGAGGGCCGTACCTGGTTGCCCAATTAGATTGTTGTATAAAAATATTCAGTGTATATGAATTGGCGTGTGATTTACATTCGTGCATGTGCATCTATTTATTTGACCCTGGCTACACCAGGCTCATATTAGGAGCTTAATGGTTGACGAAGAAACAACAAAAATAGAACTAATCTAGGCAAGAACGGGCCAGGGCTGTGAGAGCTTGAGATCACAGTCAGATGCCCTGCTCTCACTCGGAACGGAATGTCACATATATGCAGGTTTCAAACTATCGATTGTGTATGCAGTCCATATTCACACTTGACCGTCAGTCTGTGCAGGAAGCATGTTCCTTGGAGAGTAGAACTTAAAGCATCATTATATGTCCATTTTGCTCTTAATCATTTATCTCGATTTCGCTGCATGTCTCTGGTGGTTCTAGATGTTAAATTAAAATTGAAGTAGGGCGGCTCTGCAGTATCACATGAATGTATAGTACTGGAAGCTACACCTTATCAAGCTACCCCTGTCAGCCCTGCAGCTGCTATCGTCATGGGGGACTATTGGCGCATGCTCGACATCGTCTACAAGCACAAACCCAACCCAACCCAACCGACACGATCGCTACTTTATCTCGTCCCCACAGCTGCGTTTCAGTATTGCAGGCAAACCCGGCTGTGACTACGGAGGTATGACTTGATCACTGTGAGCCGGAAGTGCGAGACGCCATTCATTTTGTGCTTCGATAGTCCAATCCAGGTTCCCAGCCGTCAACAACACAAGCCGTCAAGTTGGCCGGATACTTCAAAAGCCTTGCACAGCAAGCCAAGAACGTACCCAAGTACCTTCCTGCAGGTGTTCTTAAAGCTGCTTCCTCCCTTGACTGGACGAGCAAGGCGGGCGTGGCCGGTCGGTTTGACCGCCGAGCCAGCAAGATGGACTCCACGCCCGAAAATAAGTCTGAGAAGCCAGAGAAATCTTACCTGTCCACAGCTGTCGACTCGATTTCCCCCTGGGGTGGCTCTCGCTCCTCTACGCCCAAGCCTACATCTGCTACTGTTCCCGCAGAACCCTCCGGACTGAAGCATCAACGGGGGGGCGACCATACCATACAGACCTGGCACGGATTCAGCTCAAAGAGATATCCTCCGGATTGCCCTCCTTTGAATGCAAGGTGGTTTCATGCTGTCGATGTATGTTCACAGCTGCTCTGCCATTATTCTGCTTGGCGCAGAAGCTGACTCCAAGCATCAGATACCCAAGCGAAAACCGAAATTGCTGAAAGGTAACGAGGAGAACGCGAAACCGCCGGGTGTGCCAAAGAAATTTGTCACATTCTCTCTTCACGACAGTCGCTCGATCGAAAGTGCGTATCAGAAACTCGCAGATGAGTATGATGACCCGAATAGAGATGTACGGCAGAAGGGAGAGGATGATACCAGTGGCAGCCAGTCACCATCTAGTTCTGGGAAGCAACCAAATACAAGCATAGATGAGGCGGGACAAGATACACATGCGGGCGGTAAGGTGAAGGTACCGATTCAAGAAGACTTCTTGTTCGACGTGGACATTGAACAGCGAGAATTAAGCCCGGTGTACTGGCTGGGACCCATTTACGAAGTTCGCCGGGGGTCATGGTTTTATCAAGAAGGCTCAACACTGCGGCCCTGTGAAGAAAATTTGGCCTTTCAACTGGAAGAAGGGTATTTAAAGATCATGCCCTTCCGATATCCCAAGGCAAGTTCATTCTGCTACATGTTACTTATCTGCCTCTTGTAATTGGATTGTGCATGTGTCTGTACGCATTGAAGAGGACCAACTGCTAACTCACAGGTAAGGCTACAGAAAAATCGAATATCAGGACAGGGGATGAGCCCAGGTCTCTAGCACTTTCCGGGGCATTCAACCGAAGCCGTGCGGGATCTGGCGAGATCACCCCTAAAGCTTCCACTGAGAACTTGAGGGCTGCCAATCAACAAGCTCTTGATGATGCTACCCACAAGATGAAAGATGCCCCTCCTCCAAATACTCATCAGCCACAAAGTTACCGTCTCTTTGGGACGTACATGAACTCTATCGTAACTTATCAAGACTCAACAGTAGCATGGCTTTCGGTAGACTCTATCATGTCAAGAGTAAGTAGCAGTGTGTACGAGCGATTTGCAGGTGGAGCATACCTGTCCGGTATTAAGCTAGTTCGCGGCTATGCAGAAGGAAAGAAGGAAGACAAAACTCCAACTACTCCTACTAGTGCTGCTATCAAAGGCTCAAATGTGCCCCCAGAGCTGCAACTTGATGCCAAGCAGCAGAAATTACTCAAGCGGCGCTCAGCTCCCCCAAGTACTAGCCGTCATGAAGCAGAAGGAATCGAAGAATCTGCGATAGCTGCTTTATCTGGAGAAATCGACACAGAGATGGAAGCAGAGGCTGTGAGGAAGCGGGATGAGAAAGAGATCCAGAATGATTACACCGAACGAGATGGCGAGAACCAAGGAAGAGAAATCGACCACTTGATTTTGGTCACACATGGGGTACGTCTCCTCTCAGTCTGTATACCACCTAGTTGCGTAGACCCCTATTGCATTTTACTCTTACTTTTCAAATATTCTGCTCGACCCATGATTTTCCTTCATGCAGTACCGATGTAATATTTCTTCTTTGTCGGGCTTGCTTCCTTCCCAAAATGCTGACAAGAAGGTATATAGATTGGCCAGAGGCTAGGCATGAGGTAAGCACGACACTTTTTCTCAGAGGGAGGCCTTCTAAAAACAATCTGTAGAACTGAATCTGTCAACTTCATTCATGACGTCAACGTACTGAGGAAGACCTTGAAAACAGTATACGGAAGCAGTGCCGATCTCCAAGCGCTCAATTCCGAAATCGATAAACTCCCCAAGAATTGTACAGGCTCTTTGATGAGACACATGAAGGCAAGAAGTGCTGATACCAATTAGGTCGAATCCAGGTCCTGCCTGTTTGTTGGCGTCACCTCCTAGATTTCCCAAGGAAGGGCGTGAGACAGAACCGAAAAGAGCATGACCTCGGTGACGCCTTCGGGGACGAGGAGGAATATCCAAGTTTAGAAGACATCACAGTAGAGGGAGTACCTTTTGTTCGTTCACTCATTACGGACCTAGCCCTTGATATATTGCTCTATCAAAGCGCTTATCGTGAGCATATCACCCAGGTAATGCTAGACGCCCACTTCTGTTCTTACCACCCTGTGCTCCCCAGATTTTGGAAGGGAAAAAGTTGACACGGCGTAGTTGGTGACGGCGGAGTCAAATCGAGTGTATGACCTTTTCCTCGCACGAAACCCTACTTTCACTGGCAAAGTAAGTCTTATAGGCCACTCGCTCGGCTCTGCTATCTTCTTCGACATACTCTGCCGGCAGAAAGAGGCGCCACAGAACACTGGCAGTCGCCACAAGGCCCGACACCACCCCAGCAGCAAGACGCAGGTGAAAGATCTCGATCTCAAATTCCCAGTCGAGGACTTCTACTGCCTTGGATCTCCAATTGGTTTGTTCCAAATGCTCAAAGGGAGAAGCATTCTGGGTCGCCATCAGAGATCTGATGCTATCCCTGCCGAATCGCCAAGTAAGATTCTTGGTTCCGAATCTTCATTGTTGGCCACTATGTACTGATTGATTTCAGTGGATCCAGAGGATATGCAAGACCCTTTTCTTGGATTCGCTTCTGGTGAGAATATATCATCTGTCACGGGTCTGCCTTTGATAATATCATCGCCAAAGGCCAGTCAGCTCTACAACATCTTTGTGAGTGGTTTTTTGAACGATATTGAAGGGCCTATTTTGTCTGATCCTCATTTCTATAGCACCCAAGCGATCCAATCGCATACAGGCTAGAACCACTTATTGCTCCAGCCATGTCTTCTCTCAAACCTCAGTTGCTACCCTATACCAAGAAGACAATCTCAGCCAGTGTTAGTGGAATAGGCGCAAAAGTGGGCCAAAGTGTTAGCGGCCTCTGGTCCAGCTTAAGCTCAGGAATAGCAAGCAGTCTACTGAACAGGAGCCTCGGACTTACAAGTGATGATGTAGCCCGCATGGAAGCTCCAACACCGCAACGCAGTGCCTCCAATTCTCTTGGTGCTGGAACGAATATTTCGGCCGGTGGCGTGATCTCTCATGATGTGCCTGTGCCTACTCTCCAAAGAGAAAGTACCAACGAGAAGAAGAAGGCCCTTGCTCAAGAGACGGCAGCTGCAGATAGGGATGGGACAGGCGCCAACGCTCCCACTCTGATTGACGATGAGATCGAAACGCTGTACGCAGGCTTCCAAAAGAGGAGAGAGAGTACCAGCGATGCTGTAGAGGAAGATTATTCCGAGGCCGAAACTAGAGGGCGGAAGCTGAGAAGAGAGGAAGCCAAAGTTAGGGCGCTGAATTCGAATGGAAGAGTTGATTACAGCATTCAGGAGTTAGTGTCCCTATTTTTCCTGTTAAAAATATATGAAAACTGATCGGTTCGACATAGGAGTGTCCTAGATTTTAACCCAATGAAGTATGTTAATTCCCCCTGATTTTTGCACCGCTCATGCTAACCAGAGACAGCACTATCGCAAGCCATCTTTCATACTGGGCCGATGAAGATGTTTCGCATTTCATGATGAGCCAGCTATTGTCGCGACATCGCAATGTAGTTCGTAGGGGTAAAGAAGGAAGCAGGTAGACTTAGAATGGGGGTTTCATGGGTCGTGCAGTCTGTATAGGAGATGCGATCTGGCCGTTGCTAAAGGCCAAATAATCCCGTAGTCTACGCTTGCCTTCCGGCTGTCCTAACGATACGGAGAAACGTGAGCATGCACAATGTAAGCAGCGTCGGTCTCTCTACATCGCGAGTAAATTTCAAATAGAATCACAGTTATCATGGCCGGTGTCATGTTTCCGATACTCGATCACGAGCATCTCGCAAAGCGGCCAGATGTTGGAAATCACCGCATTTCTGGATCTCCTAGATACACAAATGCTTGGGCTGTGTGTTTATCGAAGCCCGGTTTTTTCCGTACATACAAGCGAGTGCCAAAGTCCAGCTACCACTACTAAATCAGGTTTTCTCCACACTACGCGACATTTTACAGGGAACCATACTCATGTAAAATCAGACGCTTTGTTTTAATTTTGGTTCTGCTAACTACTAGCTATTACTAACATCGCTGTTTCGATTTTCAAATTCCAGAGTGCCGCCGAGGAAGGTGCTCGCTCGATGGGGACCGAATCGTGGGCTAACGCGGGGGCAACATATCTAGAAACACAACAGTGAAGTAATAATCTGCCTGCGAGGAAAAAAAGAGAGTAAACCAAAGGCAGCATAGTAACTTTTCTCCGCCGAAAACGTACGTCTCAGAAAGGTGGGCCGACCTATTACTCAGCTGTGTCCAACTCATCGTGAGTTTGTGGGGGAGATTCCAAGGTAACTTCGGGCAGGGTATCAGCGAGTCTAGTCCATGTGACGACTGGGAAGTTCAAATTCACCTTTCCTATCGTCTCCGTTGGTGCCGTTTTCGCGACCCTCCTCACGATCACGCTCGTCCTTCACATCACGATCCCTGGGCCAGTTAGTAGATGCCAAACGGCAACGGGAACATGTGTCCTAACCTGTCCTCTGGGCTGCGAGAGCGGTCGCGGTCACGTCGTTCATAGTCTCGATCACGGCGGTCATCCTTACGTGGAGAATAGTCGCCACGGCCACGTCGAGGGGATGGAGAACGACCGCCACGACGAGGAGAGGTACGGCGTCCAGCTGGGGCACGCTCACGCTCGCGGCCAGTATCGAAACGCCAGGAGGCAGATGGAGGAGTACGGGCCCACTAGCATTCGTGTCAAAAAATGTAAGGATTGAGAAAAGAAGAATGAGCTTACCTCAATCTTCAACAGATCGTCACGAGCGAGACGCTTGTTGTGCATCTCATGGTATGCATCATCGGCATCACGGCGGCTCTCGTACTCAACAAATGCGAACCTGCTTCAAGTGTCAACCATATTAGAAGATACTTTAAGGTAGACTTGGGGAGACTAACAGGCGGCTTTGGGCAGTACGAGGAGCTGGGATGTCGCAACGGACAAGACGGCCATAGCTGCATTACTCCATGTCAGTCTCCTGTGTTCGTATTCTGAGGGTAAGGAATGATAGAAAGAGCAAAAGTGCAGAACATGATTGCGAGAAGCCCGATCCGCCGTTATATGGTGCTCGCGCGAGGAAATGTACAAGAACAATGACCGAGTCATTGTGCGACAGCTCGATCGAATGGAGGATGGGGATGTACGAAGCGCAGGTAGGAGACGAGTGTGACAGCGAAGTCTCGACGGAGAAGGACGAGGATATATGTGGGGGAGGTAGGTAGGTAGGTGGAAAGATCATCGCACTCGAAGGTGATCATCGATATATCGACGTTTGCTGACATACCGTTCGAATTCGTAGGCAAGGTCGCGAGCTCGAGTGCCGGGTCCGAAACCCTGCGGAAGATCAAATTAGTCTGTGTTTGTGTTGTGTCTATGTTTATATTTTCTTGCATTGTGCTGCGTGAGGCGCCGAGGTATATCTTGCACGCAGGAGAACATAAGAGGGCTCAGAGGTAGGAGGAATCTGACTTACAGTAACATAGAGAGTGGTTCCTCCACGGGACATCTTGGATGAAGTTGTCGTTTGAGACAAGGCGAGTACTTCAAATGTTGACGTCAAGAAGGCAGGATACACGCGCAAAGTGCTTGCAAGGTATCCAGAGTCTTGATCTTGAGTGTAGTTGTTGTTGGAGAGAAGCGATACAATGCGAAAGTTTGGCGGTTTGACTTCGCCATCAAGCTGTTCACAGATGAGCTGCGCCAAGACGGGCTAGCGATCGTGCTAACCCAAACAGAGGAGGCACTGCTTCCCCCAGGAAAATGACGGAACCCACGTGACCTGCAGGCATCCCCACCTCAAAAGAGCCTCGGGGAGCACCAGGAGCAAGCTTAATCGATCCTAAAAGCGATTCTTGGATGAGACAAAACGCGATGCTTGTGAAATACTCATCCAGCCTCAATTCGCTTGCGCATAGAGAAGAGAAGCCACGCGTCAGTCATTGTCGCCTTGCGAACTTGCACATTGATCTGTGTACAAAAATCAAAGCAGCCATGTATGTTCTCGTTATCGTACAGCACTTAACAACTATGACATTTAACAAAGTGCCTTTGATCAAAGCAATATGTGGAACTACAACCCGTCGGGATACTCGCGGAGCCATCTGGCTATGTACTCTTCTACCGTTTGTCTGCACCTTGCTGAATCTATGATGCCCCTTTTGGTGACCGTCAGATACTGTGTAAGGAAATATCTACTTCTTTCTACAAAGCCTCCATACGCCCGCTCCCAATGCTGTCCCAGGTGTATCCATTGGCCGATTCCTTCCGTCACATACAAAGCTTTTCGCTCGGCTGCAAATATCCCATACCTCAGCCCGAAGTACTCGACCTGCTGGCTGTCCAAAAGGAGAAACTGGAGCAGGGCAAGAGTCCTTACTACAAGTCAGCCTCTTCAGGTCTGAGGGTGAGTAAGAAGTCTCTGGTCATCTCAAAGCTGAGCCAGCTGCTTGCCATGCTGGGAGCAACTTTCAGCAGATTAGGAACGATGCCCTTGTACATTCCTTTGATCCCTTCTTGCGTTATGATGACTCGAATAGCATCAAAGATAGACTTGTACTGATAACCCATGCCAGACATAGTGTTAATTTGAAAACGGCGGCGAAGAACATCGCTAGAATACGATTAGCCGTCACCCTCCTTGTTTTGTGTTGAAGAAGACTTACAAAGGATAGGTGCAGGTCTGCGCGACCGCGCCTGATATCGCACCTGCAGCAAGTTTCCGGAGTGCGCTAGGGTTTTTGTCACCCTCAGGGGTGAGGTATTTTCTGACCAGTTCATAAGTCATGAAATTCAGGCCAACCTGACGAGTGTGTTAGTTTCTAGCGTGCCCATGACAGCAACTGACTTACATAAGGAGCGACTCCGGCCACAGTTGGTATTATTCCTCTGTAAAGAGCAAGAATGCCGCCTTCTGTCTTGTACATGGTCACTAATGTTGCCCACATACCCGGAAGCCGATCCCTTTGAGTTTGACTAAGGGCAGCAAATGATGCAGACTGAATCGATAGGCGGGTCCTGACAATGTCTAAGGGATATGTGCAGAATACGGACGTGATACCTGCCGAACCTCCACAGACTAGACGACTAATGGAGGTTAGATCGGCACCGGGCGAAGGCTCAAAAAACTGTTTGGTTTCAGTAACTGTGTTGGCACCTGGAAGCTTTGCCAGCTTCTCTGCATGCTTACCTTCTTGTAGAAATTATAGCTGCCGAATTGTACCGCAGAGTAGGGTACTATGCGGATACAGTTTGTACCATTGCCTCTCATGAAGCCTCTCCATCCCTCGTCTCTCCACATCTTCGCAAGGCCTTTTCCGACGGACAATTTATATTCCTCGCGGCCAACGCTTTGTATCTGGAAAAGGATCTTGAGTCTCTCTAGAGGTGACACAACAGTTCGAGAGACTGCGCCTGCTACGCCCCCAGCGCAGAACGCTGCAAACACCGGCTGGGCAAGTATCTCACGGATTTGAAGTACTTTGGGGCCATATTTGGGCTTCAGGGACTCTTTCCCAGATTCCTGCCCAGGTCAGCGTTAGCGATGGCCTACAATTGGTTATCGCAGACCTACAATTGCCATTTCTAGTGAGAAATACTGATTGCACCCGCCACGGCCTGAAGCTCAACGCGTATCCAGAAGCGCAGCGCATGCGAGCAATGATAGTAACTTGACTTGCAAGGACAGCAGGAACAGGTCTTGAATGCCGAGGACCACCAATTGGGTGCTAAACCAAGATATTGTTTCAATCGCACGCAGTGACGCAGTGGAGAATATGCTGAGTGTCGCAAATCGTGAGGCCCAAATGGACCGTCGCACCGAAAGGATTTGAGGGAACTAAGTCAAGGCGTGGAGGAACCAATTTGGGGTCCATTCAAGGATCTCGGACAAACAGAGGCGCGAACAGATGATCCAGGTAGAGATACGATCGTGGAGAGGAGTATGTAGATAGGTGTCGCCGGATAGGTAGTGTATGGGGATGTTTAGGAGCTTTGCGGTCCACGAGGTGTTTCTGGTCAAATATTCAAGATCATCGATGCCAAGCGTCAGAGCTGAATCTGGGGCGAGCTTCCTGGGGGGTGGGGCGGCGAGGGTCAACAAAATAGCGAATTCTTACTATAGAAATTAATAAGGAAGCAGATGTCTCTCTGGTTCGGGTGGGGTATTTTGTTTTTGTTCCTGTTTAGGTAGGTTACTGCTACTGGTATGTTTGTACGGCCTTGAAAGTTTTTTCATAGCTGCAAAGTCGCAATGTGGAAGGAAAGACGAGTAGCAAATATAAGGTAAGTTTCCTGCCATCATTTGCCGCGGTAGATATTTCATTCGGTTTGGGTCAGGGAAGTGTCCAATTCTGCATTCAGAGCCGCACCACCCCCCGAGGGCTCAACTGGGTATATGTCAAAGTAATGAATAGCGACTCAGAAGCAAGTCCTGCCTGTACGCGTGATAGACTGTGAATGAGTAGTGCATAGGTTCGGTGGCTCTTCGAGCTCCTACATAAGTACTCGAATACAGTGGTCGTCCATCTTTTAATTATTAGTCAGAGTTGAAAGATTTTGTAGTTTCCACATGGAGATCAGAAAACGGTTCATCCTTTTGGTGCCCATGTAAAGGCGAAGGTATTGTGATTGGAGGCCGTGTTTTGCTTCTGATTCTGGGGCAAAGCTTTTCTGTAGTTGGTCTACATGGTGCAAGATAGGTCCTTACCTGGTATCTCGTCCTTGATGTATTGCACTGCTCTTGCTTTGAATGCTTTGATATTCTCAGTCCGATAACCTGGGTATCGTCTATTCAACCTCCCACGAGCGCCACAGTCTGCTCTTACCTCCCTCCTCTTTGTACAAGTCGTTGGTCGGACAGTCGCGAGTCCCGGTATAACATCCGATCACCATCATCTATCTCGAATCTCATCTCTGCTGGTCGTATAGCCCTCTCAGACTGCCGAGAAATAGGCAGGTGGAGGTACCTTAGGTAGGCAGGTTCCAGAGGTCTGGTTCTCAACTTGCCACGTGATTATGCCAAGGCTATACCTGATCGCTTAGCCGGTAGCGCGAAAAGGTCCACCGCACCAAGATCAATCAACCACCTGCAATTTTCGCATCTCGAAATCTTTTTCATTCGATCATCAACAACACCGTCGACAACCGCAACAATGGGTACGTACCCATCCGCCTCCATATGCAAGTGACGGTTTGGAGTCACTGCGGTTGTATCTTCTTGACCGTGAGGTCGGGCGAAGTGCATCGCAGGGACCGGATCTAGCGCAGCAAATTCGTGTCGCAAGACCGAAATGCAAAGAGCATAATTGGCCATAGGCTGACGATGAGGTTCCTTTAGGTATCGATCTTGACGCCCACCACGTCCGGAGCACTCACCGCAAGGCGCCCAAGAGTGACAATGTCTATCTCAAGCTCCTCGTGAAGCTCTACCGCTTCTTGGCTCGTAAGTCGATGACACCTTTCCATCTGCTGTTAACGACTTTCCAACTGAACCTGCTGTACAGGCCGCACCGAGTCTTCATTCAACAAGGTTGTGCTCCGCCGCCTTTTTATGTCCCGCATCAACAGACCTCCAGTTTCGATCTCCCGAATCGTCGCGAACACCTCTGAGAAGTCGAACAACAAGACCGTCGTCGTTATTGGCACTGTCACCGATGACAACCGTCTCTTGACAGTTCCAAAGCTCAGCGTTGCAGCCCTCCGCTTCACTGCTACCGCCCGTGCGCGTATTGTTGCTGCTGGTGGGGAGGTTCTGACTCTCGATCAATTGGCTCTCCGTGCCCCTACCGGAAGCAACACCCTCCTCCTCAGAGGTCCCAAGAACTCCAGAGAGGCTGTCAAGCACTTTGGCTTTGGTGAGTTTAGTTCTATGAGCCCCCGTGATGGAAGAGGATCATTTCTCGCCTTTGGCGCATTTGTGCCATATATTTATGTACTAACATCGTCATCAGGTCCCCACAAGCACAAGAAGCCATATGTTGAGTCAAAGGGTCGCAAGTTCGAGAAGGCACGTGGACGTAGGCGCTCCAGAGGTTTCAAGGTCTAAACACAATTACACTGGTGATATGGGTGTGATGGAAAATTTGGCTTGGCAATTGAAATATCCCTGGAGACAATTCAGACCTCTTTTGGGGTCTTTATGGCGAGCATGGCGTGGAATGCAGGTTTGCTTGGCATGAACAAAAAAATGGAGAGGCTCAATTCAACGAACTCTTGAGAACAGAAAACTAGATACGTGACCAGTCTCGACCCCGCTACACATCCCCCGAGTACCGTCGCTGAAGTAGGGTCCTTTCTCGGAATGATTTTTGCAGATTGTTGTTTATCAAGACATATCAAAAGTACTCCTGGCTTCTTCTACATTGATGTCGCCATTCCTCCTGAGCGCAACAAAGAATGCTTCTTTTGATTCCTAAACCCACCCAGTCAGTGCAGATCCTCAATTTCCCGAGAATAGCTACATACACTGCGCGAAGATTCAGGTTTCTCTCGATGGACGGTCCTGAACATAGCTCTCAGCTGCCTTTCTAACTCCTTATCCTCGGCTCCTTGGTAGAATTTGCATATGAAATGCCCGCCGACGCGGAGAGTATCGCGAGCGAACTGTAACGCTGCAGCACAGAGATCCTATATGCTTGGTCAACCCAAAGCCTTCAGAATTCACCCGGAATGCGATCATACCATACTGCCGGCGTGGTCTTTGAAATTGATGCCGCTTGTGTTCATCATCCTAATGTACGGGTCACTTAGAGTTCTCTTCCAAAACCCAGAAGTTTGAGGCCAGGGTTCGGACATATCACTCAAAACCACATCCACCATTCGCTGCGTGCCTCCGTGCGACCTTTTGCGCTTCTCCTGCACTGGCGCAGGTGTAAGGCCATTTTCCTGGTCCATGTGTCTTTCATAGTCTATGTAGCTCTCTTGCTGCTCGGAGATCAGAGTTTTCGCGCCTACCGCGTTTGACTCTTCGAATACAGAAACGAGTTGCTGTTTGGGCCGTCCACGGTCAGGGTCTGACAAAAATCGCTTCACCTCGGCCTGCACGCCTGCTGATAAGAAGTTTCCCTGGAACGTCGAAACGCCTTTCGGTGGTTGTGCAGGAATGATGTCGATGCCGACAATCCGACCAGAAGGTTTGGTCCGTTCCACTGCAACCTGTACTGGTGTGAGTGTGTGTGCATACAAACAGACCCCGTTAGGACAAGCAAACCTGTGACCAACTGCCAGGTGCATAGCCCTATATCATATTAATCCTGCTGCCTATTTACACTGCCAATTGCCTTACGAGGTCTACGACAGTTTGTCCAGACTTGAATATTCTGTACTTGGAATCAATCTGCTCCAGTCAGCGAGGTCCTTTCGACGAGCTTCCGTCTCGGTCTCACGGACTTCCAAAAGCTTGAAAGCGGCTCTGCTCTTCAAACCCTGAACTTTTGCGTCTCGAGCAAAAGAATCCCTTCCTTGTCGGCTCTTCCATCTTGTCGAGGACGAGGAGCAGCGGGCATTCGTAGATTGCGACACAGAAAAGCCAGCTGAGTTATTCTTACTTCCAGGACAGATCAGTGCTTGTTCGCGACATAGCCCGGTAGGGCGAGTGCTACGGATTGCCTTCGAGGCAGATCGCGACAGCATATAGCAGCTTGCGTCACTGATGGTTTGGATACAGCGAAGAAAATGGTGAAGCTTTAGTTTTGTTGCTTGAGAGTAGTCCGTGCGAGAGACGAGGCTAGATGCCGAGGCTGTTTGACAAGGCTGAACCTGTGCTTGTACCTTAGACCGGACACCAATCACATCGATGTAAACAATACAATTATGATCTGTGTTTCTACATGCTGGTGGCAACAGGTTGTATCTTCCGTAAGATAATACAGACAGCTTAACAATGAAGTCATGATATTAAGAGGAGGAGCATGCCAATCCGCAAGCTTCCGCGTCCAGATATACTAAGGTTTATCTCAAAGCTATGGATTTTCATTGCGGTAACGTGTAATTAGCCACCCATCTTGTGCATCCCAATCATGAAGAAGGTCATGCATTCCGGCTCCATCTCCTTTGATTCTAGAACAATGCACTACGATTACCCGAACAAATCAAGCCAAAAAGCTTGCTCCAACACCTCGACGATCCTTCTTTAAGGGAGAGAATGCACCAAATCCACTGGAAGCAATGCCAGCATTCGCGCCTTTGGATCCAGGAAGGTTACCTTTACCCAGCAGTCTAGGGGGGCCGAGTGCAACTTTGGCAGGCCTCTTGGCAACTTCTCCATCTTCGTCGTCAAACAAAGTCTTGCCTCCTAAAAGCTTGCGTTTCTTTTTCTTAGCTCCTCCATCTCCAACATCAACATTCTTCGCATGAACCTGTGGAACCTTGGCGTTGCAGGTTTCGAGCTGCTGGCCGGTGATTTTGCTTAGAACCGCGATAGCAACGTCCGGATGCTCATTTTCCTCATCTTCCTCTTCAGCCACGTGCTCCAAGGTGCTTACCGTCCTATGAGCCTTCTTAGGAGCCGGCTTCTTGTTCTTGACGCCTGCCTTGAGCTCTCCCAGGATGTTCTTTTTCGCTGTCGATGGCTTGGTAGTAGTTTTTCTTTGGGTTTTGGATTTGGTATCAGCTGAAGGGGTTGAGATAGCGGCATCAATAAGGCGTCCTGACTTCTCGTGTTGCTGTTGCTCCATTTCCCTGCTTTCAGCTTCCCCCGACTGGTCTCCACCCTCCAGGATTTCGGAAATGGCGTCCTGATCAGGTGTGTCTGGAGCCATGTTCACGGTTCGATTGAGGAAAGGTGTGATGGAAAACATCGACTTCTCACCAACCATGGTCTGTTCCGTGCGGCCTCTCTTGATTGGAGCTCGCTTTCCTCTGAGAGCCACGCCATCTGGTGTACCGAATTCGCCATCGTTGCTCATCTCGAAGGCACCTCTCTTCCGTCCCTTTTTCGCCGGGGCATGTCCCGGCCTCAGAGTAGACACAGTATTCGTTGCTGTTGGGCGAGCATTGCTGAGGAGCTCGGCCTGGCATTCCTTTAACTCTTCCTTAGTGGCCCGTAATTTTGTCCGCAACTGTTCCAATTTGCTTTCAAGTACGGTCTCCCGAGCTTGCAAAGACTTGATTTCTTTCTCTGTTTCCTTGCGGATACGTTCTTTTTCGCGCTTCTCGTACGCCAACTCGGCCTTGAGTTCGTCGATCTGGCTCTGCAATTCTGCCTCCGCTACCTTCCATGAGCTTTCCTTCCCTCGTCTCTCTCGAGCCAGTTCCTTGTGCAGCTCCTCGACTTCATTTTGCAAATCGGCTTCCGCTTCCTCGCGCGCCTTTCCCCTGCCTCGCTTTTCTCTAGCTAATTCCTTCTGTAATTCTTCGACTTGATGCTGTAGGTCGACCTCGACTTCCTTATGTGCCTTCTCCTTGCCCCGCTTCCCCCGCGCCAATTCCTCTTGTAGCTCCTCGATCTGGTTCTGCAGCTCGAGAACTGCTTCCTTTTGCGCCTTCTCCTTCCCCCGCTTCTCTCGGGTGAGAGCCTTATGAGCCTCATCCAGCTGCTTTTGAAGATCCAGCTCCATTTCTTTGCGCGCCTTATCCTGCTCCCGCCTTTCCCGAACAAGATCGTTCTGAAGGGAATCCAATTGGTTCTGAAGTTCGACCTCTCTGTCGCTGGTTTGGCTCCTCTGTACTGCACGCTTGGAAGCGCGCTTTTCGGTTTCAAGTTCGACCTCCAAGGTACTGACTTGTCGTTGTAAGGACAATTTTTCGGCGAGAACGTGTTGTTGGGAGGCAGCCTGGGAACGTAAATGCTCAAGCTCGGGCTTCAATGTCGCTAGCTCGCGAGAAAGAGACAATTTGTCAGCAAGGACTTTCGCCGAATCTGTTGTAATGCCATTCATTGAGATCAGTTCCGCCTATCTGCTGTCAGTCTCCATAGTCTCCATGGCGAGAACTCGCAGCGAGACAATCTACCTTCATGTTGTTTAGCTCCTTTGATTGCACTCGAAATTCGGCTTCCTGACGCTGAACAAGTTCCTGCGAGTCGCTCAATTGGTCTCGAAGATCTCCAGCGGTTTCCTCCAACAAATCGTTCCTGTCATCTGCCACAGCCAACTGCTCGTGTAATTCATCATTCTCATTTTCTAGCATGAGGATTCGTAATCGTAATCGCCGCGCGCCTTCATCCCTTATGATCGTTTCCGTATTCCGTAGATTTTCTTGGTATACCAGTTCTAAGCATTGTGTTTTGGACAAATGCTGCTGTTGGGTTAGCAGAGCGACTCGACTTTGGGAGGGATCATACACTCTCAATATGATCGTCATCGTTGAAAGTTATTGATGAATCCATTTCTGCCATAGTTTCATGTAACTATTCATGGGCGGGAAGAATAGAGATCTGTTATGTGGAGTGCTGATTATTGCAGAGCGATGAGGGAAACGCGTGTGGCTACATATCCGATGCTTGTCAACAAACAACGCTTATGCCAAGATTATGTCAAGCCACACTTGGTCTGAGCGTTGAAACCACTAGAAACCTTTAGGTACCTGGGCTGGCAGGCTGGGTACACCGTAGACACAACACATTCCTCTTGCTTAGACTTCTCTGGACCGGACGAGTAATTATAGATCAAAAGTAAAGTGATCGATGATTTACTCAAGTCAAGGCTGCTTAAAAGAAACCTCTGCTACCTTTACATTGTTACCAAGAAAAGGGATTACTGTTTTCGACACTCTCGCTCCACTTCCTCAGCCACAATTGGAGGTTCCCGTAGCCGAGAGGACACGACACCTCGACCAGGTCCATCCTCAACTACAATTATTTCTCGAACACCTTGAACACTCACGTTGCCCTCTAATCATCGCCGACATGCATTTTCTCAAAGGGCTGGTTGTTTCCCTCCTACCCTTTTCGGCCCTCGCAGCCAAGAAGCCTGCCGCAGACCCATTCGAGACGTTCCATTCGAAAGCTCTTTCATCAACCCCATTAAAGCTCGACGATTCTCTCTATGGGAAGCTTACCACAGCACCGAGGGATTACGCAGTGGCCGTTCTGCTTACGGCTTTAGAATCACGCTTCGGATGTCAACTGTGTCGTGAATTTCAACCGGAATGGGAGTTGTTGTCCAAAAGCTGGATCAAAGGAGACAAGAAAGGTGAATCACGATTGATATATGGCACCCTGGACTTTACCGATGGGAAGAACACTTTCCAATCTGTAAGTACCTTGTTCGACCCCCCAATTGACTTCTGCTAATGGCATTGCAGCTTGGTCTCCAGACTGCCCCAGTTCTACTCCTTTTCCCACCAACCATTGGCCCTCATGCTGCCGCAGACAGTGGCCCCATCAGATACGATTTCACAAATGGGTACATATTATCACGGTCGTCTATACAACGGGTTGAGCTAACTAGCCTCCAGACCACAATCTGCTGAGCAGGCCCACTTCTGGATCACTCGACATCTCCCGGATCGTCTACATCCACAAGTTGTCCGGCCCATCAATTGGGTTCGTGTAATCGCTGCAACTACAACAATTCTTGGGACGATAACATTCCTGAGTGTTGCGTGGCCATACTTGCTACCTATTATCCAAAACCGGAATGTTTGGGCAGCAATCAGCTTGATTGCTATTCTGCTCTTCACAAGTGGACATATGTTTAACCATATTCGAAAAGTGCCTTATGTTGCTGGCAATGGCAAGGGTGGTGTCAGCTATTTCGCAGGCGGATTTTCTAATCAATATGGTCTCGAAACGCAGATCGTTGCCGCCATGTGTAAGTTACTCGAATTCATTGGAGGTCCAATCACTGATTTATTTCATAGATGGAATCCTCTCGTTTGCTACGATTTCGCTGGCCTTGAAGGTTCCACGTATATCAGACCCCAGGACACAGCAGGTTGCCGTTATCATCTGGGGGGCGGTGATTTTTGTTATGTATAGCTTCCTACTAAGCACCTTTCGTATCAAGGTAAGTCCATTCTTGCTTTGTACTCCTTCCTCTTTCAGATGCCGGCGGAACTGGCGGTGCAACCAACTGTCCTCCTATCAACGACCAATACGCCTTTTTGTTGTCTGCTCTCTAGTCTGCGGAATAAAACTGACTTGCAAATTAGAATGGCGGGTACCCATTTTGGTTGCCTCCTTTTGCATAGAGGCTCCTACATGGAGTTGGTGTATGTCTTCAAGGTGGAGCGAAACATCAGTGAGGTGTACAAAAGTCAAAAAGCATGTAGAATAGCTTCATTCGAAGCATTTATAGATCGCAAAGGAGTCTTGGTTGCAAAGGTCCCGAACTCGGTTGGTCTAACTTCCAGCTGCACCTCTGTATACCTAGATCAGACCCAAACAGCGACGGGCCCATTGTAAGCTCAAAATTCAAGCTCGGAGTTTCGGGCTCCAACTTTTCCATTAGCATTAACTTCAGCCTTTTCCTCGATTTAGACTACTATAATTTGCTAGGCGCATGTTCAAGTCAATCGGATCAGTGCATTGCAATCCTATTACTGGACTTGTCGCAGATTCAAATGAAGTTGATGTAGTCTTTGAAAGTACTTGATGTCTGTTCTTTTTGAGTTTGAGCGCGTGGCAATCTTCGGTCCCTTTTCCTTGAGGCTTATGGAAGGGAGTTCAAATAGTCATGGGCTACAATTATGACATTTCCTCCGGGGGTACTACAAAGAGAAACTTGCCCAAGTTTGGTCATTGTGTTTTCGAGCCGAGAGAGCGTGGCCTGCGAAATTATTAGAGCTTCCGTCTCCTGACCATCACCACTGTTTTGTTTACAGATTCTGTAGGTGTATGCTTGCCATCGACGCGCTTTCTCTGGGCATAATGGACCCTATGCCCACGGTACTATTCCAGGTATGCCTATGTCAACGTTTCCTAGAATATGGTCTTTGAAGTGGATGATCCATCAGGCTAAATCCCATGTCAATCGGAGGGACCACCATAAGTCCCCCGGTTTGCGTTTAGCTGCCAAGCCGCTCTGCCCGTTAGATCGAATAAGAAATTAAGAAGAACCACTCTTATTAGAATAGATTATCTTTATGACTTACTAAAAACATCTTGATAGATTCTTTTGATGCACCAGGTATGCCTGGACCCCGCATCATGTTAATAAGCGCCGTTGTGCAATAGTGGGGCGGGGTAGTGTACCCCGCACATAGCGTCAAGTGGAAAAGATTGCATGATAGTGAAGTCCTAACACATGAGAAGAAGCTGGTCTCGTTTGTATCCGAGATCTGGGATAACAAATAAATCGATCTTTGCCGGAAACGCAGTCAGGAGATGTCAATGGGGTCCATTGACATCTCTTCTTACGCTTGGTGGTCGTCGGCTCTGGTGTATGTCATAATGCTCTTTTCTTTCATACTATCCAGTTTCCTCCGAAGTTCGGGAGGAATCGACTGCTATACAATAGGCTTAGCACCCTCTGTCACAAGTCAGGCTGATTACTTTAGTTTGCCGGCATAATGACAACTTTGAATCCCTTGGAGCAGTGTGAACGAAATAATAAGAAAAGCCGCGTTGCGCTTTGAAGTCGGTCGAGAAGGGGAGCGATGTGATGCATCCCGCTGGACGATGGCATATTTACGTCTAGACAGGAATAACAAAATGTGAGTACATCTGGGTGCTTCGGATCCTTTTCGGCATACCTCAGGAGTTTCTTCTGTGGGTAGCCTTTTACCTATATAACCCCTCCGGCCTTCGAGAATCACGGAAATGCGACTAGTCAGTAATGACCTTGCGGACAAGAATTATTGTCGAAAATTGGAAAAGCTAGTACCTGGACTGGCTCAGTACCTCTTGGACCATGGTGTGAAGCACAATCATCAAGATAAAAAGAATGAATTGTTAGAGTTCAAGATCGACCAGCACTTTGTGTTCGGAAGGTGGCGGAAACGCTAGCATCCAGAATCTGTTCGGCCACATTGCCATAATTGCGACATTCTTTGTACGTTATTCAGGAGGCGCCCGACCCGTTTTGCGCGGAAGTTATGGGAGTACTTCGCTCCCAAAAGTAGTTCAGGGTTCTGAGTACGTGAGTATATGCTGACCTCCCGATCATCGCAAGGGAGACTGCTGGCGTGAATTACTGACGTCCAGAAGGAGTGAGGTGGCTGGCGTGGAAGTCAGAGGGCAGGATGGGTTGCTCGGCGATATTCATGGCAATAATGTTATGCTGGCATGTGGAGGTTATTTCACCACTTACATGACATCAAAGATTGCTAATGATCTGAATTTTAGGTACCGAAGGTAATCGTGAGATGTTGGCCAGAAATGTTGGTAAGAATACCCATGCTCCCGCACCATTTGCACCCGGTCTCAAAAAAGATACTGGTGCTGGGCTCACCATGGCCATGGAAAGGGGAGCAGGCACTGCGGGTTACTTTGATGTCATGTATTGCGAGTTGGTGGGTAGGTACTTGGCGAAGTCCATCTTATCTTCATATCCTGATTGTCTCGACTTTCTCCGAAGACATGAATCATCCCTTTCCCCAAAAACTTCTAAATGTGGCAATTGCTGACTCCAAGGGTACTGTCAGATACTCGCCCGACTAAACCAGATGCAGCCATGTATGTTAAGTGCTATTCTCTTTCATCATATCTTATACTTCCTTATCGTACCTACAAAATCTGTGTATGATCTATCAAAGTCTCCTCGGGGTATTGTCAGGGAATGGAGGACGGGCTCGCTTATTTTCGCTTGCGATTAGTTCCAGTGTTTACCTCAGGTGGGGACATAATTACGGTATCGTCTCAGGACTATTTCAGTAGTGCTGGAGGAACCAGAACCAGAACCAGGTAAGCACTTTACCGGCGCCGACCATTGAGCCAGTTGATAGGAGCAATACTGAAGTCAAAATAAGGACGTGTATTTCGTAACTGACGCTCCGATTATCGAGCAGAGCAAGCCAGGCCGGGTGTATGAAACATCCTTTAAGGATCCTACGTAGGCCGACACCACCGAGGAGCTCGCCCAAAATCTCGATATCAATCCGGAAGAACTCCTGAAGACCATATTCGACTTGTAAGCGTTGCCAAAGATCTCATCGCCTCAATATGAGGAATTCTCGTGTTCATTAGGGCTATGCACGTTGAGTTGGGGTTTTGTATCATCTTCTCGCTCTCGGTACCTACTGCAAAGGTAGTACTGACCGTCCGTTCATCGTCACCAATGCAGCCTGTAATGACAAGCTGTTCAATCTGATGGCCCTTGATGGTAAGGCAAGGACTGGATTGAACCCCAACAGGTCGAACTGGGCGAGTCCCATCTCCAAACCTCCATTCTATAATGTCCCATTTACCGGCCACTCAACTTTCACGTGCGGAGGGTTTCATATGTCACGGGCACGAAATACCTACAGCAGTACTGGAGGCAAAGTAAATCTAAACTTGAAGGTCCTGAGTGCCCACGATATTCCTGTCACTGGATTGTACTCTGCTGGATAGCTGACTAGAGTGACCTACAACGAACACCAACCCGCAACATCCTGTCTCCGATCGATGTCATGTGGTATGGATGCTGGAGTCGCAATTTCGAAAGGCACGTAGCTGTTGAAAGGCTAAGGCCTCACTTTCAAAATATGTCTGCTTATAGATAGTACCAATACAGTTGTAGGAAGTTAAGCTAAACGAAATCGATCCTACCTGGTATTCCGAATTTGCGGGCTCGTGCCATCTGATTTTCGCACAGAGCATAACCTCGGAACGGGCGAAGGGAGATGTGCAATCTACCTTATTATTGATTGGCGGAGTACTGTGAGAGTAATGTAAGGCTTCACTATTTCCACCATAAGACCTCAAGATTGTGGCGTAGTTAGTACAAGCTACTCCTCGGAAGGTAGGGGAGGGGTAAGGGTGGCTGCGCTACTGCAGTACGATCGGTGCTGAATTAGCTGCATCCACATTATATCATGTCACTCCCCCCGGATCTGAAGGGCAATATCGGTCTGTTGTTGTTCCTTTACACCCCAAGCAAGTGGCGTCTAAAATCATACTCCACAACCAAGTCTCCCGATAATATTTTATAAAATGCTCGAAGTCTACCTTGATCCATGCACGGTCAACTCCCGGAAGGTCCTGGCGGGATTGGATCTGATGGGGGTTGAATACAAAATGGTTCATATCAATTTCTTCACTGGTGAACACAAGAGCCCGGATTACCTAAAAATTGTACGTTGATATGGACAGAGCTAATCCTTAAGCATACGAATGCGAGTGCGTTGTCACAATATTGAGAGTAACATAGTCTGCAGAATCCCAATGGAACAGTTCCTAGCGCTTCGGATGGCCCTGACTTCAAAATAACCGAATCCAATGCAATTTTACAGTATGCTGCAGATCTCAAAGGAAGCATTCACTACCCAAAGGATTTGAAAGCTCGCGCCGATGTCAAGAAATGGCTCCTCTGGGTACGAGTAACAGCGTCAACTTTACTTTATCCATTTTCACGTTAATGGTTGCTAGGAAGCGTCCGTCTGGTTCCCAAGCTGCTACGTTTATCTTGTCGAGTTTGTTGTGAAGCCATTACTGGGGTCCGAGCCGGACCAAGCCATCATTGATGCCCAGGCACCCAAATGGAACCAGGTAAGTACTTGCAATCAGGCCAAAAGTGCATGTTGGGAACGAAAACTTCTTACGAGGTCTAGTCTTCCTCGGCAATGTAATAACTCTAACGCTTCTCCCACAATAGCTCGCATCTGTGCTCGATACTCAACTTGCCAAGACGAAGTACCTGGCAGGAAACGATACAACAATCGCAGATATTGCCGTGGCTGCTCCAATGCACCTTCACAAGGCCCAGCGCTTACCCCTCGATCAACACCAGAATTTGAAACGGTGGTTGGCGGATATCGAGAAAATGCCATCCTGGCAGAAGACACAAGGTGAGTCCCCTCGTGTTCATCAACCAGAGATCACGGTGTCGGCCTTGAAATTTGAAGGAAAATGATCCGAGACACTGCTGACTTCGGTTATCCACACACAGATGCAGCTGACAAGGCCTTATTGCCAACAGGTGCGAGCGCTTGATATATGTTTTTCTTAAGGTACTTGTTCTTACATAACTAAAGCCACGTTCTCGCTATGCAGACACCAGTGTGAATACCAATCCTGGCGAAGTGCATGCAAAATTCAATTACACCAAGGAAGTCGACAAACTGACCGAAATTTACTTCTACGAATCCGAGGCTGCCAAAGATACCCACGAGCCCGGGGACAATTCGCGTGAGATGGCCGTTAACGACGGTGTAAGTAGGGCCCAGAACCATAAGCCAGCATACATGTTCCATTTCTGAAATATACTGTATCTTGTTATATGGCTCATGAATGACTTCACACACTAACGCATTGATGATGATCCAGTGGGACAGAAATCGGTCTGCACCCTTTACAACCGACCAACATGGCTTTTCAATACAACCGTTCAAAACACAATATAATAAGTGGGAGGACGAAGCTAATGTGCGTGAGGCATTCTACCCTGAAATTGTGGACTTCGTCAAGAAAACCACCGGGGCAAGACGCGTTCTTGTGTGAGTACCATTACTACTCGAACCATGGCCAGTGCGGTTCTTCGGCCAGTACTTTTGCGCTAAGCGGATGCCCTGACCGACTCTTGCAGCTTTGACCACACGATTCGAACAAAGGCAAACGCAGCAAAGCCCATCACACAGGAAACGGACACTACGAAGCGGGCTCCGGTGATGCTGGTACACTGCGACTATACCGCCGAATCGGGCCCATTACGCGTGGAGCAACTCCTGGGTGCTGAAGCCAGGGACTTGCTCTCTCGCCGTGTGGCATTCTTCAATGGTAAGTGCTGTGTCGCTGCACCTCTTCCCGCACCAACTCAGTCCGTGGTTTAAGAACAAGAGACCGGATCGACGATCATTGACTACTTACAGTATGGAAACCACTCGGAAGAGTTGAAGAGAGACCCTTGGCTATGTGCGATTGGACCTCTGCACACGCTGAGGACTTCTTCAAATTGCACCTTCGGTACCGCGATCGCAACGGAGAAAATAATGTCATGAGATACTCGCCAAAACACAAGTGGTGGTACTTCCCAAGGATGGAGGCTGACCAGGTCATTCTCCTCAAGACATACGAGTCCAGACCTGATGTCGCTCGATTTGTGGGACACACTGCTTTTGAGGATGCGACTTCTCCACCAGAAGCAAAGATGCGTGAGAGTGTTGAGATCAGAACTATCGCGTTCTTTTGATTGAGGGGCTGTTCGTTGTACAGGGACCGACTATTGCCGGCCATTCTTAGCCATGCTTGCAAATTTGGAATGAAATATGCGCCATAACAGAACATCCAACCGCAATTGAAATCAAGATATCCTTCACGTTCGAGACTGAATTTGATATCCGGCCTGCATCAGTTCCAGTATCAGCTCATGCCCTCCCTGGGAGCAAAGTATGAACACAAACTCCAACGGACAAGAGCGAGGATATTATCGGAAAGACAAACTGTAAAGGACATATGATACAAAGGTTATAAAACTCTGCTCCATTTAGCTGGGCAATCTGACAAAACATTGGGCTGGAGACCTGTCGCAGATGGGAAAAACGAAATCGGGCAAGCTTGACACCAATGAGATTAAATGAAATAGGTGCGGTAAGGGACACCAAGACTTGACCCATCATGAGGACTTCTTCGTAGCAGAGTACGAGGGCGTTGCCCAGGTGCAGCAATCGTCACGGTCTTTCCGTCACAAACTCTACCATGGCGATAGTTCCGCTACCGCTAGCAAGCTCTAACTAGATTTGTACGGCTCTTGACATCTGGTATTCGAGAGCCGGAGTTCTTGCGTGCCATTTCAACCGAGATCTGGATACTGAGACATTTTGACCCACCCCGAATAGCAAATAAACTCATATGGTTGTTCAGCATTGCCAGTGGACGCAACCAAAGTGAATCTTCCAAGTTATTCCATAACGCCGATCGTATCATTGTCCGTGCTGATTCCGAATTTGAAAGCGCCCATAACGCCACTTTTCGCCGTCGAACATAGAGCAACGCCCATGGGAGCTTATTCGTCGTCTTCTTCGGAAGTAGCCTCGATGTTTGCTTTTGCCTCCTTCTTTGCCTTGACGCGCTTCTTTGGTATCTCCCCCTCAGATTCCTCGTCCGATGCCGCGGAAGCCGAAACATCAATACCTAGTCCTTTCAACTGTTTGTTGATAGTAGGAATGGCGTTGAGCAGATTCTTGTATTGATCAATGGTCAAAGACAAGCCCTAAATGCCATGTTAATTCTCATGTATCAGACGTGGCAAAGCTGCAGATTCCTTGCCTTGGATCCAGGGAGGAATTTGCCATCCTTCTCATAGAACTCCCGGAGACTGATGAGCTTATTTCCCTTGAATTCTGAAATGGTGACCCGGCGAGGCTTATTTCCTTTGGAAAGCTAGGAACTCGTCAGTCCAATGGAGCAAGAACAGGAACTCTGTACGTACCTCCCAAAACTTTTCTTGATCATCGCTATTAAACTCTGCTTTCTTGGTCTTCTTGGTCTTGCGGGCTGCATCGTCGTCGTTCTCAACGAAGTCATCCTCCTCGTAGGTGTCCACCTCGTCGTGGCTGCGCTTTCCTGCTTTACCCATGTTGATTGACTGTACAGTGTGTGCGTTGCTTGTAGAGAAGAATAGTGATAGAAGTTGGGGCAAGGGTCACGATTGAGATGGGAGGTTGAGCGTGAGGTTTGAGGTGGGAGGTTTTGAGGGGTGAGGTGAGGTCGGTTGACGCGAAGAGACGCGTGCGAATGTCGTCAGCCCAGGCCAGTCGTTTCTAAGTACTTATACTCATACTACGTACTCTACGGAGGTACATGTGCACGTGCATGTAAGGTACATATCATAATACCGTCGGGAAATAACGAAAAAACGTGCCTTCAATTAAAAGAACCTAACCAGCCAGCAGCCAGCTATTGTATTGTACTTAACCCCAGACGATCCGCGATGGTGCCCATGCCCAGTTCCATGCCTCCAGATGGGAATTAGCTCAATCTTCTGTTCTACTCGTAATGCACCTAGGTAATCATGTACCGTACCGGTATTCTATTATAGATTTAAAGTTCAAGGGGCGCGGCACGGCGCCGGCGCTGATCTCATTCCCATTCCCATTCCCATTTTCATTTTCATGCTCATTCTCAGTACGGGTACGGGACTGTACTTACTACCCCATGAAACTCCCGGTGCATGGATATTTCGTTCGCAACTTCCATTCTCGTTCTCATTCTCATTCTCATTCTCATTCTCATTCTCATTCTCAATCTCATTATTGCTATCAATCCGCCTTCAACGACACAGGACAATAGAGCAAACAATCACCCAATCATCACTCCACATCACATCCACTTTGCGAATACGTGCCTATACCTATACAATCCTCAGGATACCAGGTGGTTAAATGGTCCTATAGCTGGTCCTCAAGGACGGCAAGACAAACGCTGGCGACACAAACCGCACCAAGGCGAAGGATGAAGAGGGGCGCATTCTAGACGCTCAAGACAGACCTAACCCAACATACGGCCACACCTAACACGACGCAACACCAGCAACGAAAGGCAGCAGCAGTCCTGAGATGCGCGAGCAGCATTACATCCCGACGGCGCAATGAAAGGAACCTCTTCAGTAGAGATGAACCACGACGAAGGCGCGGTTACGCTCCCCAATGCGCCGGAGCATGCAACGTCTTCAGTTTCTACCTCTCCAATCCCCGCAGATGTAGACCTGACAACTCGCACATTGCGCTTCTTATCCACGGCTTCTCCGGAAACAATTGGGGGTATTGCGGTTGGTCTGGCAGCGTCCACATACCTCATCCTTGGCCGACTTGGGTTGTTGTTGATTGGCGCTGTCGGTGGCATTGTACTACATGCAGCATGGGAGAGGCAAGGCCATGCTGCTGGATCCATGGAGGAAATTCGGAGAGAGAAGGGTTTAGATGTTGTCAAAAGGCTCCTGGACATGAGAGACGCACTGGAATCCGAGGTCGACGATGGGACTGCCAAGGACGATAGATTGATCGAGAACAGCTTCGAATGTTTTCGGCCAGAGACGGCTGCAGCACTGAATGAATTGGTGGATGCGGTAATAAGGGACTACGTGAAGTGGTGGTATCAACCTGTACTTCCTGCCGATGAATCCTTCCCAAGGGCTTCCCGCACGACTTTGACTAGGTTTATACTTGCCATATCACACCATCTTTCCCGGAAACGACATGCCGACACATTCTTGGATTTCCTCACGAATTCATCATCCATCGTTATTGTCTTCCTCAGTGAACTGTCTACAGCCATTTCGGCATCAGATGGAAACATCCCCCCTGCTGAAGCAGTCCATGCATATCTCCTGGCTCACCCAGCATCAAATCTTGCCAACATTTTAAATGAAAAGCAGCAGTCGAAAAAGTTCAAAATGGTAGCCGAGGACGTTCTGCAAAACTTTCTAGAGAAATCCATGTATGACTGTGATCCTGCTAGACTATTTCTAAGGGAGGTACTAGGAGGCTTGGTATTGCAAATGACATTGACCAGCTGCTCGAAACCCGGTAAGTTTTCGCCGTGTTCTTTCTCTGTCCAATTTCCTTGGAGAGTCTTGCTAGCCCTCAGGAATCGTTCTCGACTTTCTCTCGAATCCGTCTCTGCGTTTCCCATTGATATTGAAAGCGGCATTACTAATGCCATATTGTTCTAGAATGGATAAATGGTTGGATTGTGTATCTTCTCGAAGATGGGGAACCGGACCTTAGTCAGGCCATCGATGCCGGTATGGGAGACAGGAGTAGCGATGATTCGCAAGGTGGCCCTTTCCATGACATTGACGGGAATGTGGGGAACATCGGACTTGTGAAACCATCCATGGTGGAGAGGCAGAATCTAGAGATGAAAGGCCACAAGAAGCGGCTCAGTAAGGCGGAGGAGGCCATGGAAGAGGCTATGGAAGAAGCGCAGAGATTATCGCAGCTTATTGCCGACGAAGACGCAAAGAGACTCCACAGCCAAGGAAATCCCCTGAAAGACGCACCCGAGGCTCTGGTGGCAGCAGTCGAGCAGACCGCTTCAAGCTTGCGTCTTGATACATCACCAGTCACTACCAGAGAAAATGGCGGTTCGCCACACACAGAACAGAAACTTCCCCACAGCGCCCTCAAGTCCTCGCAAACAGTGCCAAGTCTGGACAACAAGACGATAGAGCCGATAACACCTGTGCTTCGAAAGACTGCAGCGCAACCGCAATTGCAAGATATCTTGTCTTCGCGGCAGTCAGCTACTCCGCCTGTTCCGCACCATATTCCAGCTTTTACAAGCTTTGACCAGATCGTGCCTCAAGCAGTTCCCCTGGCTCTCCAGGAGGACTCACCCATTCGACGCAGGAAGACGGTATCCTTAACCCTTCACAATGCGAACGTGATAATCCATGATGATTCGACGAGCTCTGATAAGGGCAGGTTGCGATCCAAGCCCAATTCAGACTATCTGGTACAGATCGAGCCTGCTTCTTCGGACCACCCTGGCTGGATGATTGTCAGGCGGTATCCTGACTTTGAGACTTTGCATGAAGTCCTTCGGCGCATAGCGCAGGTGTCCGGTGTAAAAGCCTTCACGGAGCAACATCAGAGTCTTCCCAACTGGAAAGAACACACGAAAAATTCGCTGAGAGGGGAGATGGAGCGCTATCTTCGTGACGCCCTATGGTACAAAGAACTTGCAGAAAGCGAGGGTATGAAGCGATTTCTTGAGAAAGACCACGGTCAAACATCTTCCTCAACCAAGAATGGGTTCCCAGGCATCGGGTGGCCGACGCCTTCGGCGTTCGAGACGATGGGAAAAGGAATGCTCGATGTGCTCACAAGCGCACCGAAGGGCGTCGCGGAAGGTGGAAAAGCCATTGGGGGTGGAATTACAGGAGTATTCACAAATATCGGAAACTTGGGCCAAAAAAAAGTCGTTAATGGTACTCATGTCGCTGGAAGGTCATCAACATCGACACTGCCCAGAATGGATAGCATGAATTCTATTGTTGCGTCGCCTAGACCCGGCCGAGCAAGCGAAGATAGTCTCCGAACGACGCCTATCGTATCCACACAACCTTCCATACTTCCGACAATGCCGCGGCAGAATTCTATTGCTGAAGGTGGAAGTGAGCGGGATGCTCCCATGTCAGCAAGATCGTCTATGAGTGGTCGCCGGAGCGTACCTCAGAGCCGAGATCCCAGCAGAGCTCCATCTTCAAGAAGAGGGACCCCTCTGTCGTCGCCTACCCAGGGCATTATGGGCGATATGAAGCTGCCACCACCGCCTGGCGAAATTGCAGACGACTACGGATCCTTCCCAGATGACTTTTCGATGAATTTGCGGACAGAAAGCAATGCCAGAGCCTCTACAAGTACAGCACCATCCCAGCAATCTCCAGGTCGGCCGTCCTCGTCTGGGACGAGAAGGTCGTCTATTCAAGTGGGTTCCAATGCAGCTCAGAAATATCGACCTCAGAAGGAGCAAACTCCGCTGACGGAGGCTGAGACTAAAGTTGCCGTCGAACTTATGTTTGCGGTTATCAATGAATTATATACACTCTCTTCAGCATGGAATATCCGTCGCACTTTACTCAACGCCGCCAAGACGTTCTTGCTAAGGCCAGCAAATCCATCGCTGGCTGCGATTCAAGCACTTATACAGGATTCTGTTATAGCGTCAAACACGTCTGATGCTGGCGTCGCAGCCCATATCAAGAATATTAGGGCGAACTCGTTACCAACCGAAGATGAACTGAAGCGGTGGCCTACAGAGCTATCAACAGAGGAAAAGGATAGCCTCCGACTTAAGGCACGGAAGTTCCTTGTCGAAAGAGGCGTTCCCACTGCTCTGACCGGGGTCATGGGCCAGGCAGCAACCGGCGAGGCGATGGGACGAATATTCGACTGTCTGCAGATAGAAGAGGTGGCGAAGGGTTTAACGTTCGGCCTGCTTCTGCAAGGTGTACGAGCGGTTACGCAGTAGCTAAATGGACTCGATATATGGCGTATCTCTCTCTGCACCGGGGATCAATGCGAGCGTTCGGATGGTGTCCAAGAAAGGGTTTTAATCTACCGATGTAATGTTGATGTGACGTAGAAGGTGGTGGATTTGTACATTACTTGTATCTTAAATATTCAAGGCATATCGCATAGCATGCATATAGAGACAGGCATAGATTGCGTCTACTGAAGAAATAATAATGTTGCACTGTCCTGCTATTGAACTTAGCTATCTCTGCAACAAACGAAGTATTCTTGGCCTTTCCTGCCTACTGAGCGAGCTATGTGTGGATGACAAGCTCAATTGAAAAGCACGGGGTCTTGCTATGGTGAGCACACTGGGCCCAGTAGGCCAGAGTCTCTTCCACGTTCCTCTCGATCAGAATGTGTACCAAACGATCAATAATAATGCATGCACTCATGTTTTCAATGCATACAAACTGCGGTACACCAATAGGCTCCCTGCAGAGAAACCGCTTGGATATGGCATGGGACCAGTGACCATTTTTAAAACCATGCCCAGTGTTACCTGCATGAAGTCGCGACGCAGGGCTATTCAAGGTCCTACGGCTTATCTTATCAATAGACCCAATGTCTTGTTAAAGGTATGCTTATATGCCCGACCTCTCGTCTGAGAGCTCACTTAGCAGGCGGGAGACTTTTATTGTGCATTGGTGCTCGTGCGAGGTGTCACCAAGGTTCTCAACATTGGCTTGATGATGATGATCACACCCCAGCAAAGTGACGTTCTCTTTTGCCTTGGGCGACGAGAACATAGATAGCTGTGGCATCGAGCCGTATATGTGAACGCCGGACACTCTTACACGAGGTTCAAGTCACTGACTAATAATGGCGTACTATCACTTGAAGAAAGAAAGAAAAGAAAGATAGAAAGAAAGAATGAGAGATGCAGACCGTTTCCCCATCCAGACCAGCCTTTCATCGGGAGAAGTTGGGCATCGACACTACATCAGGTAATGGGCTACCACAGGTCACGATATGCATATGGTCTGCCAAAGAAAACTCCCAAGCACAGGGAATCATGACGTTGGCCTGTTACTTCCCCAGTGCAATATCGGAGCAAAGCCAGCTCAACCATAGGTCCATTGTGAAGACCTACGAAGTCCACGCAGAGAAGAACCAGCTCAAGATAGAAAATTCACCACCACTTACCCCCCCGCCCGAGCTATCTGGGCAACCATTTTCACGTATCATTGAGAAATTCGGAGGTTCCTCAAGTTACGGATCTGCTGTACGGTTATGACCGAAGCAACAAATTTTGAAAATTGGTCTTTAGAGTGTTGCAAATCAGGCTTCCAATTCTTCATCATTTGCCCTGCGGCCTCTTCGCACTTCACTACAGCAGCTGATCCTTGTGTAGATCGCCGTCCTTTAAGAGGAAAGAGGATCGTTGACTCAAAAGCAAAGCCGTTAGAGTTGGGTTTGGAAACGTGCTTCCAGCACGAATTTGAGCAATATGTCATTGTATTCTGGCTCTTCTAAATGAATGTTGGTCTGACGTCAATTAAATAGATCTGAAGGCCCCGAAGAGGCACACCAGCTGAACTTAAAGAGGTCGCCTTGCCTTTGTTTGGCTAAGACATGGGGTTCCTCCAAAGGAAATGCTCGCATTAGAAGCGTTCATCTAAAATCCGCGCTGTACCGAGTCTTGTATTGGCTATTGCCGGAGTACTTCGGGAGACACCTTCAGCCCTGTGGACAAGTCATAAGATGATGCTGAAATATAGAGTGTAGCCTTGCGCAAGTCATGGGACGGCCTTGAAGAGCCTTGACTGGATCAAGAAAAGAAATTGCCTCGGTTGCCTCCCACTTCTTCTTCCAGCTTATTTGTCGGCCACAACTGGCGGTGGAAGCAGCCGTAAGCGTACTCATGGCACCCAAGACATGTCTGTTATGCTTTGTGAATATTGAAACCGAGAACCCCATGCACCTACATAGCGATACAATAGGTATCCGCTGCCGTGGGGTGGGATCAGGAAATTGGCGCGCGTAGATGTAGATGTGGATGTAGATGTAGACGTAGATGTGGTCTAGGATTTGCGGATGACATTTCACCCACCCAATCCCCCCCCAAATGACTTTCGGCACTTATCCGTCATTGGCCGGCGTGAGGGGGACTAATCAGAGCTGCCGGCTTCTTGGCTTGTTTGCCCACGAGCTGCGGCTGGTGAGGATTCGAGAAGGGAAACGGATGAGTCTAGAAATAATCGAGAGGGCATGAGAAGGATGCAGACGTGGACGAAAATGTAGTTCAGATCCAACGATCCCCAAGCCCTTCACCTCTTCATTTCGGCGTGGATCGGGTTACGGCGCATATATGCATGCACATGTGCCGAAGTCCCATCCGATTAAATGACAAGAAGTGATTCCGAAAGCAACGAAGGCAAAGTCAGAGAAGCAGCGTGATGACTACGATACTGTGCTGGTCGTGAAGACAATGCAGAGAGGCAGGTGGGGGAGTTCAAGGAACATGCCTGGCTCGCTTAATGGCCAGCTACCCACCTCCGTATTCCTATAAGTGTTTACATATTTACATTTACAACCACAAGCGATTTCTGGGGCGATGATGCAACCCCTAATTGGGTCACTTGCCTGGCACAGGCTAAGGAGCCGATAGACTGGATGGGATGGGATGAGATGAGATGAGGATAATAAGCTGGACGTGATAGAAATGTGGCTGGTGGGATAGGTGGGGTGGCACTGTATCCCAAGGTTGTGCTGTACTTTACTGTACGGGGGAGGATGGACTGGTGTGGAAGTAAAATAGCCATACCTCTGATGACGAGCAATAATAACAGGCGCTCCGAAACCCAGCCCATGCACGATAACCCGGGTTTACAGTATTTTGTATGTCTCATGGCCACCTATCAAACGGATATCAAGTGATCGTTGGACTGGCTGGTGCCTCCTGTCGCTGACCCTGCTGCTACAAGTGTTATTCGCGCATCTGCAACAGGAGCCACACTGCCACACTGCCACAAACTGATGGCTACCTGGACCTTCCAAAACCCGATCGATCTGACACTCGATATCCACCCTTGGTGTGACAGGTGTTCGCTTGTCCTTCTGTTCCTCCAAGCATTTCGTCACCACCCTTAGGATTGGAATTGTATTGTATTGCCCGCGAATGCAGCATATGAAGGCAATTCGGTATTTCCAGCAGTGACAAGTCTACAGAACCATAAATTCGAGGCAGGCTAGGCTATCTGGGGTGAGTACGGGATCAGCGATTGAAGGGAAAACAGCAGTTCTGCTGCAAGGCTGTTCTTCCAGCCATCCCGATTGGCACGTCGCTAACTGCAGCCTCCTCCACCCCAACAAGCCTGCTCCTCGACTACCGAAGGACTCGAGCCAGTGGCTATGCAGCACGTATACTATGCCTCTTTGCTTGTCGTGCTGTCAATGTGGTCGAAGGACTTGCTTATCCACGGGTGTCAGTGGACAAACACCGCATTCGCACCCCACGAAATGCATCTCTGTCACGTAGGCATGTCCATAATCCGCTGAGAAGCTACAAAGCTACGAGCCTTAAGAGACTTACCGATCATACATGGTGACCTGATTGAATTGCTACATAGGGCCTTGCACATTGAACTGGTAAAAGGGGGGAGGACCTGAAAGCAGTCGGGACTCGGGATATGGCCACTAGCTCTTGTCCGTGGCATAGGTCTGGCAGGAAATCCGTAGCAGGCACTAGGCACAGCAGTGACTTATTAGGCTTACGGATGGTATACCTACCGGTACTATGGAAGATTCAGGAATGAAAAGGTGACTTCCTGGGTACTAGAACCAGAAAAGAATCCCCTCAAACATTACTGGAGTACGGGAGAGTATTATGGGTTGTATCTACCTACCTGACTATGCAGCAAAAACACGAGTAGAACCCGATCAGACAAGGCCAAACAGAATTGTTCACTCCAAATTCGAGCCCAGTCCAGTAGATGTCTTGGCTGGACGCCATTGTCCTCCATATGTGTCTACTGCTTTGCGCTATTGTATTGTATAAGTATAAGTACTTACCTTCATCCCACGTAGGAGACACGGGACTCGCTCCGTGTTTGGTCTAGGACTGGGTCTGGGTCTGGGTGTGGTCACTTTAGTGTTAGTGGCTGCTCGATTAAACTTCCCACTTCCCGTAGCTTGCATTTCGTACCAAGGGAGTGGGTGACGTCCTGTCTCCAACGAGCGCAAGCACAAGCACGCCAGGCCAGGCCATATCCAAAAACCACCTCACCCGCAAATAGACAGTCGCGCCACCTCTACGACTGCGACTGGGACTGCGACTGCCACTGCCACGGGGCCATCATGGACGACAAAATCTTCACCCCCATCGTCGGCGCGCAGGAGACCGCCGAACCAGTGCAGGTGGACAGCAGTGGCGAGCAGATGTCTGTTAAGGCTCCCAAATCCATTCGCGACTCATCAACATCCTCGATACCGCCGGCTACGAAAAAATTACAATCCAAACGTGTCTCATCCACAGCGAGTTCTCCGATTCTCTCACGGGAATCATCTCCAGTGAGGCCAGCTCTTAAAGCAAACGCATCTGCTCGCTCTACACCAGGCCCCGGTCGATCAAGAAAAAACAGCACGCAGGAGTTGAGCCCAGCACGATCAGCCAGTGCAAACACTAATCCACCCTCTGCAGCTGCCACGCAGAGAGCATTGTCTGTGGCATCCACCCCCATACTCCATCCCACTGCTTCGGAACCGACCATCAGAGCACCAGTTCCTCAGAAGCCGCCAGTAACAACCGAAGTGAGAGAAACCCCTCGCTGGCCGATCTCCCCAAGATTGCGATCCCCTCCTCCCATCAACAAGCCCTCTATCCTCTCGCCACGGAAAATCGACCAGGAGCCGCCGTCAATCAATGTTCAGCGACATTCCCAGCCATTGGAACAACAGGAAGGGAAGCAGGAGATCACAACGGACAGTGAAGCAGAAGATTCACTGTCCGTACCGGGTATGAGAACACCGGCGAGAGGAGTCAGTGGGGCTAGTTCAACGCTGGAGACAGTACAAGAAGTCAGCCAACCAAATACTCCTGGCTTGGAATTTGATAGCGCACTAGAGAAGGTCGATGGCTCGTCACAATCCCTGCTGGATCAAGAAAATTCCACGGATAACGCATCGACAAAAACCATCAAGGCAAAGCCAACTACTGCTGCGAACGAGAGTGGAAGTGAGAGCGGTGGAAAGGGCGAGATCAAGATGAGGTCTACATCGGCTGCTCCACAAACCACCGTGCGCCCTAATGGTCCAGCAACGAAAGTATTCACAGGTGCAGGAAGAGGAAAACCTTCAGGTGAAGGGTCGGCGAGGAATATGACAGTTGAGACGGAGACAGTCAGCTCGATTCCGCAGGTCGCTGTTGGTGGTCCAGCAGGTGCTGGTAACAATGGAAGCATCCGAACCAAGCCAAGTTCCGAGACGATACGACCGAAGAAGGAGAAGAAGAAGACCGCTCGCAAGGCACCGTCGGTGACTTCTGGCACTGGTGAGCAACAACATTTGTCAAGATCAAGAACCCGTCACCATTACCACCATCACCATTCCACCAGAGAGGGGATTGGAGATGATTTAGCTACATTTGCTCCGCGCTCTCGTTCGCCCGAAAGGTTTGACGGTCAAGGCCCGTTTTCTCGACCTTTCTCGCCAACGCAGAGTAGCGGTGCAGCAAGTCCTTCATATTCAACTTCACAGCCGTCTCGTAGACCAAGTCTCAATCTTCAAGTCGTGGGTACCATGCTAACCAGAAGTCGTCCAGCTTCTTCGAAAGCAGATATATTCGAGGCGAAAGTTGCCAGTGCGGTTGATGAAGCCAACTCCTCAGATTCGGAGGAGACATTCGTTTACGAGTCGAATCCACCGGATGTCAGTGACCGACCGCGTCGCTTTCACTCCCGTACTCCAAGCGCCACATCGATGGCCAGCCAAATCGACCAAAGAAATGGGGTACGCACTATCATGGACGGTCACCATAGTGTGGCCATGAAAAAGAGCATGAAGTTCGCCAATTCCTACAATAGCAATGGCCAGGAGCAAGCCCCAGGAGAGGACGATGGTAAGGGGACTGCTCGGAGCAACGTAGGTACAGGTAGAGGAACGACACGTCACCACCATGTTGGTGGTCGTTGGAGTCGAAATGGTGGCGGTAATGGCCACCCGTCACTCTTTGACAACGAATCTCCATTTCCAAACGCAACGAAATCAAAAGTGGGAAACAGCCCGCGACAGTCATCACGACCTACGAGTCCAAGAGTTGCTAACGTTAGAGTGGCTGGAAATGGAAAGAGAGCATCGCCATTACCCTCAACCTACGATCTTGACGATGGCGCAGATGACGAACGGACACCACTGGTCTCAACAGTTCGGTCGAGCAGGTCTGGCCGAAGTCGACGGCACGCGGGGTCAATGCGACATATTGAGCATCAAGCATCACGCCACGAACGTTCATTCATAGCTCGGTTTGCTGGCTGTCTGGTCTTGGCGGTGATGATCACCCTGGTCATTTCTGGAGGGATTGGCTTCATGTTCGCGACGACCCAACCTCTGACCGATGTCAAAATACTGGCGCTGAAGAACATCATCGCAAGTGAACAAGACGTCATCCTTGATATGAAGGTTCAGGCTCGAAATCCGAACCTGGTTGTTGTTACTATTGATTCGACAGACTTGGTTATCTTTGCAAAATCCAAGTATGCAGGTACAGATACCGAATGGTGGAAACATCCTTCTGTGACGAATATTCTCCGAAGAGGCCTGCGAAGACGGGACGACGATCCTCTTGACCCACCGCTGGGTGACGACCCTAACACTAGTCCGAACTTGGTCATTGGCAATGTATACGAATTTTACAGCCCTCTGACTTTCGAGGGCTCACCATTTCACGCCGAGCCTTATACATCACTAGGTCAGATTCGTATCGACCATCCGGGAAACAACACAACGCCAGCGGGGAGCGAGCGTTGGGGAAGAGTTGTACAACACGAATTTGATCTCATTGTGCGAGGCACTCTCAAGTATACACTTCCGTTGAGTCCAAGGGTTAGGAGCATCAGCGTCGAGGGCCGAGTCACAGTCAAGCCAAATGCTGCTGACCAGGACCCAGATGAAGTCCATATTGTATGAAGATCCTATTTCCTCGCAGCCTTGAAGTGGCTCACTATGCATGATTTCTTTTGTTACTATCTTGCTTTCCTGTACAATTGAGCGAGTGGAATCTTTTGATGGCACAGGCGACAAGAGGCGCACGCAAAATACATTTTTCTTTAGCTATAATGTTTGGCTTAGTTCCTTTGGACAACAAAACGAAAATTAGCCGGATGTTCCCACCTCACCGTTCGTTCTTGTGGGGTGGGTCCATGCAGGATCAAATTTGGGTTTATTGTTTCTTTGTTAAAGGCTTGGAGTTATCATAATATAGATGGCAGAAAAGATAGAGCACCGGATGGAATCAGGCGAGCAAGTCGTCGTGGGCCAACCCCCACATTCTTTTCTTTAACGGCTGACTTTGATGATTGTGGACAGTTGCGTCACGTTGCGGTAGGCTTTGTGGTGTATAATCACCGACGGGTGGAATGGCACGGAATTTGTACATTTGAGCGAAAGGGTGGATATGCTGCGTCCTCTCGACGGGAGAGCTACGTGTGGAGTTATATTCTGGGACATACCTTTGCGTTCTTGACCGAGCTGGTAGTCGAACGCAATGTATTTGATGAAGATGAATATGTCCTCTACCTGTACCGTTTCTATGATCAACCTTGGGCAAATTCAAACTCGTATTTGATGACGTGCTTGAAGTCCTTTTACACCACATAGAGAATCCTGGATAATTTCCCCTGCTAGTCACTTGTATGAATGCTCCTCCCTTCAAAACTCAAGACTTGTCAAGAGTATCATTTTCAGTCCCTTGGTGTGCCACAGTGTCGTTGCCTTTTACATCGCCCGAAATCCGTCAGAACGCAGTTCCTTGCTGATTCAAACTGGCCGACGTGATATAAGGTGGAGAAGATGTTGATAGGCTCTACTCTCGGACAGTTGCTTGCTCTTCGAGGAGTGTGTAGCACCCTTTGAGGATTACAGATGGGTTCGTATCGACTAGTTCTAGGCTCCCGGTGCGCAAAGTCAGCTTCTCTCTTATGTCAGCTGTCTTGACCAGGAGAAAATAGAGGGCTGGAATGCTCCGTATCTCAAATCTATGGCTGATTACGGTCTTCAAGCTACGGTACTGATGCCGTGACATGGCACCTCCACGCAGACCTGCAGCTAACCTAGAAGAGCCTTTGGACTTGCATGTTGGCAGGCCTGCCTGTTAAAATGAGAATCGGAAGATCACGCGAAACCTTGCCAGTTCTGCGATTTCTTCCATAGGCTTCATACACAACGAACGGAGTGGGTACTCAATCCCGCGACACTGAGATTCGGCGATGCAGTCTTCATAATCTAAGGGCCTGGAGCTGTGACGCTGTTCTCGAAGGGTACCAAGGATTCCGATGTAAATCCCGAGGAGCCCTCAACATCAAGTTTCATCCACCTGGGTCATAGCAAACTGTTTGAAGATTCTATTCAACCCCACAGTCACATATAATTTGAGATCTCTTGCTTGGATGTCCATGATGGTCCATTACGCTGAGCACAGCAAGTGGATTCTTGGTGCTCTGATACTGCTGCTAGAATGTCAGAGAGCCCGTGTGAATCAACGTCGGTTGTAGGGACTCCTCAGCCGCAGAGTGCTTAATCTATCTATCGATAAATATTGGGGTATCGATCTATCTAGGTTCTGGAGTTGGTTATTGGGACCGGGTGGATGCCGAGCTTCGTGCTTGGAGGCTGGGTTGGTGTAGGGAAAGGTGCAATATGGCCTTGGCAAACATTGGAAAATACGGCATTCATCCTTTCCTACCATAGTTGAGGTAATACGTTTGCCGATAGCATTTTAACCTAGAACGCTTCGTAGTAGGGGCAGCTTCTTACTATAACACAATAGAAGGATAGGTGAAGTGATGGCGATATAATTTAATTAGGTAACTTATATATATTGCATTTATTTCAAAGGAAGGGTCTGTTGCGTTACTATTTAAGATAAATACTACCTATTCTGTTGAGTATCGCCCTAGTAAGCAACCTTGAGTTAGCATTTCGCTTCTCTGACAGGCTAGAAAACGGTCCTAAAATGGTAGCGGTAAACGGGCTACCTCAGTTAACACGGTATTGTGGTTGACTCACGTCGATGAAGAAAAATGTTCATGATAATAAATAGTATGCTTTTCACGAAATCCAGATAATGCCCGCTCTATCGCTGTATCAATCAATCACGATTGTCCTGATATCTGTCCGCCTGCTTGTTCATGGTCGATAAAGATCCGCTTCCTCCCGCGGTATCGAATGTTTCGCATTGATGTTTTCATTGCTTCGGTTCTGCGAGACACGAATGCGCCGACGACGAGGATCAGGGAAGCCTCCGAGTGCTCCGAATTCCAACAACACGGGGTGCATCGCCCTTGTCAGATGAAGAAACGGATCGCCGGGAAAGTACAGAGGAAGAAAATACGGTATCACGGAGAATTTTGAAGAATAGGGGGCGGAAAAGGGGTCTTTTCGATACCTGGAAATTGGCTTCTGCCCAACAAAGAAAGAAAGTCATGCTCCCACGGCCCCTTAATGCAGACCCCAATTCTTTCAATATCAGCAGGTGGCAGGCCCCTGTCGGCAATCTTGGATCCCCGGCAGCTCTGATCCTGGGCGGAAGAACTGGGATAGCGGAAAGCAAATACGAAAGTGGCAATAATCACGGGATGAGACGAAGAGTCAATTGTTTTTTATTCTCCTTCTATGTTGTTGATGTTGATATTATTGTTATTATTATGCACTGGAGTCGCGTGCGAAAGCAAAAGTAAACAACAACAACAACAACAACAATAACAACAACAACAACAACAAACAGACAAAGGATCACAACAAACATGGAGTCGATCTTCCTTATTTGCCCCCTCGGGGTGCTTGTCCCCTGACTGCAGATGCAATGGTGACGAGGATAATCCTCTTATCTCATGAAAGCAGACGTGGCAGTTATGGACTCGTATCGTACGGGTAGGGAGTTAGTGTGAAGAATGGTGAGGATCGCATTTGGGAGTGAAGGGAAGATTATTGAAACAGTAGAGAAGAGAGGAAAGGTGTTGTGCAATTTTGAAGTGTTGAAGATCTGACCATCATTATCAGCAGCATCATCATCTACGAGACCCTGAAGGGCCCAAAGTTGAGCTTTGGGCCGAAGCCAAAGATCAACGGCTCGGAAGCAGCCGCCTGGAGGGGTGGCGTTGTATCAATTACGCGTGATGATTGGCTAAAACGCGGACTTGCCCCCAGATCCATAACAAAGCAATGCTTCCTCTGCCGATGCATTTCCCACAAAGACAAAGACAAAGATGCTGCAGGTGTCAGTCCGGACTGTCTGATTCAATTCAACAGCTTTGGGTTAAGTGAAACTTACTGAATGCCTCACTGCAGAATGCATGCATATTTCTGATTCTATCCCTTGACAAGTCTTTGATTGTTTGTTTTGTTGTGCTTCATCAATTACTGCACATTACTGATTCTGGCCCTCCCCGGAGGCTTCATTTGAATTCAAATTCAGATCCGGACAAGTAATAAGTAGGTACTGTACGGTCTTGCCCTGCGCTGTCCTGCCCTGCCCGGCCCACCAAACCGGCGACAGGGAAGGCACGCTCACACCCCTGTCGGTCGCGTCGAACAAGCGAAAAGCGAAAAGGCAGCCGCGTCGGGTCCCCGTTACCACAACAAAAACCCATCCTGAACTCTAGGTACGGAAGGTACAGTACTACAGTAGGTACCTAGGTACCTACCTCTCCACTCCACGCCACGCCACTATTCTTCCATTCGGACTCCACTTCCACTTCTACTAACCACTAAGGTACTTAGTTTTCCCTACTTGTCCAGTCAAACCACCCGTGACTCCACTACTCAGGTCTGCGCTCTCCCTGTCTGTCTGTCCAGTGCTCTGTCCATTCATCATTCAGCACCACCCAGACCGCAATTTTCCTCCAACTCCCAACTCCCAGCTCCCAAGTCCAAGTCCAACCTCCTCACCTCATCGTCCGCCCTCGCATCTCCATCTCCATCTCCAACTGCTCTCCACCTCCGCCTCAAATACTCACCTTACCGACCGCTTATCAGCAACCAGCGACCGTCTCGATACGTCTGTTTTGATTGAAATTTAACGTATCGTTGTTGTTGTTGTTGTTTTCGTCGAGACATCTGCTCGTAGAAACCCGACCTCTGCATCAGCACTCCTCCGCCTCCGCTTCTATCTGAAATCGCCTTGTCATGATTACCTCAACATAGACAACGCATTCCTGTTCGACCCGAGTCGCCGGATCGCATTCCCCAACCTGCGACAACGTCCAACATTCCCACAATCGAGACAATCTACAACTGCCCGGGTCCACTTGCGTTGCGCTTACAGCACACTCCGACTTTCTTCACAAGTGACTACCCAGATCTCGAATATTGGCATATCCTCTGAGGGAACGAAACCAGATATTGTGTGGGATACGAAGTCGCGCCTTTTACGTGGCATCCTGCCGCCTATCTTGATGCTGTAAAGTTGATAAGTCGCTTCGTTGAGTTCTAGCTCTCCCCAGTCTCGCGGTTGGAACGAACCACATAGCGTCATCGCATTCCTCCATATCATGTCGTACTCAAACAGTGGCGGCGGCACATTGACTTTGCCATCTCCAACGCATGTGCACCGTGTTGATGTGAGCTCTGCCGTCAGAACACTGCGACGCTCTCTCTCGCGGTCCCCATCGAAATTCCGCCTGGTTACGAAATCCCCGAGCTCGTCGCCAAAATCACCTCTATCGCCTTCTCCATTATCGCCACCGAAGCGGACATCCTCACACACTTCAATCTTTGGCAACAGTCCCAACAACCCGCCTCATACTCCCTCGCCTTTGGCTGTACCTTTCCCACCCAGCGCAAAGCTCGCACTTCGATCGTCAACCCGGGGAAAGACGACGGCCACTACTCGACCATCATCCCGAACTCGTACCTCTCCAAAGAGCCCCATGAAGCGTGCTCTGAGCCAGGCTTCGGATTCCGGAAACACGACTCCTCATCCGTCAGCTGGACCTGTGGGTGGGCAAGAGAATTGCAAAAGCTCCAGTCCTGGAGAGCGCAAAAGCTTCGATCGAACTAACAAAATGCCATATACATTCGAAGCGACGCCAGTCAACCATGCCCTGTCTAGACTGGGTGGCGACGGTGCCAGCGACTGCCACACAGCCTCATCTACCTCAAGCCCTCTCAAGCGGAGTGATGCAATCATGAACCTCGACCAGGCCAGTCTAGGGAGTCCAGTCGCGAAGCGCCGTAGTCTGCACGGCTCTGCCAGCTTTGGGCATGATTTCAATGTCTTTGATCATGGACCATCTTCACAGTTCGACATCCACGATGATTCAAGCCACGAATACGAGTTATCAACAGCATCCATCACGTCTGAGAGCTCTTCAACCTTCACATCGATGCCGAGAAGATCTTCTTCCTTGCGGAAATCTACCCTGCAGCAGCGACATGGTGAGAAGACCTCGTGGGGTAGAAGACAAGCTGCTCAGGCACTGGCAGCTCAGCAATTGGCCAATTCGGCGCCTCACGTATCGACTCCTGTTCAATCGAAGAATCGACCCCGGTTGTCCTTGGACCAATTTATGCCGCCAATGCCAAGAGACAGCCCGTTCTCTTCACAAGGAAGTCTACCGAATGCTTCGATGCACGTTGTCAGTCAACCCATGCATCAGCCTCATCCTCTTTCGCGGACTATGACAACATCATCATCAAATTCGAGCATCTTGGACGAGTCTCCGACACATGTGCCTGTACATTTTGGCGAGCAGCCAAGACCAAAGCTCGACTTTTCTAAGTCTTTGCCTGCAGGATCTTTGAGACCATTTGCCTTCGAGGCTTCCAGGGACGATAATTCCTTCAACACCCCACAAAACTACAAATCCGTTAAGCCACTTCCCGCTGCGTTCGCGTCTACTGGGCTTATATCCAAAGTCAATCGGAATCCAGAGCAGCCCCAGGTAACGCGCGGTAGTAGTAAGGGAAATGTTCCCGACACTCCATGCAAGAAGCACGTAAACGGATTTGCTACTTATCCAGCACCTGTGCCTGGAAGTGCTATTGCCAAAGCCAGACACATTCGTCATTCATTTGGGACTCCGTCAACCCCGTTCAACCCGCATGGAACCCAATCTGTTCAGCGCACATTTGGAAAAGGGGCTAGTGTATTCGGCGGCGCCTTCAGCACACATGGTCTGACGCGACGAGGCAGCTTCCTCAGTGTGGATGGAGACGAAGGTGGAGGATCGCCTGACGCAAAAAGCATTCACGCTATTAATGATTTCGATCTTCCACCGACACCTACAAAGCAAGCTCTTGTGCAGTCATATGACGGTAGCCCTAGCAATCACAGGAACGTCCCAGCTTCTACGTCAGCTGTGGGCTATGGAATTACAAAGGAACTGACCAGAACCAGCAGTAAGTTGAACTTCTTCACAAGTCCAGACAGTCAGGATTCAGTTGAGAGTGATGGGTCTTTGGGCGTGGCGGATTCTTCCACACCAAACAACCGAGATCTTAAGTTTTCGGACTCGGTACCCTCATTCAGCAGGTCACGGACTCAGCGCGCTCTGAAACTTTCTTCGCCAGCGCCTCTGGCTCCCAAATCTCTTACTACCTCCTTTCTCAGTCATGCGAGTAAATCGGGCTTTGCTAAATTCAGTCGCGTGGCTCCAGCCAGTCCCTTGGAGCGTATAGATTTCATCGAAAGGCTGTCTCCTAGCACTCCACAAGAGAGCATGCTTCCACCAGACCCTAGCGGCCTCTCTATCTCAAACCATGGTGACAGTCAGGCTTCTCAACTAGGTGCCCAGAGCATGCTACCCCCAGCTACGCCAACCACCGGCCGCGATTACTTTCCCAGGATTGGAGACCGCCGCCTCAGTACCACACCGGTCAGCACGTTTGCTCCAGGTGATCTTGACGACTCTCTCTTATCCAGGTTTGAGAAAGTCGAAATGATCGGCACTGGCGAGTTCTCTCGCGTATACAAAGTCACAAAAACCACGCCAAGCCGTCCTATTACCGCGCACTCATTCTTCTTTGGTGCAACTGGCTCTCCACTATCTGGGAAATCTCCACCGACGCCCATACCAGAGCGCGTCTTCGCCGTCAAGAAAACACGACAGCCTTATTCAGGCACCAGGGACCGACAACGGAAACTGCAGGAGGTCAATGTGCTCAAGGCACTTGGACAATCTGATCACGTCTTGCAACTCATTGACAGCTGGGAGGAGAAGAATTATCTATACATACAAACTGAGTATTGCGAAGAGGGTAGCCTCGACGTGTTTCTGACGACAGTGGGTCGCAAGGGGCGATTGGATGATTTTCGCATTTGGAAAATCCTGTTGGAAGCGGGCCAAGTAAGTTTCCTTCCAACATCCTTGACTGCTAGATATTTGCTGACTGCTCGCTTAGGGCCTCAAGCATATTCACGATTCTGGGTTCATTCACTTGGATCTGAAGCCTGCCAATATCTTTATCACCTTCGAGGGGATACTGAAGATTGGTGACTTTGGAATGGCGACCAGTTGGCCTGCGCAATCTGGAATCGAGGGTGAAGGCGACCGCGAGTACATTGGACCAGAAATTCTCATGGGCCATTATGACAAGCCAGCGGACATCTTCGCTCTTGGCCTCATCATACTTGAAATCGCCGGAAATGTGCAGCTCCCTGACAATGGACCTACCTGGACCCGCCTTCGCTCCGGTGACATGAGTGACGCACCAAGCCTTACCTGGAGTAGCGATAGCACCCTCCAAAGAGACGCAACTGGCATCCCTTTCGAAGAAAGCGACGTCAACATGGAGTCCTTCGGTAGTGATGATGAGATAGAGACCGATTTTGGATCACCCACCATGAGCAGTCGCAAGCGCAGTTACGGCAACTCCAGCAGGTCCTTGTCTCACGACCCCGGGAATCTCTTCGGCTCCGCACGTAGAGGCGAACTCCATCGGGCACCACCTTTCATGCGAGATATGTACCATGAGCACGCCCTCGACAAGCTTGTTCGATGGATGATCTCGCCTACTCCTCATGATCGACCACTTATAAACGACATTCTAAGGTCAGGTGGCGTCGAATGGGTCGCAACACGCAGACGTGCCGGTGCAACAGTCTTTGAAGGAAATTGGGGTCCTGCCGACGCGGTCTTGGCAGATGATGCTGAAATGATGGATGTTTGAATTAAGCTGGGACTTTACTCGGTGGTCTCTGTCCTGGATAGGATGGGCGAGTCTTGGATGACACTTCGAAATCGACCCCCCGAATGGCGTTGGTAGGATACCCGGGGCTCGGTTTACGATCTAAACCAACGAATAACCACGAAATACATTGGTAGCTCTCTAATTAACACGGCCCAACGTGCAACTTTACGCATTCACGAGACCATGAACGGAACGATAGATCGAATCGGTTATAGTCAGTTTGAGCGAGGATTATGTTGAGATTGCGACTTTGCGTGTTTTGGGATAAATGTCGTGGAAAAAAATGTGCTTCTCTATCAGCTTAATCACATTTTTGGTTGTCTGTGTATAGAATATGTTTCGAAGTGGGTCAAGTATGTAGATACATCCAAAACACTGTCTCGGTTCAACTTTAGCAAAGTGGAGATCAGGAGAGGATGAATGAATAGAAATCTCGAAACGTGGGCTATTTTTAGTGTCCTCCTTCTGTGCACGTATGCAACGACGAATCTCCTCCTTTGGGGCAGCTGCCTAGAGTGATTTCATTGGAAGAACAAACAAAATCCGGGAAAATAGGCCATTCGGTGCTTTAAGCAATTGCCAGGAAAGAGAGCAGCACCGCATAAGTAGCGCTCAGTAAGGTCGACTCTTCCTCGGTATAAGTCCCATTGAAAGCAGCAGCAGCCACGATACTGCCCCCTGAACCGTTGGGGAACACATCTTGGTCAGCGTTATGGTAATACCCATCTTCTGGCACCGTCCCCGAAGCGAAGAAGTCATGCACAGTCCGTGATAATGACAAAGATGCCAAGGAGATGGTAGTATGACCAGGGCCTCCCCTTATTGCAAGTTTGGATGATTTGGGGAGCAGGGATCGGAGTTTCCTAAAGGAGCAGGTCAGCGAGAACTCGAATTTCAAGGCTTTTATGCTGCTTCCAGAACGCTTTGTTGGGATTGAATGACGTACTTTGCAGACACGAGGGGTGTGGTAGAATCGTGGTCGGGATTGATGATGAGGACTGTTGTATTCAAGGCAGACAGCACGGAGTCTGTATTTGACATAGACGATATGCCTGCGACTGGAAGAAGCGGCCGCTTGTCAGGGAAATTACGGCAAAAACTGATAGGCTACAGGTACGTCAGCGCTGACACTAAATACTTTTCTCGGCCTCAGTGTTGATAGTATAAACCTGAGGATGCAGGAACAGAGAGTCGTAGCTAGGGAAGCAGGTGAGCATTTGTACCTACTGTAAGGCCAGCTGAAAGGAGAGGTGTGTCCTCCTGAAGGGAAATAGACTTCGTCAATTCAACCACCTCCTGGATTGTGATACGACTTGATGGGGCGTTGTCTATGCAATTGAGCGGGTAAACGCTTTGCGTACCGACTCCTGGAGCTGCCTGGTCTACGGGCGCGGAAGTGCCTTGTGATGAGACCAGGTCGACCAACAAAGTTGCTAAGTTCAGCATTAGCAGTGGTTACCAGGACAGGAAGCGTGCAGGTTCACGTCTTTCCATCCTTGGACCGCGTTAGTGAAAATGCAAAACGTACCATTTCGGACTTCAAGACCTTGTATAATTTTTGCAACGAGAGACCAGGTTACTGGCACCCGCATAAATGACCACAAGAAAACATTGAAGCTATCGACACTGATTGCAGTGCCGAAATAATCGATCGGATTCAGAAAGAGGGCCTCGAATAACTCATCAATACGTTGTTTGAGACTGGAACTTACCCCAACAGGTGGCACAGACAGAGCACAGTCTGGACCGGCTCCCTCGCACATGGCAATAAAGTCGTTGAGCGCATCTCTGACTGAAGCTTGATCCACCGGGAGCTGGCTCTCATAGGTCAAACTGTTTGTTTCCGGGTCTACGACTCCATCGGCAACTACTCGACCCACTCTGGTGGGAAATGCCTGGATAAATTCGGCCAGGAATATGGTTCCGTATGAGAATCCCCACTGGACGATGATTTAGTTATCATATTTCCTGTGGGCGAGCGTAAAGCGCAGCAGCGTAACTAGCATGCCGACGTAGTTACGGTCTTTGGACAGATTCCTGTGATCACTTACGAAGTTCAACTTGGCATCTGGCCCATCGACTGCATCCTGAAGATATCAAATGTTCAGCTATTGAACGTCTGCACTGCCTCACAAGTCGTTTAGAGGGCTGGAATCCTCTAATGCCTGGCAGACTGAAAAGTGGGTGCACCGTTGCTTTTTTACTTACGAGGATAGCTGCCATGTCTCTTGCGACATACGCAGCAGAAGAAGTATATAGTGCGTCAGAGTTCTGGGACACGCAGGCATCGGCAAGTCCAGCAACAGCATTGTCAAAGTCCGTGATTCTACTCATCACTTCATCATCGTAACTCTACACCACGAGCAGAGTCAGCATCTGCGCTTCAGGCAAATTTTAAGATTGTTGTAGAGGAGTTCGCTAAGAAATCTTGTAGGTGTCAGGCTCTAAGGTTCTTACTGAGTTTGAAAACATTCCTAGCCACAAGTTGGGGCTGCCTGGTAGTTTCTCAGAGAAGTTGTATTCTGCCGAGGCATTGGGAAAGCACTGTAGTAACGGTGAGGACTCGCCAACACTATTTGAAAATCAGTAGGCGCCATTTTAAAGTCCCCAAAGAGATCGAGATCGACAATGGAAGTCGGGAACAAAATGATTGTTACGACATCTTATATGAATAAAGTATTCAAAGTTAAAATCGCACATACCCTCTCGGATCCCACCCGATAATATCATAGAGCCCCCCTGTAAGAGTCGATATTGCTGCCCCTGCTCCAGCGTTCACAAAAGAAAGTCCGGATGCTCCTGGACCACCGGGGTTCACAAGAAGGGAGCCAAGACGCTGTGAAGATGATACCGTGGAATTATATCTGACCAGCGCTATGCTGGCGTTGGCATTGGAAGTTGAGGAAGGAGCATAATCAAGAGGTACAACAAGGGTCGAGCACTCGAGATTCGTACCGCAGGAAGACCAGGCCAGAGGGATCGCTGCTATGACGACAGGAGAGACGAACAGCGTTGCGAGTGTGAATGATTTAACCATTTTGATCTGACCGAGCAAGGCCTGCGGTGACAGCACAACCTTGGGGAGAGCCACATATTTATACTATTGTGCTTTTCGTGAAATCTATTTCTATCTTTAAGTAAATGTTTCATCTCGGCTTTGGCGGAGATGATGATTGAATGGTCTGTTCATTGAGTTTCGGTGACAGGGAACGGCTGCGCCGAAATTTATCTAGAGCCCCAGGGATCGCAAAACTCTATCCAGATATGACAGATGACACACGATGTCAAAATGCACTTATTCAAGCAGCGAGAAGTTTGCATAATGAAGCGAATGTTTTTGGTCCAGGACAAAACGCACAAGGCCTTTCCGTGGGCGATTGACCTGTAGCCTCAATGTGTGCGAAGACACTGAGCTTTCGACATGAATATCACGACTATAACACTCCCTAAGAAGTCCCCGTTGAAGGAAGTCGCAATTACTTGCATGGGAGACTGCAAAGTACCATGTCTTTGTAAGTCCAATATCCCATACAAGAAAGATTAAGCGAGTTAGCAGAATGTAAACAATGATTGATTAGCCAGTCTCATGCATTAAGGCCGCTGATAACCTCATGAAAGAGTGCTTCGTTTCCCTTTCTCCCCCTCTCACTTATCTATCGTTAGCAAGTATGTTTGACGCTTGCAGCGCTGCAAACTTTTCACAGGCGCTGCCCTGCAGCTCAGGCAACTAACTGACTCCACAAGCAACCTGCAATGGAAGGCAGTGCTGAAGTCAAATCACGTGATGGCCGAGCTAGCTTATCGAAGCCCCACCAAAAATCCTATCAAAAGGTTTGGAGCACTGCCAGGAATTCTTCGAGGTCACCGTCACCACAAGCAAAGCAATGGGAAAGCTCAAATCCAGCAAGCGCAATAGCGCTGCGGCAGGCTCGAGCCCCTACTCCAAAGCGCAAGCTGCCACCAATAATGTCTTCAAGTTTGTCAGTTAGCGCAGGCGCGCCCTCACTCCTCTCAGACGTGTATATGTATATGTACTGACTATTGCTTTCGCAGAACACGAATGTTGGTCAGCATATCCTTAAAAATCCAGGTGTCGCAGAGGCCATAGTAACAAAAGCAAATTTGAAGCCCACAGATGTGAGTGGTATCCTCGGTCGCAAGCACGCATGCTGAGTCTGAACAGACAGTTCTTGAGGTTGGTCCGGGCACAGGCAACTTGACAGTACGAATACTAGAGAAAGCGAAGAAGGTTATAGCTGTGGAGCTAGACCCTCGTATGGCAGCGGAAGTTACAAAGCGAGTGCAGGGGAAGCCCGAGCAGAAGAGACTGGAGGTTTTGCTAGGAGATGTAATCAAGACGGAGCTGCCGCCCTTTGATGTCTGCATTAGCAATACCCCTTATCAGGTATGATACATGTGCAGAAATGCTTCGATACCAAAACTGATATTCTTCAGATCTCCAGTCCTTTGGTTTTCAAGCTCTTGGCCTTACCCAACCCTCCTCGGACATCGATCCTTATGTTTCAACGAGAATTCGCACTTCGACTTACAGCGAGACCTGGCGATCCACTTTACTGTCGACTATCTGTGAACGCTCAATTCTTCTCCAAGATTACGCACATTATGAAGGTAGGAAAGAACAATTTCAGGCCTCCACCGCAGGTAGAATCCTCCGTTGTGCGGATAGAACCGAAGCTGGGTCCTGAGCGACCTGGCGTGAGCTGGGAAGAGTGGGATGGTATGCTACGGATCTGCTTCGTAAGAAAGAATCGGACCATGAGAGCAAGTTGGTTGGGTACGAAGGAGGTTCTAGCTATGGTTGAGCGGAATTACAAGGTCTGGTGTTCCGCGAATCAGATACCTATCGATGAAACAGAAGTCGGAGAAGACGAAGAGTTGGATGTCGATGGCGGAGAGGAGGACGAGTGGGGTGGCGTTATGGAGGTTGATGAGGAGGAGGATGATGCCCCGGCGTTCTTCAAGGAAGAGGCAGAACGTTTATCGAAGGAGGCTGGAGCCAAAACAAAGAGTAAGAAGAAGAAAACGAGGGTCGCGGAATTGGTGAAGGAGAAGATTCGGAAAGTCTTGGAGGAGAAAACCGACTTGGCAGATAAGAGGGCTGGCAAATGCGACGAAAACGATTTTTTACGACTTCTGTCTGCCTTCAACGGAGAGGGTATACATTTTGCCTAACTAGGACGATGAATGTTGTCATTTATTTAGCAAGGCGTTAGAGGTGCATTTTCAGCTTCAGAGGCATCAGATAAGGAACTACCTTCTCACAAATGCAATTGGCAGATCTTCGCATCTGCCTCACTTCGCTTAGAATAAGATCTTACAATGGTTTCCCGTCTCTGGCTGCCGGATGTCCAATCCAGTTTGTGGAGATCAGCAATACCGTTAATGATTCCATTCTGTATTTCAAGTATAATCTACTTCAAAAGTCAACTGGCCTTTGAAGCAGGCACTTGCATGTGGTGTAAGCTGGCGCTAACACGATGTTGTCTTTGTTTCGTCACAATTGGGATTCAAAGTGACTGGGGCTATGATCAAACTCCTTGAAGGGGGCACAATATCCAAAATCCAACAGATCAGTGATCTAACAATGCTCCCTATGGTATAGACAACAAGCCTTGCGGCGAATTTCTCATTCTTTTGGTCTCACACCTGCACCCGCTGCCTAGAATGTGTAGTGTTTAGACCCGTGAGCCGACGATCAGGTTACAGCTATTGCGATTCCACGGCTATATTGCTGTGTTGGACCACCTTTATCATCTTTATCACAGTTCTGCCGCACGTTAGCTTCGGTATTGATCCGAGAATAATTCCGCTAAAGATAAGTTGTTCTGTTGCCTAGTATATTGTTAGTTGGAAAATAGTAATAATCTAGGCCTAGCTAGGTCTCCGAAACCTCGCTACGGTAGCGAATACCTAAACATGACACATCCGGTTTGTTTTTAATGATAGAAATTCTTCGACTTTAATATCCAATGATTAAATTCTCAGTCTCGCCACTATCTGCGTCATACTGGTCATATAACAGGGTTTGGATGTTCTGTCTGATTGTAACTTCATTCTGCCCTGCAGCCGGCAGTGCTCTGTTTTCGCTAGCTAAGAGACAGCACGGTTGTACCTCCGTGATGGAAATTTATTTGTCAGCGTGTATAGTACAGGTAAGTCCGGGTATAAAGAAAAGAGAACGCCACCGTAGTTTTGGGTGAGTATAAGGCTATCAGATACCAGGCGCAGTTTTCTGCTGTCTGTCCTGGCACTGATATATCTGCCTCTCCTCTTCTTGACCGCACAATCCAACCACCCAGGGCCTCGGTTGTATTTTTGTCCGGATCTCCAGCTCCTATACTGTCAGCACCATGTTGGGCTGGAATATGCGTGCACACATCGAAGTTAGCTGTGTGTAGGTGCAGGATCTACGGAGCACAGAAGAGCATAGCCTGACTTTTTGAGGGGCTCAATTAGCGTAGACTAGAACATCCTAGCATCGGTCTATTGTGCTGAAATGGCTAGCACAAAATACACGATCTCTCTTTGATATCGGTCAACTATTGAATGGTGTGGTGAACATGAGTCTACAGAAGTTTCACTTAATACATTACAGGCCAAAGACTGCGATTCAGTACACGTGGGATATGATCAGCTGATGACTTGAAAGTAGTTGTTATGTAGCTGGGTTACTCCTCCAGTGCGAGACAACTACTGTTGTCGTGAATTTTGTTTCTTGGCCATTCTCAAATTGCGGCTTCCCAAAGGTCTCAAAGAGAATTTGACAAGCTCGAGTATCGAGAAGGCCGACCAGATGGCAAAGCTCATCACACCAAAGATGATGAAAGGAATAATGCCATATATCATGAAATCTGCTGTTGATTTAGTAGGTATTCGATACTCGAGTGATATGACAACCTACAGACCCAGCCCCCACTCTCTTTCACCACGTCCCAGAGCTCCGTTCTCATTACATCCTTGGCTCCTTCCCACCTCCAGGGCCCCACGAGTCGAAATTTGGTGTTGAAGTTAGACCCGAAGGCCCATGTGAACATTGTTTTAAATCCAAGCCCCATGATCTCTGTGAAAGTCGCTGCTGAGCCCATGTCAAGAGCAAGTTGATATGCGTATGACTCGTGGTCAACTCCATATTTTTCGTACTCCCGTCGTCCAGGCTTGATGTAAAGCTTATAATCAATGTCTCGGGGACGCTGATTGGGCAGGATTTTCAGGAGAGAGAGTACCCAGAGTTGTGCTTGCAGCTCAGCCAAAGGAGGTATAGCTCCTATAGCAGGCCGTACAAAGCCAATGAAGCCAACACTCTCATCGCCGGTCTTCCAGATACCGCGTCTATCTGCCCCCAGTGGGGTCCCATAATTGGGCCCAAGGAAAGTGAATTCTTGGGAGTAGCCGGTGGCATATATGACAATGTCGGGCTTACAAGTAATACGGCTCATGACTTCGGCCTCTGGACGACTAGATTGTATGAACTCGACGATCCCTTCCGACGATACAGACTTAGGCCAAGGAGCCAGGTCAATCTTCCTATTCCCTGTATCTTTGATCGGGATTTGGCAAATACTAGCTCTTGTACGATTCAAGAGCGAGTCTTTCCGGTACTGTGCCGAAATGTACGGGACAGCTTGACCGGATTTACTCGGAAATACTGCGACAGAAGTCAGTATCACGTAGGGCTTCAGGATCAACAACGTACTCGCCGAAGCATGGAAGCGCTCGTCGGAGATCCCTCCCACCCTAATCGAAAGTCAGTGAGAGCTCTCCACGGGTGTCTGAGGTTGGTCGCGTTTAAGAGCATTGAGCAGTATCCGAAAGGTGGATCAAAACGTTTCCGAAGTAGAATGAGAATGTACCATTGGTCAAGCCCATGCTTCGTTCCAGAAACAAGCCATACCCCAAACTTCACCGAAAAAAGGTCATAGTAATTCCACAATATCGGGCTTGATTGGAGAAGAGCTAGTCAACTAATTAGCTCGGAACTGTTATCAGCATGCTTTGATCACACGTATCGAGACGAACGGTGAATGTATGCGGTGTCAAATAGACTCATGTGAGTAGTATCTGTGGGGATATTTTTCTGTGCCGCAGGCGACTTGTTGAATGTCCTGAATGTCACAGGGACAGGTACAACCTAAAACATTAATAAAGTGCGAGGAGATAGACAGATACACAGTCACCTTCGGGGCATAGTAGAATCCATCACGATGGCATATCGTGACGGACTTTGTTGGCGATGTCACGGCTAGGTAGCCCAGATCCATAGCCGTCTCCCCTGCACCGAGTATAAGAACATGCTTGTCTTCGCCAAAGTCCTTCCGGGAGCGAAAATCTGCAGAGTGGAATCTACACGGTACATGTTCAATTCCCGGTATAGGTGGAATACATGGAACGGTGTGTAAGCCCGAGCATACAGCTATTGCGTCGCATTCCCAGGACTCGGTTCTACCTTCGAATGAGGAGATAATCATGTGCCCAGAGCCTTTGATTCGCTTCACAGACACCACCTTTGTTGAAAGACTAATATGAGGCCAAAGATTGAAGTGGGTAGCATATGCGTCCAGGTACAGGCAGAAGCCCTCCGTCGAGAGGAAATCGGGATCGTTGGCTGAGTGACGAAAGTCACTAAAAGCGGTCAGGTACTTAGAGGACACGAGCTGTACTTGGTTAGAAACTGGGGACGTGTGGTAAGACAAATGTTTCCAAGTCTGAAAGTCACATCGCGCCTAAAGAGATTTCACACTGTTTACCTCCGCATCCTCGTACACACGGTGCCTGAATGACCCAGCCGTTGAGTCTCTTGCTTCAAACAGTCTTGCCTCGATTGGCTCTACTGGGTGGAACTTATGAGCAGTAATAAGGTACTTGAGGGTAACTAGGCCCGAAGAACCACCTCCAATAACTGCAACACGCATCGTCGACGAAGGACAGATGCGGTGGAATAAGGCTTATTTTAGAAGTGTTTGATGAAATTGATCTCAGCGGCCTGGATGTGTTAGTAGACTTTATAGGTTGTCCAAAGGGACCCGTGCCACCCCTAGCCAGGCGCTAGCGATTGAACAGACCTATAATTAGTTGGGCATCCAGGGCTACATGCAGCTTACATGCCGCCCAGATCTCCGTCTTACATGTCACCATGGTAATAAAGAGCCAATAAGAATAAGAATAAGAATAGTAAACAGTACAGTAAGACACACATGTTATTCCTCGGAATCGGGACTTTAAAGTAATTAGCATTTACTTGTAACGTTTTTAATTCGGTTGGTGTCGTGAGTATAGACTTGTCGGTTGGTATCAGCTATGAAGTAAGGTAATAAGACGTTTGATTCTTAATGGGAATTAAGATGTTACAAGCAATGGTAAATTAGGTGTAAACTTGCTATTTGATTTGAGCATAACGCTTTATTATTTAGGAAATTATTTATTTGTTATATAGAATTTCGATTTTTGATTGCAAGCTTTGCAAGATCATCTTGCTAAGCGCGTAAGCTTGCAAGCCTATTTAGCATGGCTTGCATGTCACGTGATCTAAATTCATTATGATTAATATAATTATCAATATTATTATCAATATTATTATCAATATCATTATCAATATCATTATCAATATCATTATCAATATCATTATCAATATCATTATCATTATCATCATTATTATTATTGCTTATAAGGTTTTGTATATTTAATTCTTTATGAGATTCAAATATATTAATCTTAGAATCATTTACAAATTGGTTATTTAATATTTTAACATCTCTTACCCAAAGCGTTCTTCTAGTTATTAAATCTAATACTTTATATAAAGGATAATTAAATCCAATTAGAATTGCTTTATTTGCTTTAGGTTCTAATTTAGTAATATGATTCTTTTTGATTTTATAATAACATATTGATCCAAAGGTTTTAATATGATAAATATCTGGTTTCTTATTATATCTAAGCTCATAAGGGTTTTTATAATTGATTGCTGAATGTGGAGTTCTATTATATAAATAAGTAGCCGTAATTGCAGCTTCTCCCCACATATAATTA
>JGI24508J20089_1000113_pt1 | contig 99283 bp, 107 predicted proteins | sample LinPmetageLP24_FD_20089 | JGI IMG/M metagenome (IMG submission 20089)
TCTTGGTCTTGCGTCATCTCCCAGGTGTCAGGCGTCACCTCCGTGTCCAGGAGCCCAAGACTGCGAACTTGGGTCCTGGGACCTGGTTCCCTTTGGACGTCGAGTTCAAAGATGGGTATATCTTAACGCACGACGGCCACCCTGAACTTCACACTTTCGATTGTGCATTCTAGCTTGACAAGGACTTGGATACCAAGACCTGGTGGCTCGCTCATGGCACGCTTCTAGGGCATTATTGGGGCCAGAAGAATCTACCTTGGGACGTGGATATAGATGTCCAAATGCCAACGACGACTTTGGAATACTTGGCCACGAAATATAACAGCACACAATATCAGTATAATGATAGCACATATCTCCTCGATATCGATCCCTATCATTCGATCGTATCTACTGCAGATGTGTCTAACAAAATTGATGCACGCTGGATTGATATGAACAACGGAAAATACATTGATATAACCTCGGTTCATTGGAACGAGTCCACCCCACGTTTACTATTCTGTAAAGATCGCCACCAGTATGCTGTAAGCCACCTTTCTCGCTAGAATTATGTGTCAAGAGAATAAAAGTGACCGTTCACAGTTAGACGAGATCTATCCCCTTCAGCAGTCTCTTTTCGAAGGCGTCAAAGTCAATATACCAAATCAAGCAGAAAATATTCTCTCAAAAGAATATGGCCAAAACGCGCTCGTGGTTACGAGCTATCATTGGTATTTTCTGTGAGCTTGTATCAGGAAAGAACTAATTAACGTACAGGCATATATGGGACCCTGAGTCGCAAACGTGGATTCCAAAGATTGCCTGGTGGCGTTCATATGGGATTTTATACGGACATTGATATAGATCTGGGGCCAGAGACTTTGGAATAAGCAATATGTCATACTTGTGACGGAAACGAACATCAGTATATAGGCTATAGCGCTTACCCCTGCCTGGTTCGTTGAACTTGGAATCTTGTACGAGTTTGGAGAGGATGCCGATTTTGCAAGCGGGTGTAGAGTTATGGCTAGAAATTAGAGGAATAAAAATTTAGGAATTTGCCGTCATCTTCTTATCTTCATTTATCGACCACTCTATCTTTGTGCCAAATGAGGTCCCATGAATTTAGCAAGTACCAACACTAGTTTGAATATCACGGTTGATTGCCAAGGGGGTATAGCCAAAGAGCTCGCCCTGCGATATTTGACGCTCTGCCGCTTCATTCCCCTGTGATATGAACCGAGGCGGTACTGTGCCCTCCCTCCATTGTACTCCTTCACTCGACCATTTCGATAGAATCTACTGTACATGTTCATTTGGATTTAACAACTAAACAAGCAACATGCCAGCCTATCCCATGGAAATAAACAAAATGTCCTTCGCTTTACGTCACTTACTGCTCCAAACACAATCTCTTTCGTATCATACAAGTCCGATGGAAGATCGAGAGCCACTCTCAAAGAACGACTCTCGGGTGCCTCGTTCCCCATGCTGGATCGCCTGTAAATATGATTCTAAGAAGGAACGTTCCCCAATGCACATATATTGATGATATAGAAGTCTAGGCGTCCGCTAAGATTTGTGGGAAATGGTTTTCTCAGGCAGACGTCCAAGGTCGAAGTACGGGACAGGCAAAGAAATGCCCTTTATCACGAATCATTTGCAACGAGCGGGAAAAGTTGGAGGAATAATTTGGCATTGTGACACACTTTATAACTAGTTTAACAAACGCAATCTTTTCGGACTAGGCTGCGGTGTTGTTCTTAGTCTCTTTTTGCTTTTCCTGTGCCCAAATACGCAATCAACACCTTCATCTTCAACCAGCGTTTGGATTTTGTATGGACAGTTACTGATACTCCTTGCTCTAGCTGTCAATCCCTCAATCTTGATATCAATTGAGTCCTCCATGGACATCACATTAAACACAATAGGGCGGCAGTAAGGTTTTCCATCGCAGATGATAGCTTGATACATCTCATCATCCATACACGCGATCTTCTCGTGAAAGTTAAGGTAAAAGTTGGCATCTTTCAAGCGGTACGCTAGTTCCGGTAGAGCCTTACTAGATGGGCCAAGTCGACAACAGATTTTGCCCTTACATACGAACAGAGTTTGATCTAGAACTGGCATTTCATCGATTTGAACGTAAAATAAAGATGCGAGAAGGTTATCAGCACATCTTTGCACAGCCTCGTCGGATCGAGACTCATGCTCCGTACGATACTGAAGACCGGGTAGCTCTTGAAGATCATCGAGGTCTGGTTCGGTATCGTGGAATTCAACGTTAAAGCGATGATATCGAGGTTTTTCCCGAGGCGGTAAGCTGTTCTGAAGTTCTTGCCATCGAATTTCGCCAACGAAGAAATTCAAGAAGGAACGAAATAGTCGTGGAACACTTCTGGTCCGAAGAAAGGAACCAGTCTGGGAAGATGAGGTCCTGGTTTCACTTGGTTGTTTAAAGCCAGTGCCGAGTGAGACGACACAGTCTGGTTGTTTTTTCCTCCGAGACCAGATAATATCTTGCTCCCATAAAGCTAAATGGATGGGATTATTATGGCCCCCGAGACCTCCGTCTTGATATCCATCGAATGGTGTAAAGTAGCTAGAAATCTTAATATTTATGCCTGCAACACGAAAACAGACTGACTTACGGCGGTGCGGCAGAGCTAGCACGGGCACTGAAATGAATTAGATCTAACGACATATAGAAAGGATGCGATCACCCACGCTTGCCAGACCAAGAGCTCGTCCTCTACCTGCTTCGGTCGAATGAGTTTATAACCTAGAACATTTCAGTCAAGTTCTTCCGCATTTCCTGATATCAATGCATTACCCGCCTGATCTGGTCGTGTTTCTGGCCCATTGTAATTCGTGAAGATGCATGTCGAGGAGTCCTCCGTTGTGGTTCCGACGATAGCAACCTTTGCGCCTCCTGCATTGTTGTTGAAGAGCATCGAATCCTCTTTGAACGCAGATTTAAGAGCTTTCGTAATACCACTTGAGCTATATCTGCTATCAGTCGCCAATGACAATAATAGCTCGACAGGACGTCGCAGAAGAGTTAGCGATGCCCAAGGAAGATTGAGCAAGCCTCTTTTCTGAAAGACGACCCCGGATAAGCTTTTGAATTTCTCGATGCAATCGTGTAACTTCCAACTGTTAATAAAGAGCCCCAGAATGATCAAAGCCCCTTGAACGAATTAGTCCGTGTAAGTCAAACAGTGAAGGTGGAGGGTGAAGATTACCAGAGCTGCTTCCAAAAGCAATATCGAAATGCTCGCGAATTTCGAGAGGCAATCCGATGGACTTTTCTAGTTGTTTCAGAAAAGTGAGGGGGATGATGCCTCGAATACCACCCCCCTCAACGCAGACGATTCGGACACCTGCAGTTGCAGGCTTCTGGGAGAAGACTAATGTGTTTGTCTCTCCGCACAATGGACAGGTCTTGACAAAAAAGTCCCACGGATTGGCTTCACTGCACTCTCCATAGACCATTGTACACGGTGTACACAACGCATGGTCACATTCCAAAGTATTTTCAGGTCGCCGAGCAAGGCATGTAAAGCAAGTTGTTGTACTGTGAATTTGATGCCAAGACTCTTTGAATGAGGATAATATGCCCGAGTAAAATGATTCGTCGTCTACGTCCTTTATCATAAGTTGATTAGCGAATTCGCAGAACTTTGACTCCAGAGCGGTCGTGAATCTCGTGGTTGGGTGCTGTGTCGTAATCTTCGGACCTGTGAGAAATGGGTCGATCTTGAGACAGAGCCGATGGAAAAGTTTTCTAAACACTAAAATAGGGTGAAATCCTTACAGTGTTAGAGACAGCAGTAAGCGAGACTAGTTCGAACTTACTATGCATTCCTGGAGGATAACTATCAAATACTAGCGCAGAAGCAATAATTGGGACGGCAAAAGTGAAGAGTTGAGTATCGTCGACTTTCTTCAAAAACTCCGTGATATGCGAGCCAAACTCTACCGGTATCGGATATTGAATCCTTGTTGCACGGATGAAGCTGAATGGGTCTACGATATCAGAAGAAAAATGCTCGCAGACAGCGTTGAACAACACTTTGAAGTGCTTTGTGGAGAAAGCCACTCGAGCGTCTATTCTTCTATTTTGCATTTCGTAAGAATCCGTCTCGATTCGAGATTTTAGAGGCCTCCAAGATCGGGAAGTGCATTTAGAGTTAGGTAGGGCAATGACTCTTATGCCTCCGAACTGTGATGCGAGTAGTTTATCGAGTTCCGATTTCTTCATCTTGCCTATCACTTTGCTGCGCAAGGATCTGTTTGCACCTTCTAATTCTCGGCCAAGCTCTAACATGAACTGACGAGTAGCTGACTGCTCATTAAACGTTGTTATACTATCCCAGTGTATGAGGATGAGCACACGAGGGTTGGCGGTTGGGGGAAGATCAGATGGGCTGTTGGCTACCTTCAGCAGCCATAATGCGAGAATCTGGGCTACTGCAGCGAGACCTCCAAGATCATCGGCAAAAAAGCATATGACTGTGCTTAGAGGTGCGAGAACTTTAGCATAGAAAATCTGCCCAAGCTCCGCGGCATTCAGCTGTTGAGACGACTTCCTACACCAGAGCATTGGCCTTCTTACTATGTCGTTGGGACATCGTTTTGAGTCAACGAACGGTAAAGCATAAGATGCATGGAGTTCGCAATCTGCGAATAGTACCGGCGAGACATGACTGAATGTTTCGACGTTTGCTCTTAAATGTACTTCGCCTTCTACTGCCTCCTGAAAATCGCGACCAAACCAAAGTTTGCGCATCACAAGATTTTTTGTTTGCTTGCCGATAAGTGTGATCATTTGTGAGCTTTGTTCTTGCGGAAATCTATTGAGAATACCATAAGGGCGATGATGTTCCTGGAGAAACAAATCCCCGAGGCCAGCTCTAAGGGATAACCACATTGAATCGAGTCGTGACATTGCTTGTATGGATTGGTGCTGAAAGATGATGAGACAGTAGCAAGGTTGTAGGTCAGTCTGCTTTTGTTGACATGATCCTCGCTTACCATATCCCACTTCCTGTACTACCTCTTCGCTTACAGGGCGGGGCGGAAAGCATTTCTGCACGCTTACTTTTGTCAATCAGGAATCCTTCACCATAAAAAGTGACTTATTTGGAAGCATGCCCTACCTCATAACTGGAAATCCACTTTACCATGGAGATCAATCCAGCGAAAGCCTCACCCAACAAGAATCGCTGGGCAATTCTGGGCAGACAATCACTTCTCGCAAAGCTAGACACCGATGGGAGGCAACCACAAAAGTCTGGTCAATGGGAGGAATTCGATCATTCTAAAAGCTTGATCTTGACTCATTCAGGCACGGCATGTATCGCTTTCCGGAAAGTCACTTATGAACGTGTTGTCTTGAAACACTGTGAAGATAAATACTATTCGCCAGAGAGAAAATTTTTAGTCGACATCGGGCGAGTCAACGGCAATATTTATTTCATTTCAACATTATACACATTCAAACATCGAGAAAAGTCGTACGTCGCATCCGAACTCTCGGATATCTCGTTAGCAGACCTTATTGACTGCACGATGCGCTTGGACGAGATTAATATTTCTACTATACTTGGCCAGGTACTTCATCTCGCAGGTCCTACGATTTATGACTAAAACCTAGAAGGTCTCAAGAGCTCTTCATTATTTGACCCAGTACAGCGCAAAGACTGGCTGCTCCATGACCTATGGGCCACTGTCAGCTGCTCATGTGTTCGTATTTCGGGATGGATCTGTCAAACTCGGTAAATGAACCTCCATACCATTCTAAAACTCCAGCTTTAAACCATCGTAGGGACTTTCGGGAGTCGAATTATGCCTGAGAAGGCCACAGACGAGAACCTTCACAAAGATCGATGGGACCTTGGTGCCCTTGCTACCCATATGCTGTCCCAAAGTTCGGAAGAACCAAGCTTTGACGCATCGCAGCAGAGGGTCATTGCAATGAGCTCTCTGGGACGAAGACTAGATGCAAAATGCGAGCCATCTCCTGCATTGATCGACTTCCTAGAGGTCTGCTTCATGCAAGACGGGACGTTTGATAAAGTATTGAAGGTCAGCAATCAACTGCCCGAATATTTTGCTGTTGCTCACTACCGCAAAGCATCCATTCCTTCGTCAACAATGCCCCCAATCATTAATTCCGTTGATTGCAAATGCTGAAAGGTCGGCTTCTCGGCTTTGTTTTGTCACTTGATGGGCTTGGTTTGGTGGAATGAGCAAGTGGTCTGAGAGGACGAATGGGAATTTTGTGACGTCTTACAGTTTTTTATTTTCTGCGAAGCTTGACTAAACTATGAGATACAACACAAATAAATCAGAAAAAATTCTTCGCCTCATATCCAAATCCTAAGTAGCTCAAAACTCATAAACATGTTCGAGCTTGATAAGTTTGACTTCGACAAACCGAATCGTGCATGATCGCCCCGCCAACCCAGCTGCATGCGCTTTCAAGTTGCTCCACTCCCCTAGGAATTCACGATTCGAGTCAGTCGCTCGAATGGCCAAGGTCGCGTCCATTTCTTGAAATCCCAGATATGCTCCCGAACGAAAGTCCAAAGGAGCCTTGTAATCATCACGGCCCACCACTATCCACAGATTTTTGAGCGCAGAAAAACCTCCACGGTTCTGCGAGACTCTCCGGAAAATCTCCCACGCCTCGCGATTGACAAGGTCAACAGCGATCGATTCTATCCTTCCATCTGGGTACATGCGAGGCAGTTGATGTATTCTCTCAATGGGTGGGTCACCCGCAATGTAAATGATATCGAGGGAAAGATTGACATAGATTGGACGCTTGTTTCTTGACCACTGTGGTCTTCTGTAGATGTTTCGATCATCCTGAAACAATGGTGTGAGTGTTCTGAGAGCTTCTGGACGTGAATTGTAGCAGACGTGTAAAGCTACTGGTGGCATCGTGTTACTGAAAAAGTTTGACCGGTGGCGAGCCTCCCGAAGCTGTATGATACGGGCTGGGGGAAGCGAGAATTGCCAAATGGCATTTTGGATCTCGGGCGCGTGTTCGAGAAATTTTGGATACATTCTTGGTATACTTGGAAAATCAGTATCGAGTGGTTGAATGAGTACGTTGATATCCAGGAGCTGCAAGCCTATGCTATGATGTTTTGGTAGTTAAGCTCCTGATCTGAGTAATGACTTGAGGGTGCGTAACGAACTCCTGCACCAACTAGACGAAGTATGCAGGTTTTCAACCTGATCACACGAATGACAGGGGGGCAATTGGACCAATCTCTATCAAGAAAGAATTGGCGAGTGTGATATTGATTTTCAACCCGACAGTTTGGTAACCAACATTAAGCGAGGACGGCTCAGGTGGCGATGATTCATGGAACAGCAAATCATCATCTCACGATCGTTTTCCCGAGTATTCAATGCAGAAATGCACAGGTATAGATACTGCATGAAAGCTGCAGTGCTTCGTTGATCCATGCTACATGATTATTCAAAGTCCCCATCTGGAGGCTTGGTCCGAGGGCCACCATCCCGCTACTTCTCGAGGACGGCCAGTCTCTCCGTAACCCATGCCATCCATTCTTGATTTTTCTCAGCTCCCTCGATCCAAGCTTGAATCTCCACCAAGTTTTCCTGGATTTTCCGGTTCGTTTCCTCAACGACGTCCAGTCGACGGTTGAAACTTGAGAGTCTATCCGAATCTTCTCCGTCGCCTGTCGGCCTCTCCGAGTCACCACCCAACTTCGATACGACAGAAGCGTGTGATCTCAACTCAGAGAGAATGGTTGAGCAGGTTTGCATAGTTGCGATGGTGTTTAGAAGAATCGTGCCTGTATCTCTTACATCATCAAAGAGTTAGTGAAAGCAGCAGCGAAGCCGGACAAACGTACGCCTTGATGATCTCTGCATTTTCTGGAAAGATAGTTCCGCGGAAATAATCAGTGTCGAGAGGCTCAGCAGCAGGCTCCACAAGCTTCGAGTGAAGGTTAAGGATTGTATTTTTGGTGTCCATGTTCGTATAGGGTAGTCCGATAACGATGAAGGGGAATATGAAGCGGCAGATGCAACGCACGATAATTCCATTTATGTATCTACATCATGCTCATGCCGATGGAAGATTCAACGTTGTACAGTTTCCGGTATGGCATGCATGTCTTCTCAGTAGTTTACGCAAATATTGACCTCCAATGATATCAATGCTTCCATGATACTCAACATCAAGGATGATTGGTGTCTAGAAGTCGGCGGGATAACATACTCTTTCCGTGAAAGAAGTGCTTCCAATGAAATCTACGTCTCCGTAATGCTCGTCATTGAGAAATACTGGGGTAACGGAGTTTATCTGCAAACAGGGGCAGACGCAAGCGATCATGCATGTTGGGCGATCCGCGAAATGGGATTTCTGTTATGCGGGGGCGTTTCGAAGGATCCGGTGCGAATCGGTTCATCGAGTTACACAGAACGATTGGTGTGGGACTTCTTTTTGAGCAAGATGGTGGCGCTACGTTACATCTGCAAAGAGAAAGCAATCTTCGAACGGAAACGGTTTCCTGTATTCAACTTGGGTTGGTGCAGGAACCGAATATCCCAATAGCTCGGCACTCAGATCAGCAGCCTGCTCCCATTTCCGGGACCAATAGGAGTGATTTATTGACCATGATGTGTATACGATTTGATTTGTTCTGAAGAAACGATACTTTTCGAGTTTTCTGCACCTCGCGTTGAAGGAGGTGGGTTGGGTTCCAAGACAGAAGCTCTTGTTGTGTATACTGTTTCTCCAAATTCTGGACGCCGCTGTGCTGATTCGAAATCCTGGTTATCTAGTTCCATTTCGTTTACTTTCCTGTGAACCCGTGTCCTCTTTACCCTTTTGCAGTCAGAATGTCCCGATAATATGAGTATAAGAGAAACTCATTGTCAGTGACTTTCCGAACTATACTCGTAAAATAAACCACACACTCATCATAGCCTAAAGACAGTGATATCAATACTATTCCAAGATGCATATCTCCATCTCACTTGGCCTCTTGGTGGGTTCAGCTATCGTATCAGCGCTTGAAGCGCCTTCCATATGCATGCTGTCTCCATCTACAAGTATCGCAGCGGGAGATAATCTCACTGCAAAGTAAGCTGGAGTAGCTCCATATACTGGATCACCACTAATCCTTACTAGTGTGAATAACCCACAAGGAAAGCCCTGTTTAGCTACAATGGTCTTCTCGGATGAGAACTTTCTCCCAGTCGTCTTTGAATTGAACCCAGTAAATTGCGTTGGTTTTCAGCAGGCTGAAATCACAGTCCCGCTAGAATCGCCGAACGGGGACGTGACCGTCCTCTGGTAAGAATTCTCTTATGATGAATAAGTAAATACTAATTAATAGCAGGCAATGTGCTGGGGTCACGATTCAGGGATGTTCAAGCGCGACTATCCGCGGGGGATTGGCTGACGCTGATAATTTGGACACTCAACAAACCGGAAAGATCGAGTGCGTAGTTGCAACAGCCACATTGACGACACTCGTAACTTCTAAGTCTGAATCTACAACTAGTGTAGAGGTGATTGTAAGCACTGCCTTCAGTACTGCATCTGGCACCCTGCTGGCGAGCTCGGGAATGAGTTCGTCTAAGTCAAGCATGGCGTCAAGCACGGCGTCAAGCACGGCGTCAAGCACGGCGTCAAGCACCGCACTGGACCCTGCATCCACGGCATCTAACACGGACACTGCATTGAACATGGACACTGCATCTAACACGGACACTGCAACGAGCACGGACACGAGCCTGAACACTGCATCGAGCACACCCATGACCTCGGTTCTGAGTGCCAAAGGCCAGGAGGAAACGAGTAGTGAATGGACTGGAAAACCGACCGGTAATGCACAAGCTGTCACTGTCACTCCGATCCCATCTCAATGCCCCTGTGAGGGAGCTCCGAAGGAAACCACATCGAATGGGGCACCCTTCAGAAGAGCTTGAACGAGCAGATTTTGCCCGTTTTATTTTCTCTCTATTTCTTTTTTTGGGGGAGGGGGACGCGTGGGGGGGGTTATTCTTTTTTGCTTTATCTATCACAATAGTGTCTGGCATGTCAATTTCAGAACAACAAAGTAAACCATCAGTAAACTCCTCGTCAATTTGTGATGCAATGAAGATTGTTGATTACAGAAGGCAAATAAATCCAAATGCTATGAAATTAAGCGAAGCAAGCGAAGTAGTGTCGTGTTTCCGTACCGAGCGGGGTACGCCTATGCATGCATCATGAATACGTGAAACCGTTCTTCACCATTACAAGTGCTCAGCTCACACACCATTGACATCCCTGCATGATTTATTGCCGGTTCTAAATGAAGAAGCCCATTTTCTGCTTCCAAGCGCCGAAGGTGCTTCCGGGATTCGGTATGTAGGAAAACAAGGGATGAGGGTTGCAAGACCCAACCAAGGTAAAGTGACAAAATATAAGTACCAGATGAGAGATCGAGAAGAAACATCAGATCAATCATTCCTCTAGACATTGTACCAGCACTCTATTAACACAACAACCACTCCTCCATTCATCTATCAAAAACCAACATGGGATCCGCACCACCTACAGGTCACTACAGCGTAAAGCTTGTTGATAACATCGAAGCTCCTCAGCCATTTTTCCCTGAAGGTTTCAATCCGATCGGACCTGTACCCAGAGTCGACTCGAAGCTCCTGTGTGAGAGCCAGATCCAAGTGCTGGCGAGAAATTTAGCGAACGAAATTGCAGCCCACAACTTGTCGCGATCACACGCCAACCACCTGCTTGCTTTATTGATGACACTTGAGCGAGATCTGCTCAAGCAAGAAGCTACTATCAAATGGTTGAACAGGAAGTTAGATTCTGAGCGAGACATGCGATTGAATGCTGAAAGAGAGCTTCGCTTGAATAATGAGAGAGGCATGCACACAGGACTTCAAGAGGCTGCCGATGCGAACGCCTTTGAGTCTGTAAGCGTTCCATTCTCATTCCTAGATGAACTTAGAACTGATAAACAAAGGCGCGACAGAATCTTGATGAAGCAGGAATACTTTTGGAATCTTTGAGGAACTCCAATCCGATTGGATTCCAAGGGGTCCACGACACGAATGGATTTCAACCTATGGCTAGCTCGGTAGATGCACACCGGCAGCCGGATTGTTTCTTCTCAGAAAATGCAGAATTCTTCGAGAGCAACCAAGACTATGGCATAGAAGAGTCTGACTTTGAACCGGAAATATTTGCTTTGTCTCCAGTAGACGAAGGCCAAGAGAAGGGTAAATATTGGGATGGAAAGAGGAAATTCTCAGGTTCCCCATTCCTCTCTTTGGATGAGTCTACCAAGCGAAGAAAGCACTGAGCCAAGTCGAAGATGCTCAAATTTCAGGTATGGCCAGAGGTGTGAATGGAAAGGTGGATTTAGACTATGATGTCTGCGAGCTTTTCTTTGTGTTTTTGGTGAACTTGTATGTTATCTTCAGCTCATTGTTTGGGGAATGCGGAATGAATTATAACCGTGGCGCAATTGAATTTATCGTACCAAAGATATCTGCACTATCTGTGACCAATGATTGAACTGAAACAGAAAGATGAGCACGAAAGCCTGGGAAATAGTGGACGCGGAACATGGCTATTTATCGTAAGATATGGTCGTTAGATACATGATTTATGGCATAAGAAAACAATTTCGGCAATCAAAATGCATGGAGAAGCTGCCAATCCAAACACAATCATCATCGAAGCCGAAGGAGTACTTTCGACTCAATACTAACAGCGGCTTGGAACGCCATTAGACTTAAGTCTACATAGCCGTCCATTATAAGATGCACGGGTACTGTCCTCTCCACAATAGATCTACACAAGGGCGCTGCAGCCTGTAGATTCGACAGCAGAGGGTCTTGACGATTTTTCAGTCTACTCTGGAGAATGTTAAAGAAGACCTCCTGTTCCGCAATTGAGATCCTCTCGATGGCCGAGGTTGACACTGCACAAGCACACAGGGCTGTAGGCGAAGGAATCTGATGCTCCTGGCAGATAAAATCCAGAGTTCGCCAAATACTGGCCTTCCGGACCGTACTCTGAAATGTCTTCCACTCTTCCTTGGAGGACTTAGAGCCCAGTAATTCAAAGTTCGATCGGCAAATCTCAACTTCCTTCGGATTCTCTAAAATTGGCAGATATAGAGAGCACAGCATTTGGCGGTGATAACGTCTCGTGAAAAGACAGTCTGTTGTCTCGTGGCAGACACGGTACCACAGGTGCTTGAAACTCCTGTCCGCCATTTCATTGATACGGAGAAGGCGATTACCTGATCGATAAGCGCTCACGGCTTTTCGGAGGGTATGGAGCATCATTGTTTCGTCACCAAATGATCTTGCATAAGAACTACCGTCTGATTCTGGGATGCTTGGGCGAATAGATGGGACAAATTCGAAGTGTTTTGGTGGAGTAGGAGACTCAAAAGTAATCGGATCAGTAGCAAAGCCAGCGCCAGTACCACGATCAATGACCAGAGGGGCAGCCCCTTTAAAGCGGTGTTGTGCCTCAACATCTAAAATCAGGTATTCCAAATACTGAGATCGTGATGGGTTCAAACATCCAGCGAGAAGCTCAGCAAGCACACGCTTTCTGAATCCAGGCATTAAAGTATCGGCCTCCGTTTGGGAAAGATGCGTGGTCCCGGATACAAGAAGTCTGATTCCCAACAGGACAAATAGGCCACAATCAGAGTCGTTGCGTTGCCGCGGAGATTTCCCGGACTGAAACTTCCAGGAACTCACTTCATGTCCAAAGTGGAATATGAAGCCAGCCATGAAATCCCTACTATCGAAGCTGTGGTAGTAGCTATCGTAATGAGTGCAGAAGACATCGCCATCGAGAATGTAGACGTGGAAAAATGACCAGTGAAGTTTGGTAGAATCGTGCACAGGTATCAGCATCTGGCCAGCACGAGTCAATGAGAGCATGTCGTTCTGACGGTCCTGGACCATTCGAAAGAAGTTCGATGTTCCAATTGGAACGCCGAAGTTCCGCAGCAGTGAAATGTATCCTTCCACAACCTCGTCATTGATCATGGTGTTCGGCTGTAATCTTCTCAAGGAAGACTCGTTAATGTTCGAGATTTTAGTCCAAGTAATCTGAGGGCTGGCAAGGGCTGCCTCCATTGCCTGTTGCCATTCTCGGGAAAGAGGTGGAATAAGAATATGAACCGAGAGCCATTGGGGTTTGGTAGCTTGAGCTGTATGGGTTTCAGAATCTGTGCAGTATGCGGAATCATTGATGGGGTAAGCGTCGTTCGGTGATACTGAATACTCTGACGAAAGTTGTTCCATAGCGAAGCCTGGGGTTGATGATCAATGCTTGGTTCCGCGTGCTAGAGAATGGTCAGTAACATGTCTAGAGATAATACGACAAGCTTACGTATGTCTGCAGTAACGACATCTTTTGTGGGCAGATATTTGAGCCCGGAGGACTGGAAAGAGGACATGGACGGAACTTAGACGATAAAGAGAATGGGGTAGTAGACTATAAGGAACGATATCGTTTCGCACCAGACGGCCGCAGCCCGGTCTTCCGCATCGTCCGCTCTTGTCAGTCATTGCCTCCCATACTTGCCTTTTCAGAAGTGGGGAGGGGCTGCGTACCCCGCGAGGCGATAAGCCAGGGGACGGGATAAGGTACCTAGGCAGGTACGTGCATGGATGTCGTTGGGTGTCAGTCAATGAGGTGATTCGTGTCACATGCCGCCAGTCCTACAGTACCCGCGCAGCGCCTTCCAAAACCCGCGTAGCCGCTATCGCATGCCCAGATAAGGCCGGGCCAGGGGCGGAGGTTCCACTCTTTCACCACTACCTATTGATGCAAGACGCAGCTCTCAGATCAGCACTAACAAGCGCCGTTGGTGAAATTCTGCAGCACGCACCTCCTAGGCAAAGCTGCTGGAACCTGCAGCTTGCATTAGCTCGCAGTAGCTCGCAGCCTGCAATCCTCCATCAGTCCAGAGTCAAGCCAAAGTTGCATCAATCGTCCTGTCCCTATGGGCTTTGAGGGAATTGCACATTCTATTCCAAGGATTTGTTATGCCCCCCCGAGAATGGAACACTTTAAGCAGCAGGCACTGCCCATCTGAAGTGCGAGCGAGGAAGAAGAACATCCGGTCCTTCCAAGATCTTCAGCGTCATCGATTCTAAATCCAAAATGATTCCTAACAGCTCTGGCCTCCCCCCAAGTGATGGTATCGAAGAGGTGGCCCCTTTGATGTTCGCCTTCAACCATCTCTATCCATTTCGACAGCAATTGCTTTCCATGCTGCGGCCCATTGATATCATCTCCTTGGTGATGGCGACCAATGCTCGGCTCTCACGAGCTGAGAAGCGACGTCAGCTGGCTTGGTGGCGGCAGATATTCTTCGATATGAGGTGGGTTGACAGGCTGCAAGATGAACGCTGCACTGCTACAATCATTGGCAATGGCTTGCGGACACTTAACACGGCGATAACATACGGCGATTTCAGACTAAACTTGGCCAAGATAAAGTTGATCGTTGTTATCGGAGAGATGGACAAAGGACACCCTGCGTCGGATCAACGCAATCTCAGTATCCTTCAATCTTTCGATACAAAGGTCGTCTGGCTCCCGGCTGCCACATTATTGGCTGGTACTTTTCAGCAGAAGAACGACTTGAGCACTTGGGTCGTATCTGTCATCCAGGATAATGTCGCCGATCTTGATCAATCTTTATCGGATGTCCTATCTCGTAATGAAGGACCTCTTGGGAGCTTTCTCACTGGACATGGGAGAAAATACCCTTATACATGTGCTCTGTGGGGTACGGAATGGCAACAACTCGCGCGCCATAAGGCTTCATATGACCCAACTCGCATGCTTTACATGATCCACGAAGATCAATTTCACGAATACTGGATGAGAGTCTTTGTCAATGGCGCTGGAGTATGCTGTGTAGACTTTATGAAACGGGATGAGTTCATACTTGAGCAAGGATTGTGATCGCTTGAAGGCGTTCCTGTTTGGAATAATCTACAAACCCCTAAAACTAAATGCCCCTTCATTCAAATTGTTCCACTCTGCGAGACCCCTGTTAAGTACTTGTGAATGGCCCAGCACTCGATCTCAGTACCACTGCCCGTCTATCTAGCTTCAAAAAGTAACGATTGCCCATCCCACAATCATAGCTATGACTCCATCGACTTTACAAATCCGTTTGACACCGGCGACAGAGCTTGTAGATGTGGGTGCCACTGATAACGATGTGCTTGTAGCTAAGAGGTTTGACGATGTTGTAGGCTCTACACCCAGCGTTGCGGAATGTGAATAACTAGTACATGTCGTTTTTGAGGAATGTGTTGCAGCAGCTACGAAATCTTCAAGGCGATCGCCTGGATTGAGAGAAAAAACCATTCCAGCCTGGCAGTGCGATTTCTTGCTATTCTGAGCACAGTAAAACCATTGCGCATCAATGCTTTTTACTTCGTACTCAACAATATGGCGACCTTCAACATTTTCGGGGTTAAATTGATTGAAACCTGTGCTGAATCCACCACTCCAAACACATGGATGAGAGAGCGAAGATTGAGTGAGAGTGTGATTCAAAGCGAGGAAATCAAATCGGATGATTTCACCAATGTCCGCCTTTATCTCGATCGGATCAAACTGTAAAGCGCCAGCTGCGCCTACCACAACATCATGAAATTTTCTTCCCCTTGTTGATGTTGGTACCAATGAAGTGCAGGTACCGCTTGTAGCCTTATTTGCAATGACGGGTGCTGTCCAGTTTGAAGGAGTGGAAGCTGACTGGTCACTGCCTTGGTCAAAACACTGCCCAAAGCATCCTCGAAATCTCACCTACTCTGTGCAAGCCGAGTTCGAAAAGGTAAGAAAGCTCAAGGCCACCAGGGCATAGAGATAGGACATGGTGAAACGTTGTGGATTATCAAACTTCTTCAAGATGGTTTTTGGGGCGAGGCTTGCTTATATTTCACGATCAATTCGCTTAGGATTCAGTGATGCTTGATTGAGCGGATGAGCGACATAAGGTACGGCATCCGTAGAACCAGATTTGAACGGTGCATGAACCATTTTCGGCAAAGGTGATCGGCGATTTCCGTAGGTGGAGAACCCGGTTGTCTGTCTTCGCTAAATAAGCGAGTCAACAGACAATCTAGCGAGTGCCCGAAGTATAAGTATCGGTTCATGACAGCCGAACTCCTGTCCAGGTCACAATAAACACCTCCTGAATAAAATTACGCTTTGATAAACAGCACCAACGACATCTTGTGAGCTGGCCTCACTTCAGATACCTATCACCATAATCATGAGCCGTCAACATTCCGAGGAAGTATTCTCAGCTTTGAAGAAGATCAATGAAATCCCCCAGCCGAGTCTTGTTGGTCCGGATTACTATGAAAAAATTGTGCGGCAATCAAAGAATGATGCAACGAAACTTACATTCTGGAAGAAACATTATCATGCAGCAAAAGTCGCTCAAGGCAAGCAAAAGGCTGCTTGGCGACAATTCCTGGCTGGCTTCGAACGCAACCAGAAAGGCCAATCCAAGCATATTCAAGGCGGGCTCGACAGATTCAAGGAAGAACTCGAAAAAGTGCTTGAAATTGGTCAAAATGACATATCTGCAATCAATGGAGATATTGGGTCTCATCCTGATTACGCGAACTCTATGTTTGGCCGCGTTGAAACAATACCGTTGAGGCAACCTCACCTTGAAAATCAGGAGGAATGGGAAGATGTAAGGGACAACTACTACTTGCACACAAAGCTATCTACTTTGTACTCAGAAGCTTACGGTCTTCAATTGTATCGAAATACTTGGCTCGAAAGCACGCCCTACGACGAAGGCCAAGATGAAGATATCATCAATCTCATGCTCGACATCAATAGAGAACTGGACCAAATAGTCTTGCCCGCGAAGTTTCAGGAAATAAGTAACTTTGGTTACATCCATATACCAAGTGACGATTCGCCACAACACGACTACGAGGTGAAGAAAGAAAAATCGGTCAAGATCGATGTTCCGGACGAGGACGAGGACTATCCGGAGGAATTATTCGACATTCTTGAAAGTATAGGAGGCCTAGATGGGAGTCTCAGACGATATCTACAGGCTGTGATGCAAAACAATGGCTCAGAAATTGAGAAGAGGAGAAAGGAGCTGGACAAGCTTGAGCGGCAATTGCAGCAAAAGGCGAAAGAATTAGGTTACAAACATAAAGTATCTTTGTATATTGATACAATAGAGGGATACGCCGAAAGTATGTCAGATGCGAACATATTATATCATCGGCTTCAGAGGTCTAAGACCGTCCCACAGAAGGACGAAAGGTCCGAATATCTCCGTTCGCGCGAGTTCGTCCAGGAATGGCTCGATTCCCATCGATTTCCCGAGAATTACATTGACAGCCTCGCTCCTCTTCCAAAGGGTATTAAAGAGACCATTAGGAACCCGGTTCTCGACAAAGCCATGGGCCAGATTGGAGGTGAACATGGGGCTCTCAACCGGTTTTTGTGGGCGACTTATGAAAAGAAATCTGTCCCTCGGGACGATCAAACAGCAATTGATGACTTTAATAAGTTGATAAAGAACGAAAAGGCTTCCGAATTTTATTTGCCAATCGCAGGAGATCATTTGAAAGATTTGCTTAGAGGCGTTGAAGTTATGAAAGAACTAGAGGCAAATTGCCGAAAAGACCCCACGAACAAGAAGCCCCAAAAATCGTTGCGAGAAACCAACAACAGAGTTCACGATTTATGGTGGGAATACACAGGATATCCGCAAGCTATAGTTGGAGATATTCTCACATCGGAGCGGTACATGAGATCTTCTAAGGGAGAGGTCTTACCGAGTGTGGAAGATGATAATGATGATCAAGCTACAAAACCTCAAAGCATATTTCGAAAATGGGGTTTCGGCAAAATGGTTCCACAATCAAGAAGTTCTTCGGTCAATAATGGAGGTTCTCGAGGATCCCGAACCAACACACCATCCCGCGGTAATTCAGTAGATGGACAGCGCCAACCATCTGTTGGAGATGATGGGGATAGGAACTACGAATCTGGAAAATCAAAGAGCAATTATCGTCAGCCATCTGTTGAGGATGAGAATGGGCATCAGGAACGAAGAGAAGAGAGCGATCCATACGAGACAGGCAAGAGTCCTCAAAATGACAACGATGACTCCGGATCTATAAATGGGTCAACAGGCAGACATCGTGGGCCAGCGGCGGAGAGTGATTCAGCGGAAGATGAGTATCGGCAACGTTCAGAATCCGCTCCAGAACCTTCGGCTACCAGCAAGACTAGCAAGCGATTTGAGCCTGAAAATGACTTCGAGCCGCTGGTGAGGAATGACTCGAGTACAAGCAAGGCAAAGCAGCATGCATATATGTCAGGAGGGCTAAAAACTCCCGACGAATCTCGTGAAGGAACTCGGCAAAACTCTGCCGTCGATGAGGACCACCACCATGGATCTCAGAGGACTGGAGGTGGACCAACGAAAGAGAGACAAGAACATCGTAGAAAGCGAGACGAGCCACAAATTCCCACCCCTCCAGCCTCTCCTCCACCGAATGTGCATATAGAAGAGCAACATGAAGATGTCATTCCTGCTCCTCCGGCCGAAGTTGACTACTCGAAAATTCGACTAAAGCAACATGATCCACGAATCGTGACAGATGAAGTCAACGGAAGACTGACTGAAATGAGAATCCTTGCATGGCGTGCGATTGGCAGAAAATCCACCGAGACAACTGGTCGGGGAATATCAAGACCAGAAGATTTCTTCGGTATGAGAGGCGGCCAGCTTTGCGTGAAATATCAGATACCAGGAATGGAGGAATTCGCATACAATTTCGTTCGGTCATCTAAACACAAGGGCGCCCTGAATGCTTTTGTCGGAGACGGCGGGGAACACCTGGAGGTCTCCTCAAGAGATGAGTTGAAAGGTTGTTCCTGGTTCAGGACCCCTTTGGCAGGTGTTATGTTTGCTGAGAGGGACAGTCAGGAGATTTATGTCAAGTCTGAAGATACGGCAATCTTGATACAGCCCGATGGAAAGGGGCCTTTCAAGTGGTTCTGGAAATCAACCGCAAAAAGAGAATTCGGCAATCATCAAGTCGACCTGCGAATCCGTACTCATCTAAAAAAAACAGGACAAGTCACTTCAACAATAATGCCTCTGAAGGAAAGGAAGGCTCTTATCAGAGCGGAGGAAAGACGTAGAGCTGAGGCTGGACAGATGCCACTGCCGCCTCGGGGTGACATCGATAGAGGCAGGATTCTCAAACACGTGTTCCGCGATGGTGATGCTCGCAGATGGGACCATGGGCCCAAACGCGGATCAGAATTGTATAATCAGTCAACCCGCAAGTCTTCTTCGAGAGGCTCAGGTTCAGGCTCCGGTCAGGACAATAGGCAGAGGAGTAGGCCTTCGGGAAGTCACAGCCGCACCAGAAACCACAGGTATGATTCAACAAGAAGGCAAAATTCTGACGGAGAGCAGAGTGAACGTGATGATGGCTCATATGGGGAACGAGGATACAATGGCGATGGCGGCGGCGGGGACTCTGAAGGACCTGGTGACAGTATTCATAGCGAAGATCAGAGCGAAGATGAAGATCCTAGGTAAGTCTGCTCTAAGTATGTCGACAGCTAATCTGACATTCATAGATCTTCAGACGATGATTTTGTGGTTCGAGATAGCCAACCGCTATCCGAAGAATCACTGTCTGACTCCGATGATCAGTACAGCCAATCTGATACGTTGAACTCGAAAAGGCGAAATAAGGGCAAGTCAAAGATAAAAAATAGGGAGCGAACACCAGAGAATATCCGAAGACAGAAGGAGAAGAGCAGGAGGAACTCAGAAAAAGAGAGAGCCCAGGAGGAGGAAGATCGAAAGAGACGGTTCTTTGAAGACGAAGCAAAAGAACGAAGAGAGGAGCAACAGAGAAGAGATGAGGAAAACAAAAGGAAATGGCGTGCAGAATTTGAAGAAATGTTAAGAACGGAAGAAGCTCAGAAGAAAAAGGAGGCATTTGATCAGTGGCGTAAAGAGGAGAATAAGCGTGGGGAGGGAAGCACGAGCAGGACAAGGCAAACAAGTCGGGAGACACACAACAGCAGGGAGGGACATTCTAGAGACCAGGGAAAATATAGTAACTTGGATCAACGACCCACCACAAGGAGAGAGACACATGGTCACAGGGGTCAACAGGCCGGCCCCAGGACAGAAAAGCATGGAGATAGGCAGACCAGCCAGCAAAAGGAGAGTAGAAGGCACGGCTCAGAGGACAAAGCGCACGATGACCACAGGGGATCAAAAGGTAATAAGTGAGGCAAGTAGCAGCTTGAATGTTCAATCGTTTACCACATCTGACAGTTTCATAGTAATAATTGATCTTTGTTCATCAGACTCCTCGAATGAATCCGATGAGCCGCCACAAATGACTCCTTTACGAAAGCACCCGTCTACAGAACGCCTCTCAGTTTTACGCAAGCCCTTCAACACATATGACCGAGGTCCTACTCCCCCGCCAGGTAGACCGCTCTCTCCTGAGCGTGAGGTCTCTCCTGAGAGCGCTGCAAGGACTGCGCGTCTGGAAGAAGATGAACGCAGGAGGGACGCCCAGACACAAGCAGATGAGAAGTTCCGCGAAGCTCTTGCAGATGCAACAAGCCCAGAGAGCGTTTACTGGCGCTACAAATATTACAGAAGACTACACCGTTTGGACAATGGATTCACGCGGGACTCTGTATATCGGTCAAAAGTACTCGGAACACGCAAAGCAAACAAAATCTCCGAAAAAGAAATGGCAGCCCGAGAGCCCTATGGTATGTTGAATTGCTATTCACGGGTGAAAGATTACCGGAACACCAAGGTCGGTAGGAATGATGGAAAAAATTATCCTATGACTTCTCCCTGGACAGTTCCTGAGCTTCGAGCTTGGTATGACTTCCAAGAGCAGGAGGAGCAATGGTGCTTCGATCATGACGATCTGGAAGTTGAATATACTGTCACGAGAGGACAGAACGGACATGAGCAGAAACAAAAGGCACAGTATAAGTTGCGAGAGCAGGAGTTATTGGAAGAACATAAGGCCATTCAAGAGGACCACCAGCAGCGATTGTCGTCAAAGTCTTACGAGGCCTTGTTTTTGGCAGAGGAAGAAGAGGATAAAGATCATTTGAAACGAGCAATTGAACTTCGATATCAGAGATGCAATAGTTCAATGACGAAGTCTACAGCAAAGAAGCGAACCAGAAAAGAAACTGATCGTGGAGAAGAATATGACCCTTCAAAGGAACGCAAAAGATATTCCAGAAGGGGCCCTTGAAAAGTAAGTGACTTAGAGCGAAGGACATTTTGATTATATATGGTTGTATAGGATACGCTGACATGTGGCGTGTTTAGACGTTGAATCCAGATGTGCAGGATTCTTGCAAGAGCTGTCGGGCTGCGGAGCTTAGACGGGAATGTTATTCTACAACCTTTATTATTTCCACCTGCCTGAGACATTGTGGACGGTGCTAGGAGAAGATCTCGTGGAGGTCGGTATCGAAGAATGAGGTCTGTAGGTCTAATGGCGAATGCGGTGACATAGACTTGTCATTCGAGTTCTGTATTTGTTGATTATGTGATCATAATTCAAAATAATATGGGTTGTTCGCACGTCTACAGGTCCTTTGAATGATGCTGTCGGGAGTCTAAGGTCCTTACATAGGATAGAAGGAGACACTCTATCAATTCAAGAGAGCGACGACGACGCGTAAAAGATAGGAGTGTTTTGGCAGAGGTATATAATACATTTGCAGATAAGAACTGAGAGAAAATCCAACACATTCACAGCTTGATAGTTTCTTGAACTCGAAGTATTCATAACGTCTATCCCTGCGTGCCGGAAAACTGTTGGTTGGGCAATCCTGGTCTCTGAGTAAAGTGTATTATAGCACGTGCCCACGGGTATATAGTCCCGTGGAGGAACCCAGTTCCAGTCAATCAAGCATGCTGCTATCACTTCTTCTTCTAATCCTCAACTAAAACCCTCCGTGCCGGAAAATTTAACCGGTACATTGACCTTAAGTCTCATTTAATCTATGCAAAACGCAATAATTCTAATTATTCTTAGTCAGTTGTATTCAGTGGCCACTCTTAAACATCCTAGATTACCTCCGGCTAGGAAAATTACGTTCCTGTCATCGCCTTCTGGTTCATTCATAGCGGGTATCTTTTGATATCGTATTAGACTTCTTTTACTAGAGCTGTATTACAAGGCGTGCACTGTCTCCACAACTCATAAAAAGGTCTTAGTTTAGTTCTTTAGCCTTCTCACGGTTACGAGAGATCGTCAACAGCCTTATGGCGGCTGTGGCGTGTAGAATCATGAAAGATCGTCACCCTGTTTGGTACTTCGGATCGGATATTTCACGGCTGCCCCACACGCCCCTCCGAGAAGTCGTGCGGGCTCGCATGACATCGGGCCGGTGGGCGTGTTGGGCGTTCTTGTTCGCTTACGTAATCATTAACAAGCACAGCTGACGTTCAAATCCATCTTTCTCCGTCACTCAGTCTGACAACTCGTCTGCAAGAGTACAACAAAAGCCATCGGTATTGCCGGCATGTCTACGACGCCAAATCCAGACTTATGGACAATTCACCTTACCCCGAAGACGTACACAGAGGAGACTGAGGCAAGAGGCACGGAACCCAGGAAGCGCGGACTGAGATTTGTTCTTCATTGTTCTGACCGCATGTGGCATTTGAAACTTACTTTCCATGGCAAAGTTCAGTCTGCCAAAAGCAGTGCCTTTGCTAAAGCAGCCAAACGCCGGAGAGACCTTGAGAACCTCTGCTCCTGCATCGATTTCGACCTTTCGCAACTCCTTAATGACACGGTTACCGAGCTCCTTCTCTCGCGAGAGTGCGAGACGTCCTGCCAGCAACTACGTTTGAAAACGCCCTTACACCCCGAAAGCGAGTACGCGGATATTGTCGACAACCTGTGGTTCCGCGTACAGGAAGATCCATACCGAGTGCGATTCCCCCCTTACGATGTAAAGAGTAGCGCTGTCCCTTCGAGACATTTGTTGGACATCAAGAAGATACAAGAACTTGGAATGGGCGTGTACCTTGTACACGTTGATAACATCCATCACGTCTACAAGGAAGTAGACAGGCCGCTCTACGTGCCGCGAGATAGTGATGTTCTTGAACAGGAGCTACGAAATCTGGAACGATTGCGTGATAGCGAGAATGTTGTAAAGCTCGTTGCTGCTGTCGTATCCGACAATCCCTATCGAACTACGAAGGCGACGGAAGATGATACCCCTGACAGTCTGCAAGGAATTCTACTCGAGTATCATCCGAATGGCACACTACGAACGGCGTTGCAATTACGGAAGCCCCATGTTCCCTGGCTCTGTTTGGCGCTCCAGATCACTCGTGCCCTCAATGGCCTCCATCAGAACGGCATCTCACATATGGATCTGAAACCAGAAAACATCGTTCTTAACAAGGAAAATGTCGCTATATTGATCGATGTCAGTGGGATTGGAGGCATAACTCGAAAATGGCTATCGCCAGAGATGAGACTGATACCTGAACCGTGGTCTCAGGGAATTGAAGCACGGAAGCAGAACGATATTTGGGCCCTCGGGCAGATAGTCTCTGAAATATCTCAGGTTACATACGGGGCGGTCGAGCAGCAGGTTCTGAGAGAGGTTTCGCTCCTCGCCACTGCAGATAATCCTCCTCGTATTCCACTTCAAGATATCATGTCGATACTCTCATTCTCAGCATCTGCTCTGACAACATCAGACATCGTCCCAGTCAACGTCGTCGGGGTCAAAGCCGCCATCAGAGCGGGCACCTAGGTAGTGTTAGTAGAAAGCAAGTGGCTAAAGTATTCTTCCACCACGAAAGAACTTACCTGGACCCTCGCGTTTACCTCCAGGTTTATTGTCACACCCATCAAGATAACATAGTCCTCCTGTGGTACTCGCATCTTCGGAACTGGAACTGTAATCGCATGGTGTCTTAATCTTCTTGGCGTCATCGCATGCAGTCCACAGCGTCACCTTGTAGTGTCCGCAGCTGCTGACTCGGCTTTTGTACTCGCACATTGTTTCTTGTCAGGGATTTTCGGATATGCTTTGGGCGGTTAATCTTGCGAGATGACCAAGCTGATCTTGTGGCTCACGTTTTGATCGATGTCCCATCTTTCATTGACGCCAGACTATATATATTACAACCCGTCCTATATGGAACAATTCTCGCACGGCAGCGCCTTGCTACGTGTCACACAATCAAAGGGTCCGGATGTGTTACCCAATTAATCTCCAAATACGACTTATCTGAAAGCGGTTCCCGTCGGCCTATGGTACTTCAAATGAGGATAGTGTCCTCGCGCGGGGTTAACATGTTCTGCATAGCCTGAGTTCAGTACACCAATCGAGGTCTGACTCTGTATCATCGACACGAGATGCGCCATCAGTGCTCACAATAGAAATCCGAGTGCGATCCGACGTCTGCTTCAAGGGAAATCGAGTGATAGAGATTCCACAAGTTAACTTACTTTCGACATAACAGGTAACTTAGAATGGATACCGTTTCAGCCAGTTCTGTGGGCCAATCGACCCAATGATGCAACAAGCACAGCATCTCGGGAGGTTTGACTTTGGCTGACACGTTTTCAACAGTCATGAGGCTGTAACGGAATAACCGTCGATCGTCCGGATCCTAATCACGTGCGCGATTTGTCATCGCGATGATCGTCATCGTGCTCGCTGCCTCTTGTCATCAATTCCAGGCATGCCATTTCTACTTTCATCCAGACCTACACCCTCATCAAACAGCTGTCTTACAATTGTACTGCTAAGAGATGTCCAGGGCAGGGTTTGTACGTTTTTAAGCAATTCAGAATGCTTGGACTTAGGCATAACGACTCCTGCTCTCCCGGAGAAAGTGCGAGGCCACATGGTCTTCGTCCTTGGTGGTGTACCAGGAAAGTCAGCTCATGTGAAAGTAATGCCAGTAAGTGCATAACAAAGCGAAGAATCATTTGCTAACTCCTTCAGATTACCTCGACGTCGAAGGCCGACGGCAACTACGTGCCAATTACGCCTACACCAAAGAAGGGCTATACAATACAACTACAACTTCGAAACTACCTTGTATGGCATAACGAAGGTGAAGGGCGGTACTTTCAAAGATTCACAAAGCATTCGTACTTGAAGATCGATTCGTACTACGAGGTACCGACACAAATGTTAGTCGACGTTAAGGATCATTTCGATAATCCATTCATGGCTACGTCCAAAGGTCAAGGAGGTTTAAGACAGCTTCGAGATTACGTTCGCCGTCGTGATTCGATTTGCGAGCAAGAGGCGTTATATCGCGCGACAGAGAAGGAGACTGGCTAGATCGATGGAGAGCCAGAAGTCCTTGATGTTACGGATACCTTCAGATCCACCATCGAAGTACCAGATTGAAACGTCGGTAGTTCGGTACCATACCGCAGAATACCTGGGGGTTATGTGTCTGATCAACGATCAGATAGCGCTCAGCTTCGTTCGCGAAGCTGCTGGCGCAAGGCTATACGATGCTGGGCCATTCCAGTATGAATAGTTTGGACGGAGGAAACGATCTTCGTACACAAAAGTCGAGTGAGGTCGAGCGAGGTCGAGGGAACAACATTATGTAAATGCTCTTAACCAAAGAACTGAAGCTGTTATGATCCCTTTTTGTTTTTGAGCATGGCATGAAGTAATCAATGCATATGTTGGCTGCTTTAGTTGGCGGCGATCCTGTCTGACCTGCTCCTAATATCTGAGCTTTGCGAGCATCTTCACAATAGAGCTTCAGCACATTTACAGACCCATGCTGGCCCTCTTTACTCCTCTCACGCTCTTCAGGCTGCTTTCTAACTGCTCGCCTCGTCCGACAGTCCCTCCTCGCCATAGACTTTGTCTGCCTTCTCAGTCCTCCTCCGTATCCGCGTTTCTCCTCTCGAATCCTTCCCTCATCCGACATTGTGAGCTGCTCGTCCGGAAGCTCTTTGCTTTCCAATTTCACCAATCGCCCTCAATGATTTTCAACATGTCATCAGCTGCATTAGCCTCCTCCACTTCATCATCGGTGTCGTATTCCAATTCCTCATCGAAATAACAGGTAGTTCCTTCGCCCGACGAGTCTGAGCCGCCGTAATAATGGTGTGTTGATTCAGAGGGGTCGGAGTCGTCATGAACTTTTTCAATCAGCTAATGTCCTATGTAATATTCTCAAGAGAAACGCACAAGAAAGCTGGTTCATGGCAGCCAGCAAGCCAGAGGTCTCTTCTTCTAGACGTCTGGACGTCGCGTTTTCTCTGAAAGCGGGCAGGATGATATCATTATACCAATTTGCATTTGGAGCAAGATCATTCCATTCCCAGTGACCAATGATCTCTTGTTCTGGGACCTCCCATAGACAAACGTAGTGATCAATATAGTATTGATTCGATTTTCCGTATGGATCTTCAATCCCATAGTGATTCATCTCGGCAAGGACGTCAAGTATGGGTAGCCTGTCTGCAATTCGAGTGTTTGGGTCGACAACCGTGAGGGTCTGAGAACCTCTTTGGCGGCCTGCCCTCCAATATGCCTGCTCTTCAATAGCTGCTGCAGATGTTGTGAACGAAATGTATGGTGTTGGCTCCCATAATCCATGATTGATGTGTATAACCAAGGAGTTCTTGCGTGATTCACGAGTATCGAGGGGTTGGCGTGGTGCTCTCGATCTCATGCGGCGCTCGTTGTCTGGCTGACTCCCCGACTTGCGGTCCCATATTCTGAGAAACGGTACATTAAATGGTGGGAAAGCGTTCTCACTCCACGAATGTTGCAAATCTTCCGTAAATGGATTCCCCGACTGATATAGAAGGCTTAAAGCCGCATCACCGTTAAGGGCCTGTTCTTCGGTCATACTGAAGTTCTGCAGGCAGCTTGAGGCTAGACCATGGATGAGGACAGCCTTTTCGGTGATGCTGTAGCAGGAGAATGAGCAACCGTTTGAAGTCTTGTAAGTTGGCGGTCTGGTCAGACACTGATGCGATGGACAGACGAAACCACATGCTTAGTCGGAACCATTTACAGTTTGACACGTTGCGTGGCATACGAAGTACAAAATTGTTGGCCTATTGGTGTCAAGCTATGTAGAATGTCGTTACCCCGCACGATTGCTAAGCGTAGGCCGATGAGAAGCGCTTTCAGGCAGGTCAAGATCAGAGGTGATATGCATAGCACATCCGGAGCCGATAGAATCTGGCTCCTGATATTGTGTTTATCTTCGTCCTTGTACGGACTCTCACGAACAGCCCGAATAATTCATGGCATCATCCTCCAACCAATCGTTTGGGTTATCACCCCACCAGTATTCCTCCTCTCCTTCGCTTCCTGGATCGTGCTGGGAGAAATCAGACGCCGCGTAACCACTTGCGATCCACTGTATCCTTCTATCCTCGCGCATTCTTCGTCTCTCCTCCCTGTCGTTGAATTCCTTCTGCACTCGCTGTACCTCTTCGGCCGCCCTGACCCTCTCTATATCGTACGTGTGGCATCCTAGGCATAGCCTTATTGCTTTATCGGCTGGCGCTCGAGCGATCCTCTCGCACCCCAAACACCTCACGAAGGGCACATAAGATCCTCTCGTATCGTCTTCTTCCCAGCGGATACCCATCGTCCACCGATGCAATCCCGGCAATGGTCGCCTTCCGCACTCGTTGCAGAAGCGATTGCATGCTTGGCTCCCACCTGATGTCTTTTTCTTCTTCAACATGCTAGGGCTGAACATAGCTCGGGGCCGTATTGTCGTACAGCCAACGCAGGCAAAGTAGTCAATGTTACCCTGCAGTGATGCCTCAATCGCCACTAGGTCGGCATGCACAGGTGGTGGGATGATGATATAGAAATAATTGCAACTAAGACGCAGAGTTTGAAGGCCGGGAATATCAAGGTGCCCCATGATGTAGGTTTGTATTTCCACAGGAATGGTGAGGAGAGTGTGCGGAAGCCTAATTAAAGTCTCTGACGAGGCCATCATAGGATTGGACGTAATGTACTTTCGGAAGAACCAAACTCTTTTTTTGCAACCAGCTCCTCATATGATGTGATTGAAGCTTCAGTCCAGTGGTGGTGATGAAGACGTTGAGAAGAGGTGGCTCAAAGTGCCGCTCCCACTCCCAGAGCGACAGTGGGGCATGTGGCTGTGTATGGGACGCCATATATCACGTGCCCACTCCACCTTCGAGCGTGGTGCGTGGTGCGGGTTTGCGGGGCTACACCCTACCAAAGATCGTCACTCGCTTCGATCCGAGATACCGATCCAGGGAGCGATCTGACATGAATCTGCACGCCACAGCCGCCTCGAGGCTGTTGACGATCTTTTATGGAGTTTGGATAATTTGAACCTTGCCTAGAATATTTTTATAACTTTCAGTAATAACGTCCATCCCTGCGTGCCGGAAAATTTAACCGGTACATTGACTTTAAGTATTACTCAATCTATGCACAACGCAATACCTCTAGTTATTTGTTGTAGGTTCCATTCCGTGCCCACTCCCGAACATCCTAAACGGCCTCTGACTGAAAAAATTACGTTCCCATTGTCGCCTTGCGTTTGATTTGCAAAGGGCATCTTTTAATACTGTAACCGACTTCCTCTACCACAGCTGTACCACTAAGCTTGCAATATCTCAAAAACCCATTGAAGGGTCTTAATCGAGTGCTTCTAGCCTTCCCACTATGCGGGAGATGGTCAACAACCTTGTGGCGGCTATGGCGTGCAGATTGATGCAAGATTGCTACGCGGGTCGGTACCTCGGATCGAAGCGAGTGACGATCTTGGTGGGGAACAGCCCCACATTCCCGATCTGAACGGTCACGTGGTATTTTACCAGGAACTAGTCGATGTTGGTAGAGGTGCCTGCCTCACTTGAAAGCTCAAACACTCACGCTGAGTAACTTACTGATACCTTACAAATTGCCAGCTTATTACGAATATTTATATTACAGTACAGTTTAAAATCTATCGAGTTTACCTATTTGCAGGACTCAGCCTTCCATGCATCTAAAGCTGTGGAGGATGAAATAGAATGTGGATGATTCGCTCCAAGACACGTTTCCGACCTCGTACACAATCTTCCATAAGTCTTACAGCTTCAATTTCTTTGCCGTTTCCCTTCCACATGAACGCCAAGTTGTTCATGCTCGTCAGCGTGTCTGGGTGGTCCACTCCGAGCTTCGTCTTGCTCGTCTCCATGACTTGCACCTCTAGCTCTTCAGCATCATCCCACCGGCCTTGGTCTCTGTACGTCGAAGCCAGGTTGGCCATGCTCGTCAGCGTGTCTGGGTGGTCCACTCCAAGCTTCGTCTTGCGAGTCTCCATGACTTGCACCTCCAACTTCTCAGCATCATCCCACCGGCCATTCAGGTTACACGCCAAGGCTACCATTGCCATCCCATCTAGTGTATCACTATGCTCGTCGCCGAGAATCTTCTTTCGAACTTTCATTACATTAACCGCCATAGTCTCCGCTTCTACGCCTTTCCCCATTCTCCACGCGTACCATGCCGCCTTGTACAATACTGAAGCCCAGTTTAGTAGAGAGTCCTGTTCCTTTGGCTTCTGTGCTGCTGCCGATTGCGCGTGTGGGAAAAGAGCCTGACAGCTTTCCCAATTCTCGTACTCTCCCGTCGAAAGCTCTGCGTCAAGATTCTTGATAAATTGCCGCTTCCACCTCTCTATTTGCCCATGGGCCTCAAGCCATTTCCGCATTGCTAGCTGTACGAGGCCGTGCATTTCGAATGATGTGCCATTGGTATTGATGGAGATGAACGAATAATTTCGCAAGACTGAAACATCCTCTTCAAACCCGTCGCTCACACTAGACTTTGATGTGCCATCTTCGTCGTCATCGCTATAGCTAGTATCGGTATCAACATAGTCACTAAGGACGGTCTCCGTCTGCTGGCTTCGATTTTGAAGTAGGGTATCAGGGATTCCTTGCCGGTCAAAAAAGCTCATAAGCGACAGTAAATCGGCCGCTGATGGTCTGATCGCAAGGATATGATCGAACGATATTTGCCATGTAATAATGATTGAATTCTTCGCCTCCCTATCTCGACGGAGTTGCTTACCATTGAAGTCTAGAAGACTGGTTCTCTTACGGTCGTCCCTCAGAAAGTCCCGAAAGTACTCCCGTACGGAATAACGCGGCCTCCGCCGTAAGATGTATGCAGCTGCCTGAACGATAGCGAGTGGCATGAGCTCAAGCGCTACGAGAAGCTCAACAGCAACATTGCCATCATCACTGCCGTTGTCGTCTCCTCTCAGCTTATTCTCGAAGAGCGCCAGCGCATCTTGGATGCTCATCGGTTCGACTGTGATAATGTCGCGCGGTTCGACTAGCTTCAGGGCCTCATCTTCACTCCGCGTTGTTATGAGAATCGATCCATGCGAACACTGCGGAAGGTATGATACGAGCGACCGTGAGTTGCCGCTTTCTCTGCTGTTCGTGTGCCCATCCTGATCGGTGCTTGGAGCGACGAGGAAGCCAGCATCATCAACATTATCCAGTATAAGAGCCCACTTCCCTTTCTTTTCGTCGCACAGCCAGTCGTGCACAAGCTGGAAGATATCGGCTTCTGGCTTCTGTCGTCCAGAGATCTTGACGTAGTTTGCAATATCTCGAAAGCTCTGCTCGAATCGGGCGGCATTGCTTGCGTGGATCCAGAACACCCATGTCTCCGGCGAGCGGTCTCGAGTTCGATAGGCGTATTCGATGGCGAGTTGCGATTTGCTTCACAGCCGTTAGCAATCTGTATTATTAAAAGCTTTTGCGCTTACCCAACGCCGCCCAGGCCAACGAGCGCAGTCCGAGATCCTAAGACAGCGAATTTCTCGTGAATCTGATCAAGTATCGCTCGCTCGACGAAGTCTGTGTCGCGACTGAAAGGTATGACGATGGACGGGTTCGGTGGAGCCTCTGGTTGTTCTGCGGGTCGGGACGTCATTAGCGCGGGGTCAGCTTCGACCTTTGCGACTTAAGGTGCGCCAGGCATCAGTCGTTGGGATAGGACTTACCCTTCAAAGGTCTGCCAATTGCCTCCCGGAGCCGTAGAAACGCCTTGACTTCTCCTTCGCCATATAGAAGTGGCATCTGGACATCGAAAATCCCAAAGAGCGAATATGCCTTATCCTCTCCGCGTGTGGTCTGTCGACTTTTTGCCCACGAGAATCGTTCATCGATGTCGAATTGGGAGAAAGAGTATTGTCGAAGCGCCGTCGCTGGGACTCCCGTAATCTCGTGGATCTGTTGCTCGAGAGTCGTCTTGTTACCTAGACTCTTTCCTTCCCGGGAATAGAATTCAACTGATCTTGGAGCAAGGAGTTCTTGTAAGGTCCAGCCTCGTGTAAACCATTTGCTTGCTCGGAAAGCAGATTCCCATGTACACTCGGCAGACGTATCACTTGCTTTCCGATCCCCTGTCGAAACATCCGATAAATAGACGTAGCATCTGGCCGCTTCCTGATACCAGTGAAACATCGAGTTGATAGCTTCAGAGAGCTCGGCGCTGCTCGATTTGTCGATGCAGCATGTGTCCACCCAAAAGTATTCCAATTTATCACGCCTCGCCTGTTCTCCGCAGAATTGTATCTTGCCGTAGCCAGCCTTGCCTTTACTCGTGCCATCTGTTAGATCTTTGAAAGTGACCTCTCCCGCTTCCCATCTGTGTGAAAGTATAGCATACTCGGGGATATCGCCTTCAAAGAACTCGGTCAGGGTGAAATCGCCATCGTTGTTGTACTGTAGCAGACGCATTATTCGACTAAATTCGAGGATCGCAGAAGGAAAGGTTCTCTGCTGATGAGCCGTCGAAATAGTATCGACATGAAGTGAGGAGAAGGTTGGAGAAGATGTCGCGTTGAGGCTGGCGCACTCAGCTGGGCAGCAGCCTCGCGGCAACAGTATCGTTGTACATGACTGGAAGCGCGACAAAAAGCCAGTCGCGCAAACCTCGAGTTCTAGAAGGTGTAGGGGTAGGATAATGGGATAATCGAAACCGGTTTCGATTGATTTGGTCTTGTCGATAAAATGAAACCTGAAGTATTTAGAGTGTGGATAATAGAAACAGAAACCTAGGATTCTGCATTTGCCTTCACAATCTTTGGACTTCGAACCTCTGTCCTCAAACCTTAGGCAGTAAATCAGGCACTAGCTCTCAATTGCCTTTGGACCAGTGATTACATAAATGAGCTGGCGGCCGATGTGGGACGTGTGTGCTATTCCCCGCCAAGATCGTTACTCGCTTCGATCCGAGGTACCGACCCGTGTGGCGATCTTGTATGAATCTGCACGCCAAAACCGGCACAAGGTTGTTGACGATCTACCGCATAGTGGGGATGCTATAGAATCCGGCTGGGACCCTTTTTTATAAGTTTTAGAGATAATGTAAGCTTTGTGATGCGGCTGAAGTAGAGGATGTCTATTGCGACATTAAATAAGACCCTTTGCAAAATCAAATGTAAAGCGACGACGGGAACGTAAATTTTCAGCTAGAGGCGTTGACGATATTCGGAAGTAGCCAGAGAATACAAGCAACAAAAAATAATAAGAGCTGCTGCGTTGTGCATAGATTTAATAATACTCAAAGTCAATGTACCGGTTAAATTTTCCGGCACGTAGGGTTTTTGTTGGTTGGGCAATCCTGGTCTCTGAGTAAAGTGTATTATAGCACGTGCCCACGGGTATATAGTCCCGTGGAGGAACCCAGTTCCAGTCAATCAAGCATGCTGCTATCACTTCTTCTTCTAATCCTCAACTGTTTTCCGGCACGCAGGGATGGACGTTACATATGCTTGATTGTGCAGCTGTGGTGGAGAAAATACGTTCAATTCTAAAAAGAGACTCTTTACAGATCAGGTGTGACGGCGACGACAGGTGCATGATTATTCAGTCTCAAGGACAAAAGGTGTCCGGGAGCAACTACAGAGCATGATTAACACAAAATGATCGAGCGTTCTATGTTGTGTACAGATTTGTAGAGACCTAAAGTCAATGTACCTATCATTTTTTCCGGCACAGAGGGTTTTAGTTGAGGATTAGAAGAAGAAGTGATAGCAGCATGCTTGATTGACTGGAACTGGGTTCCTCCACGGGACTATATACCCGTGGGCACGTGCTATAATACACTTTACTCAGAGACCAGGATTGCCCAACCAACAGTTTTCCGGCACGCACGGATGGACGTTACTCTGTCTCAGGGTGCGTCTCGGGACACAGGGACAGACGTTAGATATGAACTGGCAGAGATCGCACGATATATACCTGCGAAAGAAGTGTCCAAGTGAAGTACCAATGAAACCACGTAAGAGGGGAAATTTTCCATTTCAAGCAGAGGACCTCAACCCTTCGCTTGAATTACAAAGACAGATTGCGACTAGCGATATACTCTATTCATTGTTCAATATTCAACTCTTTCGTGTATATACTCTAGCATAAACTCAGGACCCTCAGCATAGAAATATCCATTTTGTCCTCGAAATTCGGATACTTCTTGTCCTGGAAATGACGAATCATCAACAGTCAGATTCTGTGTAGTGAAAGACACATCGCAATTTTTCGTGGCCCATTGTTGACCTTTACTGTCAGCTACAACTTAGAATTAAGACGCTTGAGTTTACCTCTCTTCCCGAACGCTCTTGTAGGTATAGTTCTGAGATTAAACAAACAAGCCCGGTTAAAACCCAAGTTCAGAAACGAAGGTTTTTTGTTGCGAGTCCACGAGGTTTTTTCGTCACACAATACGTTCCACTCATAGGGGATATTACCAGGCTCAAAGTGTTCGAGTTGAAGTGATCTGTTATTCACCCGAGTCTGCAGTTGCTTCGCAATTGTATGCCAGGAATAGCCATGTCCTTCCATGACATTCTGCAATGCTATCAGGACTTCCGAGTCGGAGAGAGTCGCAATCCAATTTAACTGTGATCTTTCCCAAGTCATCTTGAATAAAGTACTGCGGAAGGCTGGTGTCTGGGGCCAACAGCTATAAGGATTTTCTGGTCCCTAACCGGCCTGCTCGCTAAGTCGAGTTCTCGAATGTCGGTAACCGTACTTGTAAGCGAGAGCGGGTGCGGGACATGATTTCGGGTCATGTCCCCTGAGCCAGGACAAATTTTGGCGTTCTTCGCTTAATTACCGAGCCTCGCTACAGGCTGTTTACCTCCTGTCAAAAGTGTATATTCATTACTTGAGGCTCTACTCCTTTGTGAAGGTAAGTTATCGTATATCAGTGGCCCCTAGTCTCCATCCCAAGCATAATATACTACATTAAAAGAAGCCTTTTCAATTAGAAAAGAGGGTTATTAATGTTCTCTATTGATCTATTCCGATGACATACATGCCCTGTTAGCCCAGCTTCAGCGCTGTGCACTGAAAACTCTGTTTTGGGCAGTGCCGGGGTGAATCTTTAGCGAACGAGAAGAGCCTAGATTTTCGATGATCTGTTTACTGGATGCAACAGAGAAATGATTTTAGTGCCTGTACGGTAACGGAGCCACGATACCAAGAGAACCCTTTCCCACTTCAATCATTGGCCTGACCATGCTCAAGTATTCTTTTGCCCCCTCATACGTAGACACGTGGACCAGGTCGTGCTGCTGCCTCAAGACCTTCATCAATAGAGAATACCTCTCACTGCTCGCCAAGCTCTCCACGCAGTCTATGTTTCCATCCGGTGCACAATCCGGGCAGGCCACACATAAGGCGGCTGTCACAACTCGCTTTCCTGCTCCAATCCGTAGAAATTCAAGAGCACCACAGAAATGCACGCAGATCATATCGGATTTCCAAGCGATGTTATTGATTTTCCATTCACATGAGATGCAAATAATTGCAGAGGAGATAGAAGTAAGAATCATCTTGGTATTTTGGAATTCGATGCAATGTGTTATTCGTAAAAAATTCTGTACGAATGGTGTTATTTGTAGCGGTTTAGCGAGTGAGGTGCGGGTTCTTTGATTCGCCTAGACCCAGGTCGCTTACCCAAGTTCCTGTTTCCATTTTCCCCCGATATCTACTAATAGACGTTTAGCAGTATCCTGCAGACGAAAAATTGTATTTCTTTTGATATCATCCCTTCACTCAATATCTACTGGTAGATCTTTATACCAAAAAAATGGGCTGACCAGGTATTCTTTCTACTGCCCCTCTCCTCTTACTCGATATCTACTGGTAGATTCTTATCAGGATCTGTACCTAAAAGGTGGGGCTCCAACCAGTCCGCTATTCCTTTCCTTCAGACAATATCTACTGGTAGATCCTTACCGGTAACCGATAGAATTTTACCAGAGCCCCTTCTCACTTGTTTTCTACTGATAGATTACTGTCAGGAGGGTGGAACTCCGAACATGGAGTCCGACCGATACTTGGGGACTGTCAAAGTGAATTTCAACAGTCTTCAATTTATTGATGGTAGAGAAATAGACCCCGCTATTGTAGCCAAACTAAAACGAGTGTACACAAAAAATGAATGTCGTCGCTACGATCCCGAAAACTTCATCCAAGCATTAGTCTCGGCCTCACAACTGAGAAAGGCACTGCGGGCTTCTGGTTTCTCTCAAGGCTCTCTCAAGGCTCCGAGCCAAGATGGATCATTCAAATCACTTCAGTTTCCTCACGAAGAAAAGGTCAATTGTTTAGACGGACGCCACAGAATCCAAGCTGGGAAAGAATTTCTTCCATCCAACGATCAGTGGTGGACTATTGTCTTGGTTCTGTTACGCCCAAATGGTATGATCATTGGCTTACGGTGGTCATGATAACTAACATGACATGAGAAAATGTTGAGCAGGTTGGCCGATATTTACGAGACCAATTCTATCACCAAACGGTATTCTCCGACGGTGAGATCTATCGTAACCTTAGGAATTCTCAAGATGATGGCGATAAGATTGGGATTGAACACTGGATGGCTTGCTTGTCACCATGTAAGGAAACAGCCATCAAGAGGCTTTTGAACCACGACGAATTCAAAAGGGGATTTGATCGGTTACGAGAATTTCCCGGGCTGTGGATTGGCCTCGAATTGGGCAATATTGAACAGATGCTGTCCCTAAGCTGCCCTGAGGAGCAAAATCATTATCTTGAACATATACACATTTCATGGCAAACGATTTGTGTCAATGGTCGATTCCGAAAGTACTGTTGTGTTCAAACTGTTCAGTCTCTGGAAAGAAGGGCTCCAGCCACAAGCAACAGCGACAGAGACTTCGTCATTCAAGCTATGCGCACAGGCTTGTTGTTCCCTAAGGTTACGGACTCGGAATCAAGAGCTCAGCTAGAACAGTCTATTCTAGGGTTTCGGTGGCTAATACCAAGCATCAAATCCTTGCACGAGAATGACAAGTACTTACAGCTTGGTGCTATGATAATGAAAGAGTTGGTCATTGGTAGGCGACATCAGATGAGCGTGCACTTTTCCCTCCGAAGCATTTGGAGGCAACCGCCCGACTTAGTTGTACAGAATGCTCAGAAAGACAATAACAGACGCTTCCGACCTTCGTCCGCCGAAAGTCATTGGGATCTCGCCTACAAGCAACTGTGGATACACGCCCTAAGGGAGTTTCCGGATCTTGGGAAACGGGCGCCAAGAAAGGAGGCCAGGATCGACAATCGCAATGCAGTGGCAAATCCGAGCACACAATTCGCATTCGTTCGGCACGCTCGCCAGCTAGGTTTCAGAAACGAAAGAATTAGTGAACGTCTTTCTAATGACCCTAGACGTGATATCATCCGACAATCTATCGTCCAAATATTCGATTCGCCCGAGTCCAGTTTCATTGACAGAATGGTATCCAGAATCGTGAATACTTTACCCTCCGAGTCTAGTATCAGTCAGGAAAGTAGATCAGATAGATTCTGTGGATATGCTCCTGGGGACGATCTGCAACGGAGATGGGGGATACCCTTCTTGCATGACTATGAAGCTGGACAAGACACATTTTTCCTTTTCAACATCACAGAGAGGGTACTCGATGACCTAGATGGGGAGATCAATGCCGAATTTTTGAAGGCCGACTTCATTCGATCATTTTTTGGAAGCACACGAGATGAATTCCCCGAACGATTTTCATCACCGGACCGCTATCTGAGTGATCCATTCGGCTCCGAAACCTCTGAATCTGGTAAAGATACGGATTCGGACATGCTTTCATCTAGTTATGGATCAGATACACGTCAAAACAGCCCAGAATCTCAGGTTGGATCTCAAGCGTTTCGCGAAGATTCAGAACCGCACCCATCTTATCAAGGCAGCTCATCCCGCTCAGGAAACCACTCTAATTTTGCAAGAGATCAACATGTATTCGATAATAACGAGGCGAGGAAAAGCCCAAGGACAAGACCGGAGTCTAATACAATGTCCCATGACGATCCACCGCCCCCACAGAGGGATGATCTGTCACCATTTATTGAAGAAAACATTGTACCTAGGCATTCTGAAGCACGAAGAGCTTCAGATCCGGTGCCCGTTGAACAACCATCAGAAGAGGAAGCTCAAAATAAGCCAAGAGACAGTTCGCTCGACGAAGGTAGATCCCCAGCGCTCTCTCGTGCAGAATCGAGAAGAGTATCACCAAGTGGAGATCAATTACACGGCGTAGAAGGGGGCAGCGCGCTGCCCGAGTCTACTGCAGCGACAAGAATTCCAAAATTTGCAATCTCGCTATCAGAAGAGGAGTTGGAAACTATGTCAAGAGAGAGTCAGGATAGTCAGGGTAGTCAGGCCAGATCACCAGCGTTGACTCCCAGGAAATCCGAGCAATCAATATCTCCATCACACAGAATCACGCTTTCACCTTTCATCCAAAGATTTAGTCAACAGCTGCCAAGTGCCAATCTCGAACCTCGAGTATCGTATTCTTTTCCGATTTCCGACTGGCCTCGATCACCAGCATATCCGTTTGTCGATCCACCATCGAGGATATCGCCCTTGGAAATTTCTCCACGAAATGAACTCAGGCTAGCCCCCTACAATACCAGAAAGCTCAAGAAAAGAGGAGCGGAGGACATGAACTCCGAAGTGGATCCTCCCCAGAGAAAAAGAGTGACCCGGTTTAGATTGAGGGATCACAGAACTATTGCAGACAATCTGAGACGGTCTCGGGCAGAATTAAAAAGTCGTAATCGCCGACTGGATGAGGTGAAAGAGCAGAACCGAGATCGGCTATCATTATTGAACTATGTAGCAGACAGAGAGAGACAAAGGACATCTGGTTCTTTGCAGGTTTCGAACGGGGGCACAATCTCCCAAGCGGTTCTTGCCAACACAAGTGGCATTTCATCGCCGGAGGATGATCTGGGCTCGGAAGAGCCTTTGCCACCTATTTCCCAGCTGCAACCACCAGTGCTATCTGGAAGCGAACGTCAAATTCGTCAATCCACCACCTATCCACTGAATGACCAGTCAGCACAAACTTCATCAGCAGGAAGCCTAACACCTACGCAACGATCACCAGCTCTGTCTACATCATCCGCACAAGTTCCCATGGAGTACGCCACAAGTTACGATAGGCCTATAACATCCTACCCAAGAAGGGAAAGTTTAAATCATTTTTGGAACGTAGACCCAGTTCAAGATGCCTACAATGCTTCACTCAATCCCCAACGGCTTGTGGAGAATTATTATCCACCATTTGATAACCCGAGGAGTCCAATGTTATCTTCGGCCGGATCTGGGGTGGATCTGGATCCGATGGACACAAGCGCAGGAGAGTTATGGAACATCATCAGAACAACTCCTACCTTATCAAGGAGTCCAATACTAACTTCAAGAGATTCTTACTCATCTCTCTTCTTGCCTAGGAATAGGGCAACACTTCTACCTATAGAGATGGAAGACGTCCAATCTGATGGCCAAAGTGTTACTGCAGCTGAATCCTTGGATGACAGAGCGCTATCTAAGCCTGTTGAGCATGACGAGCTATCTTTGGTTTTGCCAGGTCACGCTCGCGATGCAGGGTCACCTCCTGTCGCAATGGAAGACGTCCAAAGCACGGCACAAGCCCACCGGTCCACTAATGAAGTGGCTAAATTGAGTCCTGTAGCATTGAAATTTGTGGAATATGACGACAGTGGAAATCCTCAGAGAACGTGTATTATGCATGTGCAAGCTTTTACTTCCCATCTGAGTTCAAGACAAGGCTGGGGCATGTTTATCAAAGAGTCTACGACTTGGAAGAGTATTCGTTACGATGACATTGTCGACACAATGCTGATGAAACCTAACGGATCATACGCTTTCGTTGGACCGAATCTCAGATATTCATGGCAGCGTCGCGAGACGGACGAACCCAGTCGGCCACAAACGAAACCAAATGCAGCGGCATTGGCACCGTTGAGGGAGGGAGCTCCAAGATCTCAACGGTTTTTCATGGCCAAACGCGTGAAAATCCCTGCAAACTCTACCATTCTGCAGTGCGAAAGAATTTGCAATCGGCTCAGACAGTCTGCAAGGCCGTCGCAACGTTACTGCTTATTATATATCGACATACATCTTCTGGTGCTCCTACTTTTCGATATAGCATCGTTTCCGCTTGAGGAAGAGCATGCGAAGGACATCGACTCGAGTTGGGAACAATGGACTATTGGAATGAAAGGCTTCTTCAAGAGCTCAGGTGTGCAAGTAACTCCTCATGTTACGGCCTCGTTCACCTCTTGGTTTATCAAAGGAAGTGACGTTGAACTTTTCATGTCAGAAAGGAATCAGGAGGTGAGATCTGAAAGCTTGCCTGAGCAACACAAGGTTCCTGAGCCAATCGACCCAGGACTGTCGACCTCTCAGGAACATCTCTTTGAACAGGACGAAATGGAGCACGTAGACCAGGTACTTCTATTGTCCTATGGCGTTGGTCAAGATCCTAAAATCCCTATTGCAACGGAGAATCCGAAGGGTATGGACAGGAACAGGGCAGCCTGTATGACATCCCTCAATTTGAAGCATGCTCGGTCTGAATCCCCAGAAGATATGACAGTTCGTGGAAAAACCATTCTGCCGAAGCTGAAAAGGCAAAAGGTTGATGGAGGTTCGACTCGAACCTATAGTTCTGGTGGTGAGCCAGCGCAGAGGCTACAAAGAAATGGGGACGTCGAAAAGGGTTCATCTTCATCAATCATCCGAAAATCGGAGACTAAGGAATCTCAGAAGTCCAATGATAATGTTACATCCGAAGAATTCATAGGATTTCCGGGTCCACCAAAGGGTCCAAAATCTACACAATCAAATGTCCCAGACTCGCCAATGAGCTTAGGCTCTGCAGAAGAAGAATTTGAAGGCTTTCCAGGATCGCCAAGAAGCTCAGACTCTACAGAATTTCAAGGTTTTCCAGATTCTCCGATGAGCCTGGGTTCCACAGAATTTCAAGGTTTTCCAGTTTCTCCGATGAGCCTGGGTTCCACAGAATTTCAAGGTTTTCCAGATTCTCCGATGAGCCTGGGTTCCACAGAGGTCGAGGGCTCTCAAGATTCTCCGAAGGACTTGGTATCCTCTGAACCGCTACCAGGATCAAAGAACAGTGCAAAGCCTGTGAATGAGATGTTCCTGGATGAGGCTTCTCGATCCATCGATAACGTAAGCTCATCGGCTGCTCAAACAGTCACAGATCAGCTGCCAAACTTGCCATCACCATCTCCAAAAGAGCAAGCTAAGGTCGAGAAGATCAAAAGCTCAAAAGGTCAAATGAGATCAAGTGCTGAAAGGTTACACAGGCAGGAAGAAGAGGAGGATATATATGGTGCATCTGATTGAACATTTCATAGCTTAATTAATACATTCAATTACTAGTGTATCGCAGTACGTTCTTTTTGAATGTTTCTAGAACCATGTATAACCATCTTGCTTTTCATAAGTCAAAACGACGAGACTATCTGCGCCGAAGGGGGGGAACTACTAGTACACGCTCGCTTAGCTCTCTGTGAAGATTCAGGATTATCCATCGCATGTTTCCTCAGTTTTCCAGTGAAAAATACGGGAACAGTCGAAAGCACCTTCCCTTCATCGTGTTCTTCCTTTTTTACAGTTAGACTTGGAGGTGATTCAGCCTTGAATTCGACAGGTTCCATTTGCCATTCTGAGTCGATTGAACTGGCTTCCGATGAGATGTACAGACTCTCTTCAAATGCTGACGAACCGAAAAGGTCCGTGAAATCATCATCACTGAAAAGTGCTTCTCGGATCGGTGTTGCGGGCTTAGTGAGATCCAGGTCCTGTTTTTGCTCATGAATCTCTGTAAGATCTCTTGAAGCCATAATTGGGTACGGAGCCGTGCCCTGAGGTATAGGTGGTGGACAGGGAGTTGGTGATAATCCACAACCTTGAGAACCGGATTCTTCTATTGGGGCAGGGGCATCTTGAGCTATGCTGGACAAGTGGGATTGAAATACTGAGGGAGCTGACGGGAGACTTGAAAGACTAGTGGCACCAGGCGATTGATCGAGAACTGGGCCATTGTTTATATGCAGTGAAATGGGAGGTGAAGGTATCTTTGGAACTCTTTGGTTAACGACAGTGCTGCTCAGTTTCTGAGAAGGAAATTGTTGGATGTTATACGTTGCATGTATTTCATTGGAAGAGGGATCCAGTTGTAATACAACAGATGGTTCCTGCAAGTTCGACCAGCGAATTTGTTCATCATTTTGCGGGGAAGAAGGTGTTGATTGAGGTACATGCTGAGCGGGATCCCAGGTGCTCACTTGTTGTGGTAAATGCGCGTTTCCATAAGGAGATTTATAGCGATTGTGGTTGACGTTTCGGACGGGATATGGACTCAAATAAGTATCCCCAGTTGCAGAAGCTTTGACGTAGTTCGCTTGGCTTGGAGATGATCGATCCAACTCTGTGGACTGCAACGGCTCCTCAGCCGCAGCACGAGCTAGCACAGATAATCCACTGGGCGTTGATGATACAGAAGGACTTCTGTACCTTCCTTGAGATCCTGCTCGGCGTCCCAATCCCGCTCGTACGGCCTGATTATGCGTGATATAATCACCCGGACCTTTCAACTCTGCGTATTCTTCATCATGCTGGATCAGGAGTCAGCTTGCGTTGCTCAGCAGAGCAGGCAACATACGATAGGGACTCTGTCTTGAATCCAGCCAGGCGACCTATAACAGTACCATGTATCGCCATCTCGAACGATGGATAGGACTTCAACTCCTGGTCCGCAAATTTCATAGGACTTTCTTAAGATCGTATCCTTGCGCTCTTTGAATAGCCGTTTTCGGCGTGGGCCGTCTCTAACTGCCTGTTCAAGCTCGCTTCGCTGCATCTTGTCTTGTTTCAGGATTGAAGTTTCATGTTCAGGAGGAGACATACCTTCTCCTAAATACCGTTTGGACTTCAGGTTTCAAGACAGACTCGCGCGCGCCTGCGTAGCGCTTAGTGACTGGCGGTAAACTGTGTCCTGCAGACTGTTCTTTACTTGGGGCTCGCTTCCATAACCGCGCGGGAATCCAAAATCGAAGCGAAAACTTGTTTTTCGAATCCCGGTGCCCATACTCGCTTCCTTCACGTGCTCCCATTCAACAAGGTAAGCTAGGCCAATATTATTTCCTACATGAGCTCTCGTTGCTGCTATGAGCGACTCCGACAAAGCATCGATAATCTCACCCACGAAAATGAACATCACACAGTGGTACGCTATTTCCATTGCAGTTGTTGCTGTTTGCATAGCTATCCACCGACTCGCTGGGATAATATCGGTGCTACTAAAGACCCGGATCCAATTCATGCTTCTGAAGCACCTAGTGTACCCAATGTTCCTCAACAGGAAGTATTGGGGCGGCGTTACTAGATTTCATGGAAGTTTGATAGGAAGCTATATCGTTCTCAATGGGTTTTGCATGGGTTTGGGTATCAGGAGCACCACCGATCTCCTGCTTCGATCAGGTACGATGGCTTCCATCAACTTGATACCACTGTTCTTAGGAGGTCGGACCAATATGTTATCAGACTTCATGGGCATTTCGCTCCACAGCTATTATCTTGCTCACCACTGGATTGGTCGCATTGTCATTTTACAAAGTTTGATACATGTTGGGCTGGTCATTCGAGCAAAAACGCCTTGGACCTTTGACTCTTTTCAAATCGCAGGCATAACGGTGAGTGAAGGCATAACCCCCCAAATTTAGGATACTGAATGAGATACAGACGATGTCATCCTTAGCTTTGATTCTGTTGACCTCAATGTACTTCGTGCGAAGGTTGATGTACGAAGTATTTGCAAAAAGTCACTTACTTTTAGCACTACTTGTTGGCGTTGCTTTGGTAGAGCACCTGCTACCGAAAGGCCCCAAAAAGTTCATTTATCCCGTCATCTCTCTCTCTCTCTGGGGTTCAAACTTCCTTCTCCAAGCAATTATAGTCGTGTATCGGAACTTCGGAGGTAGACGACAAGACAAAGGCAGGGCGAGCATCCTTCACTTCTTCTCAGGTTCCGATAATGAGACGGTAACGGCGATGAGAGTCACCATCCGTCTTCGTCGCCCTTTAACGATACAACCTGGCCAATATGCGTATCTGATATTTTCTGATATGGGCATTAGGGGAAGGCTTCAATCACACCCCCATGTCATCACATGGTGGGACAATTCTATGAGAGCCATGGAGCTTTCCTTTCTCATTCAACCTCATAGCGGACTGAGCTCTCAATTAATCGCGAGGAAATCCATATCAAATGTGATGATTGATGGCCCGTACGGAAAGAATCTTCATCTGGACGAGTATGAGACAGTAATATTGATCGCCAAAGGTATCGGGATAGCAGGCATTTTGCCTTATGCACGCCACATGGCTTATCGAAGACTCAGTAAAGACAAATCAAATGAAGAATATCGTCGTGGATTGATGACACGTAAATTGGACATTATCTGGGTTTTGGACGACAATTATCAGGACATGTGGGTGTCCGATTACATGCAGCAGCTCCAAATGAAAGACAAAGATAAGGTGAATGAATCCAGGTAGAACCGGGCACAGAGAAAAGCTAAAGATGGCAGCTGATCTTAACAATGACTTGTTTCTATCCAAATCGGAAGTTGAAACCTTCGGTTGTCCCTGGTAATACCCATTGGCAGTTCTTGTACGGCCGAGACATGGACCAAACTACAAGCAAAATTGAGGAAATGATGCAGAAACAAACACGACGATCACCAGGAAGGGCTAAAGTTGCAGGTATGCTTCTTATATTTGAAGGAGGTGGTGAAGCTAAAATAAATTTAGTATGCGGCATCTCGAAGTTCAGCAATTCAATCAGAGAGATTGTCTTAGGAAATATGCAGAGCAACAAAGATATTACATTCGAAGAAACAGAATTTCAGCCTAAAGAAGTTATACAAGCATACCCAGGTATTCACACTATCCCTACGGGAGATGTTGAGATGGGGCCTATGTCGGCAGATAATATTAGGGAGGGAAGGATGAGGTTGACTCAGCCACAAGGCGCTGTCGAGACACCCCCGCGCTTGAATCTTCGGAGGAAGTCAAAGACATCACAAGACGATAGCAACAGATTGATCAAGTCCCATTCTGGGACTTCTTCTAGGCTGGAAACTCTTCCGGAATCTGAATCTGAATCGGACACGGACACGGATATTGAGTACTTGATGATTGAAAACTTGGGCAATAGGCGGGAGGCAAATGTGAAAGAAATCGTATAGCAGGATGATTCAAATAAGGGCGTTTAAATTAATTGACAATGGTTATTTTATTTGACGGCGCAATAATCTAAGAATTTCCGCCCTTCAATTGAGACAAATATGTTGATCTAGCAATTGGTTACCCCGCTTCGAAGTAAACAGTTGCACCAAATACGCGAGCCAATCATGGCCCAGTAGGCAGATAACTCGGCAATCACCTCTGAGCGCTTACTCAAATGCCTGCCCAATCAAAGACGGTGAACAACACAGCTCGGCAATTGAGGTACATAAATGGAATACGGATGAGGGAAAAGATGCCAGAGCGGTTCATGGGGCCGTCCAATGACGGACGCTGTGCTAGCAAACTCGGCAACTGCTCTGTATTGATATTACTGGCCATGAGATACATTGCAGAATGCTTAGGTCGGAAAGCAGGAAAAGCAACAGCTAGGGAAAACCCGGCTGAGACTATAAGAAGGGTGAAGTTTGGGACCAGAAGCCATCTCTCAGCCAAGTTACACCAGGTGGCGAGTCGCCTGCTTCACAAGTCTTTGGTCAAAAATGTGTCTCTGGGTGCCCCAATTCGTCCATCACAACAAAATGACGGTTGAGAAAGAGGCTGACTTTACGCCGTGCCGACCAGCGCCTCTCCCACCTTCATACAAGCGACGTATCTGTGTCGTCGCGCCATCCTTCTGGCACAACAACGACATTACTTTTCAACAACGCTATCCAACTCCCAATCCGCTTGTTCAGGACTTCCAGAATGATCAGATGGCCCCAGCGATATTCCAAAATGAACATGTCGAACCTCAGCTTGATGGTTGCATCGTCAATGAGTATCATTCAGAAAAGAGTCTACCCTTGATGCTCGAGCAAAAGCCCCGTCCTCAATTCGGCACAAGTCCTCGTGTTGACTTTCATGCGCAAATGGAAGAGAAAAAGGCCAAGCTCCAGAGGGCAAAAGCAAATTTTCTAAAGTCAATGGACGAGCTCAACGACAAGCTTGTCCTTGTGAAGGTTGATGAAAGCCCTTCAACATGATATGGATTGGACAGTTGTTGGTGGTTCTGTCTTGCAGGCGTTGTTTTCCTTTCCCATCACACTCGCTTAGCATTTGTGGGCATTTGGAGGCTGGGAAGCATGCTTATTATTGCTGCGCACAGTAGGATGTTGCTCGGTTCCTAATGGCGCTCATATTCGCGGTTACTAATCTCTGTTTTCTCTGGTGTCGTTGCGTTTCTCTAATTTTATAGATTCTCTGCAGAAATTCGAACGGGTCTCACTGGGTCTATTGTTCTTTAAATCACCAAATCTCCTTCGTTGCTTATGTAAATGTTCGAATATACACATGGCCGTAGTGACCTGCACCACTTCCATGATCATCCCCTCCCGCCTGTCCCCCCTAACCCATCCCCTCTCACACCTGTACCAACCAGTCACACGCTTCGTCTCCCATCTTTTCATCTGTCTTGCCTCTGCCGATGTTTTGTTCAGACCCGCAGCCCACTCGGCGAGCGATGGAAAGGCACGATGCCTTTCTCATCGCAGAACCTCTTGTTACATCAAACAAAACTGCGAAGATTTCGAACTCCTTGGGAGGATGACGAAATAGCAGGGAGTTTCAAACCTGCCCTGTTTGTACCTGCATATCCCGACTGCGAATGAGACATGCCCCACGAACCATTTTGACTTTTGCGGGTTCGATATCTTGCATGGGCTTCGAACGATTTGGTGTGGAAGTCTACTGGTGGCTCTAACGGAAGTGCATTTTCGGCCAATGAACACTGATTCCAAGCCTCGTTTATTTTGTTCACATCCAAAAGGCTTCTACTCCAGTCCGGAGGGCATTTGGAACTCCTATACTGCTGCTTGTGGAGTCGTCTTTGGAACAAGGTGGGTTCTTGCTTGATCGGCGTCCTTTGATGACGATTTGACGTGTGTGAAGTCGTCATTTGCCGATTTTCTCTTTGAACATATGCGCACGATATGATGCCTCTGAGAAAGGTTGGATTTGCCACATGGCCAGACTCGGATAGGACCCATTCCGTATTGTCGGTAAAGAATCGAGTTCCGTAACCTTCAACAGTGCGCACTATTGACCGGCTATCGAGGTTTGAAGTCCCTGGCGGGTACAACATTCCACCTGCCGAATTATTGGACTGGTGACTCAGTGCTGATGGTGTCAGTGAGGACTGAAGTGCGTTGACTTCAGCAAAGGAAGCCGTAACGCCAAGATGCCTCGAGGAAGGCGACACAGTGGAGGAGGTGTTTGGTGATGATCCGTTCACTTTGGCTGGAGCATCTGATAGCCGAAGTGACGACTGTTGCCCCGAATCAGGTCTTCGATGTGTGAGATTTCTGATTCCACTTTCCGAAATTGGGAACTGTTTGCGAAATTCTGCTCGATCTTCAAGTGAGTTGTTCCCGTGATTGCTGCCAAAATTGAGCTCTTGACCCTGCCTGGGATAATTCATTGCGTTGCCTGGATGGAAAATTGATCCTACGCCGATGATATCGTCTCCGATCTTGGTACCTGGAAGCCTCACGATTGGTACCGTTGGCCGGGGCTTTCTGATAGAATGGCTGACTTTTTCACCACTTTGTCCCGTGCTGGGTTGCTGGGTGACCTCCTCAAAAGTAACGACTTCGTTGACATCGTGAGCTTTGTCATATCTCTTGTGTGTCTGAATTTTGTTGACATCAGTGGCGATGAAGCTTTCCGACGACTGGGTTACGTTCTGACTGGGCAACTGATCACAGACTCCGTCCACAAACCGAGCAAAGATGGCCAGAGATTCAGCTTCTCGGGAGACTTCCTCTGGAGTGAGATCGCCGATGCGTTCCTCTAGAGCTGCTCTTTTGAGTTCGAGCTTCTTTTTCTGTTTCGTAGCCCAAGCTCCTGTCGGAGCTAAGTGTATTTTGGCATTTGATGCCATCCGTGCGGTGACTGGTGCCGCTCGGACTGTAGCAATGTGATTTGGCGGAGGATTGGCTAGAGCAGCATGGATGGGAGCTTGATCTGGTAGAGTCGCAGGCATACTCAGCTGTGCTGCTTTGGATTTTCCTGCCGGTCTGGTGTCTTGCGAGCCAAAGACCTGAGAAATGTTGGGCTGAAAAGTCTCTGCTGAGGGCCGCGCTGAACTTTGTCTTTGGCGTAACATTCTGTCTGAAATAGCCGCTAGCTTTTGGAGGTTCAAAAAACAGCAGTTCCTTGGGAATGAATATATGCCTATGTAGAAACTGGCCCGACGGGAAAAAGGGGGAAATGTGAAAAGAGGACGGATGCGTACCTTCTTATGCAGGGAGCTTGTGCCGCTCTGCCGCAGTGGCATCTTACCTCCCGCCCTCCCCCTCGATGACAAGACGCTAAATGTGCATAATTTTCTGAGTGGATCGGCAAGGCGTGTTCATTTGGCAATGAGAGTGGCGAGATCCAGCTCGTTTTCAAAATCACCATGATTCTCGAGACGGCTTACACGAAACTGGTGAGCGGCCATCCAGGATTCCACTGACTGACTTCCAATCTGCAACCAAGCAGACGTCAGTCGGACTGGAGGAATTTCGATTTTTCCTAATAGTGGTGTGCCATGCTTCGCCCGGCAAACAATGTTTTGGTTAGTCCAGTCGCGTCAAGCTCTCAATTGACCAAAGTCGGAAATTTTTGGGCATCAATTATCGCAATGAGTAGTTCGAGTTGGATAAAAATGGTGCGTCAATACCTGCAGAGGAAGGGGAGCAATGTCTATCTCAGTTTTACTTGGCAAACGATCTTCCGTGTATGCAAAAGTCAAAACGGGACCCCCTCTCCCTTCAACGACCTCATCCGTCAATAACAACCGTTCCCCATATACAATCTATTGTCATGGAAGTGTCCCCGAAACAAAAATCTCGCGAGAGAACAGGTACAGAAATTCCCTCCACTAACTCTTGTCTCTCAACGTAGTACAAGAGAAGTACAAAAAGCTATAACCACGCGACATGTGTATTCTCCATGACGTGTCCCTGCGAGAAGACAGTGTCAGTTGACGCACTTCTCCCTTGTGAGCCTGTTGCTCTGCTGAGGTTGATCTCAGAATCTCCAGGTATAGTGATGGGATTCGACGCCCGTTCTTTGCGGCCCAGGAGTTGTAGCCAACCGTGACTAATAAACTGCAACGTAGGGTGTCGCAGCATAGACGTCCGTAAAATCAAACACAAGATCTAGTAGAGAGATCAGCACAGACTATCGAGGAGATAAGAAGCAGTTCCTCACCCATTTCGAGTATGCCAAATTCCAGGATATTCTTGGATTGAGGCTGGGAAATGTCGTCACAGCAACAGCAAGCACATTGAGCCCGAGCCAGACGCCATTCGTTGTGATCATCACACGGCGCCTTTCGAGTTTGATCCTTGCCATACCTATTCCGAAGCCAACACAAGCTACTGTGTACAACAGAATCAGGCAATAGCTCGTGAGCTGAAAGTGTAACAAAAGCCTGACTGGTGACAGTAATGCGGACCTAGGTATATCAATAAGAGTAGGAAGAAAGCTGTGGGCATCATACCATAATTGGACGCATGAAACAACAAGAATTACTATCCCCGAAACTATAAAAATGGAGTGCGCTGCGATAGTCAATCCTTTGACAGTTGGTATCTTGAAGCATAAGGATGAAAACCATATTCCTGCATGAAGCTCCGCGGTAGTCAGTTTGAATATTTACGAGACGACGCTGGGCAGAGAGGTTGTACTTCGATGAGGGCAGGACAAGATAGGCATATCAGAAGAAAGACTTCTTGTGTGAATCGAGACAATTGTGAGGCTGCTTTGTTTAGCTACGGTAAAGAGAATGGATGGGGAGTAATACAGATGATTGAGTGTGAAATTGCAGCTGCCAAAAGACCGAGGGAAAGGAAGAGCTGCAAGGCAAGTCTTATGACCTCAGGTCTCTGACGTTTACACACGCGAAGCAGTAGTGGACTGTTGTAAGACCTCGACCATGAAGCGTCGTCCTTCTCTTTCAAAATTTGCAATCGTCTCAAGAGAAGAGCATGAATTGGGAAGGTCAATAGCATGCAGAAAGAGCACACGAGAGCAACTGCCAGCTCTGAAGTTGTCGGCACATAAGAAGTCATTCTGGTAGAAGCTGTGAAAAGCAAGAGAGAATGGCTGTATGCCATGAAGCTGGGGTTGGACCGCTATTTGTAAACCTCGTTCATTCACCCTGAGCGGCGATGTCAGTCTCTAAGTGGTTCGCAACGTGGGGAAGTATGGGACCGGCTTCAGGCGGACAAGATCACCCGGCACCCCTTGCAAGGAGGCGATCAGGCCATGGCCTAATAGTGCCGCCCGCGGCGCCTTTCTCCGCACTCTTGTCTGAAGAGCCTGAGGTTTGAAGTTGTTATCTCACAGATGTCACTCGGATGGAAGTTGGCTGCACAAAATCGCAGAGAGCTGAAATTCCTTTAAATTTACATGTGCTTGCCAGATCTAGTCAGATTGAAGCCTCCGATCCCCTAAAATACAGCCCTAACATCCCTCCTCGAAACAGAGCTGACACAGGTGTACATCGTGGGAACAAGCCGCGCATACTCTCTCCTGGGGCAATTTGATTTCGTGAGGACCTGCTAGATTGCTACTCTGTGCTTGAACCTCCTTGACTTGATGTTCGGACTCAAGTTCCAACGCAGTGCTCACTGTCTTCTTACATTTGCAACAGTAGACTCGTTTCCTTCTCATCCTGACTTCTTTCCTCACATAGTGCTGTATTGTAAGCAGGCCCTTCGACTTGACAACAACAGCCTTTTTGGCAGCATCTCGCAGATAGTCTACGTCCAGTGACTCCTCGCTCTGCCTCTTCTTCAGATTACACGGGACTTGGAGATTACCTGCAAATTAGTTGAGCGTTCAAACCGAATGATAGGGCACACTTACTTCGTATTGCCTCCGAAGGTTCGACGACAGGTTGCATGGCTGTTTGCCTGCTTGAGGGGGACATTGCGGTTGACTTGATTGCCACTTCTGTATGAGAATTGAGATCAAAAACTGTAGAATGTCTGGAAGATGTTCGATCGTGTCCCATTCCCGTCGAGCTGTTGAGGAGGGGGGAACCTTCAACTACCCGTAAATGAGGACTCCAAGAGTGGCTTACCAGGCCCTCCCCTGCACTTGCATGGGCCCCAGTCTAGAATTCGCCAGATTCGCCAGGTTCGGAGCGTGCGGACTGTGGACCCCGCTTATCTTTAGGCCGCTCGTTAGCGCCCTGTGCGCCGCACTTCCATTTCGGAAAACACTGTTCTAGGATACTGTTCTAGGATCAGGTCCCTCCCCTCCACACCACACAGGAATGGAGATTCATTCTGGAACCAACGCTGCGGACATTCGCGAGGAACTCCGGCGATACACGGGTCGAGAGGAGTGGGTCGATAACAGATATTGGAACTATTTTTTAGTAGGCGCTTGGTTTCTTATCCTGTCAAACTTAGCTGACTTCGATATCTAGCGAGGACGAAAGGATATCTTTGATATGATCTTGGAAACTGGGTCCAACAAAGACTGGCTGAACCCTACTATCTCCGCGGCAGTTGACAGAGCATTCGTCGGGCATGCCAGGGATAGATGGGATCAACCTGAGGATGCATGGGTGTTGGCTGGCGACTGGCTTGAGCAACGTCCAGACATCGTGGCCTGGATGAGGAAAGCCTACTGGAGGCATAACAAATACCCCAGGAAAAGAACTACTACGAAGGATGTGTCAGACCAACCGGAACCACCGGAAGGTTCAGCTGGTTCTAGCACCGAGGGCAGGCCTTGGAAGGAGGTGGTAATGTAACAAAATGCACGTTCCGTCTCTCGATCATCTTTCTCCATTGTGATCATTCTTCGACCTTCTTATCTGAGATAAGCCCTATTTGATCTCCAAGCACCGAAGACGATCCGTTATTTGTGAAACATTTGCGTCAATATTGCCTAGCTGACCTATCATCGACACCTATCATTCGTGGAATGTTAAGTTTCTGGAGCTGTGAAGCCGGGTCTTTATCAATCTCATTGTCTCGTATCATGCACTCTGCATTAAGCTAGGATATGCGGAACGGCTCGGCTGTGGCTCGAGAACACCAGACGAAATGTGGACGATGGTCGTGCTGACGGCTCCGGCGCATTTTTGGGACCACCAAAGAACGGCATAAGTGAAGCTAAAGTTTACATCTGAGATATGAGGGTATCCGAGGTATCAGCACCGAAGGCGGGGACAATGAACAGAAGTCAATGTTTCGAAGCCAATGCTCAACAACCAGTTTCAAGTTCACTTCTGAAAGATACATCCCCCGCCCTCCATCCATCAAAAAGTTTCTCAATGTCAACATCTACGGATGAATTAAACAAGATCGGCATCAGGCCGTCGTTTAGCTATCAGTCCATGAGCACCAACATATCATTATTATTATGGGCGTTTTCCAAAACCGACCCTAGCGTTTCCAAGGAGGTTTTCCTTTTGGTAGGTCATGGACGGCACAATCCATGCGACGGCGTCAAGCATGATCCAATACATGCGGCACAGTTGCGCCTTCCTGGTTTGTGTGGGGTGTGTGTCGAGGATGGTTGGATTTATAGGGGTCTTTGTCTTTCCCACATTTCGATTCATCCAGTTGCAAAGTACTGTACACAATTCATTCCTGCCTAACTTTCCATGAAGAGCAAACTCCTATTCGATATGTTCAACATTCCAGAATTTGTGCCGCTCGTGGCTTCAGTATTTCAGTTCGTACTCAATGCAGTCTTGTCGACAAAATTCCTGAGACTTCCGTCTCATCTTGGTGCAGTTCTACCAGTCTTGTGTCAAGCAGTAGGGTCCGGTTTCCAGCTCTGGGGGTCAGTTCGAACTTCTTCAGTAGCATATAGAAAGCTGACAACATCAAAGAATTCTTGATCCAGTTGCCAAACGCTCTGCAATACCAGTCATCGCCTTTTGCATCCGGAGGTTTGGAATGTTTGTCAGCCTATTGTGGCTCATCATGGATAACACTCTACGTATTGGGACTGGGATACCATATGGCAGAGATAGACGATTTGTCATGCCCGCGATCTTTGGGATGGTGTTCAGTGTCGCTGGCGTAGTCCTGGGAGTCATTTTTCATACACGATCCTGGATTCCGCTTTGGCCATTGGATCAGGTACGTCTTCAATTCCTTATCCCCCGACATTCGACTAACCGAGTCAAAGATCGAGTTGCTTGGATTCTCTGTGTTCTTGTTTTCAAGGGCGTGCTTCACTCGTTCTGAATACATGGGACCTTGTGAATATCTGATTGCGACTTCCGTCGCCGCAGCCTCTTTAGATGCTCGAATGAGCTCAATGATTTTCCAGGGATTGGATCCATCGATGCAAAACTAGATTCAGAGACAATCAGGAGAAGTTGGTAGAAAGGCTTGTATCTATTCTTTCTCACAATGAGGATCATGTTATACGTCAATTGCAAACCTTCCCGTCCAACGTACGTTCGGAATGCGAACTCGGCGACAGCCGAGTACCATATGCTGTCGTTTGATTCTTTCGACTATAGGCTGGACAGACATGGCTCTTGTGAATTGTGATTCTTCCCAAACTCAAGCCTGATTGCACGTCTTATGTTCCTTGGGCCATCGCATTCTTCATGATCTCTCTTTGTCTTGTTCGACAAGTCGCCGTTCCGTCGTAGTCTCGAACGCTTCGGGAGGTCCAATCTCAGGGAATGGATCGATGAAGCTTTGCATATGGTCAGCAATTTCTACCCGATAGAAGGGTTATTATCTGGCATATTCTTGTGGGACGTGGACTTAGCCTGATGTTGTTTGGAATCTCCTCAGTGCCATGGCGAAAACACAAGCCATTGGGTTCAGCTGCTTGAGGAAGCCAGTATCGACGGTCGTCAGGATTGGAAATAGGAGCTGGTCGACCAGCCTCACCTAGTAAGTCGTTCCAGATGTGATGGTGACGGGTAAGATGGTGGTCGAGGACATCATCGGAGAAGATTTCGACTTTGGTGTATCGGAACCTGAAACGAAGGGGTGGACATTCCGCTGTCTGGCGAAGTGAACATCTCAACAGAAAGATCGTTAAATTTGGTTTCAAAAATTCCATGGAATAATGCAATGCTCAGAGCTGTCATCTTGGTATGGTGTTAGTTGTCGGTCTTCTGTGGTTCGAGTTGTCGACGCGGCTCGACCTGACGGAAAGCAAATAACCGAACAGATGCTTCACAAGATCAGGACTAAAGGCAAGCGTCGGCAACGGGACAGTACAGTACCCAGATACTCGAGACGGGTTTGAAAGCCAATCATTGTCTTCAAAGAATTGTGAGGGCTGATTCCCACCCATATCTCAGCACATCCAACCCTGGTCGGTCTGAGAGAAACTGGTTACCATTGGCCTCATTATGCATACCTTGTCATGGTTACGTAGACTAGAGGTTCTCAGGTAGCACGATCAGCAGCGTGCAGCCACCAGTAGGAGGTGTTCCCATTCGGGGTGACTTTGAATGGGTGTGTCTTGCATGATCTCGCTACGGGTGCCTACAAGGGCTTCGGTCTGGCATGAACATTACTAGCGACACCCCATCATTTCCTTCTTTGATATGAATAGATGCATGAGCAGTGGCCGCAGCCATGGGACTGACCGGGGGTGTTCACGGTGGCTGGGTGCCGCGGCGACCTAGCCATCTTCGTCTGGAAACATGGCAAGCTCTGGATACTTCCAGACCCCGTTCGATTCATGCCTGTGCACGCTCAGCACTTCTTCGGCTACCAGATGTGGGGTGGTCAACATAGGGCAAACAGAAGAAGATCAGCCTTACTGGTGTCGTCTTGTCCCTTCGGGTTCAAGATTGCCTCGCTCTAATTTGCTCCATCTGCTCCCTCGATTGCAGCGTGTGCATGTCAGGACATCTCTCTGCAGTTCATCTATCATCTTGCACGAGGTATACATCTTTTGTTCTTCTGTTAGAATGTGTTGGTCGACTGGCCGCCTCATCCTCAGCCGATGAAGTTCTCTCAACATCCACTTTCGAGTCGAATCCACATCGAGGACACGCCCTCCCCAAGTCCACGCAAGTTTCCTCTTCTTCCTCGAGCCAACGTGCCAACCAGTGCCGACCACCAGACAATTCTTCACATTTCCGAAGACTGTCTCCATTCCGGGCCAGCAACAGGGCAGCGGCAGTGGCTCTGCCCCGCTCGAGTACATCCTGCAAGAACCTCTCGCGCTCCAAAACATTCCCTCTGTGCTACTTCAGCAGAAGAGTGCCTTCATTACGACGCCCTTTCGATCACACCTGCACATGTTTGGCTCCAATCGTCTAAACTTTGCTGGAGGACGATACTCCCGAGATATAGAGCAGCATCCAGTCCAGGAAATGTTTTTCTGCGCGGCCAAAAGGTTTCTCGATCAGTGAGTACTGCCGGTGAGCCTCTTGTATTAGGACGTCTTGTAGTGTACGAAGGCAAGCTGATAGCATTCCGCAGCAATAGGCGCCATCCAGCTCGGCCGCGACTATGAATATCAATCCTTCGATTCGGAGCACAAATCGAATTCACACCAAAAACAACGAAAGTCTTCCATGTTGTAACTACTATTTATATTGAAATAGCAGGCAATTGATAAGACCTACAATGGATCGGCCCAACGGCGTGGAGCAAATTCGATGATTGCATGACCCTTTTCTTTCTCGAGTCTGATCCCTTGGAGGCTTTATATAGGGACCGCGTTTGGGAAGACAACGATCTTGACGGCTTTACTGAGGCATGATCTCAAGAATGCGCTCAGTCCAGGCTGGATTGTAATGTATTTCCGTCTCTACAACAGGGTCAACTCTGGACCAACTGCATCGTATTGCTAGGGACAAATCTGGGGCACACTCATTAACGTTCATTGCTTTCCAGCTGATACTCGTTTTTCATGCTTGCCTCCCTTGTACTTCACCACACCACGATCTCGTTCTTGTTAAATGGATCACGAGAAGGGTGCTGAGGCCTTCAGCATTGATACCACATAAGGGGTCCTTCCCGCTCAAGGTCCTCCTGGATGAGCGATTCCGCTTACCAACATTCGGCACTCGGCAGACGACAGCTTTTCCAAAGCAACGCATCCATCCTCCAAGGTTCACTTCATTCGCTCAGGGCTAGAGCCACAACACTGAGCTTGGCTGGAGATACGCGAGTTTCTACTGCCAGACCGACAATGAGCAGTAGTGTTGGCCAGCAATACTTGCCTGTTTCAGATCCACTTGCAGAAATCCTCTCTGGAGACCCGCACACCCATTTTTCGGAGATGTTATCAGGTTTTGAAGGCCCATTGTCGCGTCTAATGATCTTTGTCCGTCACTACTCGAAGATACAGCTCCCCGATTTCCATTTCTTCTGACTGTCCCTGTGAGAAGAGTGGTCTGCAACGAGATTTCGCTGATGATGATGATGGGTAGACGATGCACTTCCTATCGTTGCTGTTTGGCTAGCTGGGCTGGTCACGCCAGTTCATGAGGCTCAGCGAACGCGGCAAAAGAATTTTCCTGTGCCATAGGCAGGTGGGGCCAGCTTTTGACGTCGCGATTACACCCCACGTTCGCGGTTCAGAGATTTGACGCATGTAATGGAGACCAGTGCACAAATCTCTCGGAGGACTACAAAGGCAGAGCTTGCAGAGAGGCTCCTGGGCTTGATGGAGGAGGATATCGATCGGCACGATGAGGAAGTCCTTCGAGAGGTATTACTATCCCTTCTTTTTTTAATCTGGCATATTGACCTTTAGACTAGTTCTCCCTGGATCCTCCTTCAACGACAAGAAGAACTATCATGTCACCGAAAGCTTTGGAATGGATTTGGACAGATGTTCCATATATACAGAACAGGAAACCGTGGTTGGTTTTTTTATACGGCGGAAAATTCACATTCGCGGACCAAGCCGTTAAAGATATACACCTTGAGATGTACGAGTGCCCCGAAGTTTGCTCACAGATCTGCCTTTGGGGTATTACTCGTATCTTGATCATTTACAAGTGATTGCCATATTCTCCCTCCAGAATTTACACGTATTACGAAAGTTGTGAGTCCAACCCCAGTGTCCATCAGCATGGCTACTTGTTATCTGTGATTGCGCTGATTAAGATCAGTATGACTGAACGAAATACCCGAACATGACTTACCTGCTATTTGAAGGGGTGGTAACTGAGTTGCAATGGTTCTTGCAGTGTCGATCAGTGATAGAGGTGGAGTCTTTCTTTTGGCTGGATTGAGGTGAGGGTCAAGTGTTACTTGAAATGGTTCTCCACTATTTAGGGATGTCTCTCGGAATGGACTGTTCCTCGTACTTTTCCGCTGATTTGATGGAAGACTTGAAGCATAGCGGTCGAGTCGGGGAGGTCTGGTTTCAACTTCATTCTTTAGTAAAGAATTCTTCCTCAAGATAGTGCAAAGTACCTCTTGTGTAATCGAGCTTATTGATCCAGGGAGCAATGAAGTCATTGATCTTCTCCCTCCCACAGAGCTCCGCGAGCTCAGCTCTCGCCTCTACTGATAAGGCATTGATCTGAGCGAATATAGACTTATGGTTCCTTGTTACACAATACAGGACTAGAAGGCTTGTTGCACCTCCATTCTGATAGAAAATAGTCTCTATATCGTCTTCTCTATACTGAGAATTGTGACTTGCTCGTATAATCTGCTCGATCTGGCCTTTAGGAATCCAATCATCTTTGGTCTCACGAAGTGCATCCCGAATAGAAACAATCAAATGAAGGACCTTAATCGAATCATATAATTCAAGCGAATGTCTCTTCAACTCTACAGCCTCTTCTGCGGAAGCCTTGGAGGAAGCTTCAGAGATCTTCCTTGAGGCTTCGTTCATTAAGTCGTGGGCTTCTTTGACAGAACTCGACATCGCAAAATAGCGGCGTGAACGTATGGGAGAAGCCATCCACCAGCCTCGCGCTCTTGAAGTTCTGAAACGGTGCTGAATGCGGAGAATAGGTTTGTGCTGATGACCAAGTGCCCGGTAGTTCAGGTCGCCGTTAGGGGAGAATAGTTAAGGCTCAAAAAAGATTAGCCAGTCATGTACGAACGAGGCAAGCTTGGGATATGTTAAATTGAGGGATCAAGTGGTGAGTACGGAGGCAAGGCTGCTGCGGCGCCGAGTGATTTTGATGGCATTTCTCATTGGGATTGACGAGCGGCGGGTCACATGCCGTGGCTCTAAGCCTGAATACTTAGGCATCGCAAGAGGGGTCAATTCGGATAACCTCAGTTCTGGTCGCGTCGCTGTCGTTCTGCATTCGCAATTAATTGGAGGAGCAGGACGGAACTCCCTACTCCACCTTGGCTGCCAGCCAAACAGCTGAACACTCTTGCGATCCTTCGATAGAAGGCTGACTTCGCGATGCCTCCCTCCGACGGCCACTCCTCAGTCCAAAGCTATTACGGGACTCTCGAATCAAGGATCGGATACAGGTTCATCTTAGGTGGAACTCGACACTTTGGATTCTACAATCCGGGTACATACTGGCCATTCCCAGTCACAACAGCTCTCAGAGCTATGGAAGATAAGCTCGTGGCTGTTCTAGGTGAACAAACAGGGCGGGAGGTTTTAGACGCGGGCTGTGGTAGTGGACATGTTGCTATCCACCTTGCTAAGAACGGCTTCTACGTTCAAGGCATCGATCTTGTCAAAAACCACGTTAAGGAAGCCCAGCACAACATCATTTCCCAAAACCTTGAAGCCAGAGTTTCCGTCACCGAGGGCGACTACCACAGTTTAGATGGATTCGATGACGCCTCATTCGATGCCGCGTATACTATGGAAACCTTTGTTCATGCCACTAGGCCCGAAGTCGCTGCTGCAGAGTTTTTTCGAGTTATCAGACCCGAGGGGTTGCTTGTGATGTTCGAATACGATCATGTCGACTTCAAGAGTGTACCAGGCGATGTCTCAAAGTCTTGGGCATATATCAACAAACTTGCAGCAATGCCAGGGAATTCTATGTTTGAAGAAGGCGTTTTGGAAAGAATTATTCAAGGAGCTGGGTTCGAGGTTCTCGCCGTTCAAGATCTGTCTGAGAATGTGCTTCCTATGTTGAGACTTTTCTATATCTTAGCTTTTATCCCTTACTTTTTTGTTATGATCCTTGGGCTGAAGCACAAGTTCATCAATATTGTAGTAGGTTACGAGGGGTACATCTACAGGGACTCTGTTCGATACACTATGGTCACTGCTAGGAAGCCTGGGATCGATGAAGGGACAGTTCCGAAATTGAACACTCAAGGGCGAAGGACATAATTTATATTGAGGGGGCCAGGGCAACCGCTACAGATATGCCCCGGATAGAGTTATCTGTAACCCAAACTGTACAGCAAATCATTCAACACCATCCTCATTTACCATTCAAGCCTCTTCTCGTACTTGGACTCCGCTCATACTACCCAAGAGAATAGCCTTGCTCACTGAAGTTTGACTAGTTTCGACTCACCAGGCAATGGGCGCAAGGTGCGTTGTTAACCCCCACCCAATGCGGGCAGTTGTAGGTCAACCAGTACTTGCACCGGTACTTGTAGTATCCCCCCGAGCCACTCATGATGCTGTTCGATGACTAGCTAAGAATTTTCTACAGACGAGGTTGTGACGCTTCGGTATAAGAACTGCTGATGCTAGTTCTCAGCTGCTGATGAAGCCATCTTATACCTCCGTTGGCCGTTGGCCTTCTTAAGAACAGGCATGGTTTTGCCCGTTCGGCAAGTGCCCCAATTGTCTAACAATGGCGCATCTGTCCTACATGGCTCTCACTTGCGCCTGTATTGCACCACGGCAAGACGTAGAGAGCGACCTCATTGGCCCCATTACGTGGGGCGTGTAGGAGGTCACATATAAATCACTGCAAGAGTCCCAAAGAGTTAGGTCTTTAGATCCAGCATTGTGCAAAAATACCTCGAATCGAAAATGACGAAGCGTGAACCTCTTGCGAACCAGGAAACTTCTCTGGATAGAGATTATCCTCCCCAACATACTATCGACGCAGCGATCGATCCAGCAACGAAGAAGGTGCTTGTTTATATCCAAAAGCAAGATATCGATACGATCACGTCGATTGTTCCATTCTGTGAGGGTTCAACCGATGGGTGGTATGACTTTGGGCCTGAGCTTGATTCCATTGAGAAGTTGCTCAAGTCTAGACTCTCCGACAAGGAAAACAACATCCTCAAACGTGTCCACACCGCCCACGTGTACACAGCAACCTTTTTGGGCGACGATGACGGTTCGGAAGACTGAGATCTGCTATTTGGTGGGGTCTCGCAGGCAGATAGAGGGAGGCGAGCTGAAAATTGTGGATTAAAGGTGGCTGGACGAGTGGTTTTTGGGTGATTCGGTGGTCCTAAACTTACTTGTCAGATTCTGTAACGAGGACAGCGAGCAATCAACATCAAGATCAGCTAATGACAGCCGTATACGATGCACTCGTAGTGAGGCAGGGAAACCTTTGAATATCATTCGGTGAGACCTGCATATGTTGTGCTTCACGAGGTTTGCTAGATGCACCAGCCATTTTTTATAACTGAACTGCAAATACCTGAAGGGGTAGACTAGCCTTCATTGGGTAATTACTTGATGAGTCTCGCAACGAGAACAAACATGCCGGGAGAGACTTTTTGAGGAGACACTTTGGAGGCGGGATCATGAGCAACACCTCGCGATACCACAATTCCCCCACCCTCCTTCTTGATAGTTCTAGATATCATGCAGATAAACAGCAACATGAACAATCTTCCATACACTTATGGCCATTTGAATGACAGGCACAACTAGGGTTGGTTGCACAGTTCTTTTTGCAACAACAAGTACGTGAATGATCGCTAATGGTCTTCATCTTCGAAAAGATGCCCGGTAGATCCGCTTGTTGTACACCGTATTTTTCTGGGTCAAGCATAAGATCAGACTTGATCCACGCAAGGACGGCTTTGGTTTGTTTAGCCGGGTCTTCATTTGTGACATTATCTCGATTTCGGGAAATGAACTCCCAGTTCTCAAGTGTATACTTGACGAAGAACCTCGGACTCCAACACATACCACCGCGGAAGAAACAATCCGTGACCGCGATTGGGGCATGAATAGTACCAGGAGGCATGATCAAGGTGTCTCCACGCACTAGAGAAATGATTCGGATCCATGAGGGTGGCGGCATCCAATCTTGTCCATCGCGGGAAAAATCCTGGAGAGCCTTCTTACGATCCGTATCAGAGAGCGATTGGAGGTCCACAACAGCCCAATATTTGAGGATATTCTCATCATCCTCACCATCTTCCAAACCTTCGAGAGTGACCCAGGTGAATGGAGCTAGGTTGTCCATATGCCAAGATGAAATTGCACCTGCTTGTCCGCAAATCTGGAATTTTTGACAACTTTCAATGTCCATTGGCCTGGAAGATCGGGCTTTTGGCTTATCTATACCCAATGCTCCACCTGCGATCGATAGACTCGTGCACGCTTCAGATAGTAGTCTGCAGTGCCTGTTGAGTGGTGTTGGCGTAACCTCGGCAGTACATGTAATGTTAAGCAGATTCACTGGACGCGAGCTGGCTTTACCATGTGACTCCCGAAATCTTGATATACAGGTCTTGACCTCCATACGACAAACAGCCAAGTCTATCTCCGATCGACTGAGATCCTGTACAGCGACCTCCACTCCTGCATGCTTCTTAGAGCCTAGGGTGTGTAAGAATTGTCCCAATGTCTGCTCTTCTCGAGACCTGAGCCAAGCTGGGTCGCGAAGAACGTAGATCTCGGGTTTGTCCGCAGTGGAGAGTAATTTCTGGATACTGGCAGAGTTTCCGAGGCTATACACTTTGCGTGGTCCATAGCAAGACGCGGGCGTTCCTTGAAGTATTAACTTCCCAACTTGAGCAAGCTTCGCGAGCATCGAGCCCGTCTCAGCTTTATCCCACGCATCCACAAGAGCAGTCTTTCGGGGATCATCATAGAACAGTCTGTGTTGCTGCTGAGTAGCTTGCCGCAGTATTGCCTCCCGATCGCGAATTCGTTGTTTGTTGGCTTTCCGTAGATTTGAGAGACGCTTCTTGTCTGCGATCGCTGCATATCTTGCTTCCCTTGCTGCTTCCCTTGCGGTTTCGCGTGCTGCCTTTGCTTCGGATTTTCTTTGCAGCTCTTTAGCCCTTTCGGCTTTCTTAGCAATGAACGAGGGAGTTACTCTGTCACTAGTCAAGAGTTGTGAGCTATCGACCGCGCTGGCAGCGAGTGGTGTTAGTACTTACCGATTCCTTTTTTCTGCTTGCCTTAACCTGTCTTGCTCTCTCACTTTCTCGTTCCTGGGACGGGCCATATCGAGGTGTAAACGTCTGAGCCAGTGCGTGATAGACTCTTCATACCTTCTCGCGCAGATTCACGATCTGCGCCCTGAGCTGTGAAGCTAAATGTCACGCTCCTGCCAAGCATAGTTGCGGGGCAGTGGCAACAGGCGCCGGCATCCACAAACACCAACGAATGCGAGGTGCTTGACCATCATGTGCTCCAGCACAGTCTGAGCAGGAACAGCCTTTTTTCTTCTTGCTTTTGATGGACTTCTCAAGCGTGAGATAATGGCGTTATCCAATGTACCATTGTGGGATATCACTCGAACCCAAAACAATCAGCGATTTCGAATGTCAATGACTCCGATCGGACTGACCAAAATCTCTACACATGATGGAATTTCTGGAAATCATTGGACGAGTAGGTGTGGGAATATTATTGGATTGCAGGCAAGTCGCTTGACGCATTGCTCGGTGGTGCCCCTCAACGCCGCTCCCAGACCCAGGTTGGTTGCGAAAGCATGCGTGACAGGAAGAATGAGCGACGCTGCGCAGAACCCAATCTGCGCAGCAAGCTGCCAAATATGTGTCACGCATCTTGATCCCTAAACGCCGATGCGCACTCGTCTCCAGGATGTGCCCCCTTGAAGCGAGACGCTAACGGGAAACAGTTCCAGGGTAATCAGTGCACAAGTCGCCTTCCGGTATTGCTCCCCACAGGCGCTTGCCGGGGTGAGCGGGTGGTCCCAGGGCATCCGCGAGATCCATTGGGGTCTTGGCTGCTCTTTTGGACCTTATTAGTTGGTGCATCCCCAAGGAAGGGACTTGCCCATGCCACCTATCCTAACAAGGCACTCATTCCTCTAAAGCAATCATGAAGCATGGCTGAATTGATTTTCAAACTGAGGAATAGGATCAGAAAGGCGTGGACCCGAATGGCCCTGCTGATGACTGGAAACTCGCCTTTCGAGAATCCCAGCGAAGCGGCTCAGAGGCAACTTGAAATCTCGAACAATTTTCCTTCTCGAACAGAAGTCTTGGCTTCACCTGATAGCGATGCTATCCCCAGCACTGCTGAACCATCTCACAACCCTCTCACATCTTGCAGTTCCGTTGACAGTATCCCGGAATATTCTTCGAATCCGTCGATACAAAACGGCGAAGATGAACCAGCCGAGCCGCCAGTACCAGTACTTAATCCAGATCTCGACATAGACGATGGATATGCTACTGACTCCGAGGGTTCCGTTACGACATCTTTGGAATCGGGCGCCACACGTATGGTAATAGAGAACGGCAGGACCTATCACTCGGATTGTAAGTCTGCACTTCTCGGATCAGTAAAGTAAACTAATATACACCTCAGCAATTTCTCAGTGCAGATATTGGGGACCAAATGATGATATTGAAATGAAGGTGCACGCCCTCACCCATAGTCTATGGTATTCCATTCGCGAGGGGAAGCTATTCAGTGCTCCTATCTGTAAATCTCCAGTACGTTTATGCTCCTGATGTCGAGAAGTAATGCTGATACCAACAATAAGGTTGTTCTTGACCTCGGAACCGGTTCAGGAGTTTGGGCAAGGTACTCCACTGCTTTCATGTCGATGAGCCACTGACTGACTGCGCATACAGTCAACTTCTATCGGAAGACCTAAGTGCCAACGTGCAAGGAATAGACATCTCCTTCATGGAAAATGAAGAATTGCCTATTACCTTTGAACGTAGACTGGACGACTTCAACAACCCCAAATTTGAGGCAGGGAATTGCCGATGGGACTTTATTCATGGCCGTGGATTGACAAGCTGCGTACAGAACTGGCCAATGCTTTTCGAAACATTGTTCAGGTAAGCATACTTCTGTGAAACTTATCTGCAATGCTAAAGTATCAGGGCACTCAAGCCTGGAGGTTGGATTGAATTCGCAGACTCCGAGATTGAGCTGCAATGCACGGGCGATCTGGACCCTATTCTTGGGGACTGGTCCCGAATTATAGTCAATGCAAGTCGCAAAGCCAAAATGCCGTTTGCTACGAGCGCCGAGCTCAGGTTGCATATGGAAACCGCCGGCTTCACGAACGTAGAGGTAACTGAGTATCCGGTTCCAGTTGGGTGCTGGCCAGCTGAACCAAACGCAAGTCAACTTGGTAGACGGAATCGAGAACGCCTACAAGCTGGACTAGATGGACTTTCATTACGGCTGATGATTACGGTTGCAGGTATCGAGCCTTTGAAAGCAAGAACAAAGCTCGTCCATGTACAACAATCGCTTGAAACTGTAAAGAATGTCTCCCAATATTTGTGAGCCAGCACCCAGAACAGGTCGAATCAGATACATTTACTGATTTTGCAATAGTTTCACTGTTATCGCTCAGAAGCCGGAGAGTTGACCCGAGAATAGAGGCATTTGGGATCAAGAGGAATGATAAATCGTTTAATTCAAGCTTATTTATATGACAAGCGAGCCAGATGGCATTTTCTTTAGCACAAAAAGTTGATATATATCTATCTTTTATATTCACAAATAGCAGGCAAGTATGTCTTGAAGAATGAAGCTTTATTAGAATCTAAGGATCTCTTCGTAAGCCTCAAGGGTGTCCGTCGGTTTACTCGACATAGTTTCTACGACAATTCTTCTTGCCTCACCAACACTAGTGCTACATGGGCGCACGCCTGCCACATACTCTACCAGGTCCCGATTGGCTTGTCCGTCAAAGGCAAGTAATGCAAGCCCCCAGGTCATGTAACTACTTGCCGTCCACGGGGTGAACGGAGTTGGAATGTCCTTCGGTGGAATATCCGGTAACATCCATTGGTATCTGAACATGTGACGATAGAACATGCTGAGCCAGTCCAAGCCGCCAGCAGCCCCTTGTAACGGTTGCTTGTATCTCTGCTCTATGCTTCGAATCTCTTGGTGGCGAGCAGCTGAATCCTCGCGAAGAACCTCTACAAAACTGACCACATTAGAGAGCAGCAAGTCGAGTGCCTATGAGGCAACTTACATAATGAAGCTGCTTTCAACGGTCCCGACCATGACTTCCCACATGAATCTCTGACCAGTGGAGAATAGCTTGGCATTCAACTCCCGCTCTATCATATCCACTAGCCGGTTACTTCCATCAGACAGATATCCTTTCCGTGCGTTGACAGGACCTTCATGATACGACTGTCGTATATGAGGCGATTTGAGGTCCATCATGAAGTATTGAAAACGGTAATTGGTTCCAGAACTGAGGAAATTGTCAATTGCGACGGTATGATATAGCAAAAGGAGGCCGATGTTTTCAGAAGCCGGACTGCCATCTTTGATAAGTACATTTTGAAGGGAATCGGATTCGTTCGCCTCACTTGTTATCCATTTGGCCGTTAAAGAAGATTCTGTGATCTGGAAATAGGAGAGATGTAGCGAAGTCTTTTTGGATTACGTCGTATAAATGTGGGTTGAAGACCTCACCATGGAGGAGAACTTGAGAAGGACGGGACGGTGGACGGAGGCAGGCTCGCGCCTACCCGGTCACCAGTAAGTGGCTCCTCCCCCCAAGTCATGTGGGAGACAGGCTTACGAGGTATTGCCAAGAAATTCGCGTCGCATCCAGCGGCAGGTTTGGGGATGGATTGGGACAGGAAGGGTGGTTGGTGTAATATTGGGCTATTCCTTCTACCCTAGTCCAGCCGAGTCTGATCTAGTGCATGTTTGTCACATCCGCAGCTCACTTCACTAAAAGGGCGGTTTGTATCAACTCCCTTGCATAGTTTATCCGGACAACGACACGGTTGACCCAGCGTCCTCGCTAAATTTAACCAAGCAAATCCCTGCCACGCTTGACGTCCTCCCGCTCCACCCCGTGTGTTGAGTTTTCGGCGATCCATCGCGTAACATCCATCATCGTATGTTTCGTGTCTTCTTCCATTGGCTTTCCAACATCAAATGCGTGCCCTTTTCCATCAATAATTATCAGATTACTCTTGACCCCTTGATTTGTCAGTTCACGATGGAAGGCTTCTTGATGACGGGTACTGAAGATCTCATCATCAGAGCCCGCAACCTGGCATGTTACTGGGAAGGTCTTTTCCCTGAGCTTTAGACGATGAATGGGGCCTGCAATCCAATCAGAAATGAACTCACCCCCCTCCCCCGATATCTGAGCAGGGTGTCTTACTGATTGCCAGGATCCGTTGATGGGGGGCAGACCCTTGCTCTGGCCATTTCAAGCTCCCGTCCTCGTTCCGCTGCAACCCCACGACGAGAACATCTTGTACATGACTACCATCAAGTAGCTCCCGTCCCATGTAGTATCTAGGGCGCTCGAGATCCTTCTCGTTCTCAGCCAATGGATAATATGTTGGAGGTTCTTCGAAATTGGTTGCTGCGTCGAGAAAATTTGCCTGTGGGGGTGGGTATCTGGAGGCTCGGCCAAGAGAACGGACATCCGTCATGTCAGTTGGTCCATACAACGACAAGATACCAGAGGGAGGAATCTTCCATCTGTAAGGCTAGAACTATTAATTAGAGGAGCATAAGGCAGAAAAGTTGCCTTACCGTAAGAAGAGCTAATTGGGCACCGGAGGAAGCACCAACCACGATAATTGTTTGACTCAGGGACAGATCTTGGAATTCTTGTTGTAGCTGGCGCCTCAGGAAGTGCTCCATATCACGGACGTTTTCAAGCTGATTTTCGTGACTTGCCTCTGGAAGCAGCTCATAATCAAAAGACACAATCAAAAAGCCAAGTATTGCAAAAGAATTAAATAGAACATGGCAATAGTCTGTACGACTTCCGCACATCCAAGCACCTCCGTGGAGAAATGCCATGATAGGCATTAAACCCCGTTTCTCCCTGGGGACATACACATCGGCATAGATCGATCTATTCGGTCTTTCAAGTTGCTTCCACACACATGTTTTCGTGACTTGCAGTGCGAAATCCATGGGGAAAACTGTGAAGAACCTCTTATCGAGCAGTGCCTTATGAGGGAGAAGGCGTGTTTGAAGACTTCTGTTGACCTTGTGCTGAAGGTTTTTTCGTTTTGACATGTATACCGTCAGCCTGAAAACTAAGCGCTTTAACGGGCTCAGGCTCAACAAACTGAGGGCTTGCGTTCTTAGCCGCTACTTGCATCATACAGTATCCATGGTGCCAATCATTTCTCACCGATCTATATAACCCATGATTGATGTGTCTACGGGCTTGTCAACTTGTGTCTCAGACATCAGACAGAGATCATGCTCCCTTGACCCCCTTCATTGGCCATGGTTACAGTACCCACAGCCAATGCCAACATGCATAATCATCGCCTCTCGGATGAGCGATTCTTCACACCGATGAGGAAGCCCCTGCAATTATCCTGCATTCTTGACAGCTAGATTCCACCAACACTCTGCTCTCGTCCTCTAATTTGCCCACCAAGACACGGAGTGCCCAGGAATGCTCCTCAAGCAGTCCATCTGTATCGGGGACCCCGGGGAGCGGCCGGGGACTCCAACCCTTATGGGATACCTTCGCATCCAGCCAATCTTAGACAGGCGCGGCTTGTACCTGGCTGTGACGGTCTTTGAATGCGGACTCCGCGCTTTCAGGATTCTGGCCAGTAGGAACGATGATGTCCTCAACCCGCCCAATTTACAGCACGGTTAGTTAGACGTGGGATCCCGGTGGGTGGTGCCTATCAGACAAGACGGCTGAGGCAATACGGTTGGAACTGCCTCAGATCATCCTTGCGTTGACAATCAGAACTTCGTGGTATCCTGTGTATTTTCTGGCTAAAAAGGGTGATTGGTGAGAAGAACGAGGATACCAGGTAATATCCGTGTCACCTTCTATCATTTTTTGTTGCATGGCGTATTGACAAGATTTTTCACCCCGATTTAACAACCTATTAATCGTGAATCATCTGCTGCACTCCCGATAGAGGGGCTGATCGACAAGTGGAGTTCAATCATGCAGAGACAGGGTGATAGCCAACAAATCTGTGACTCGCTGCTTCTGGATGTCCATGTCCTCTGCTTCCATTAACGGGCTCTTTCAAAGCCAAGGATAACTCTTCAGCTGGTAAACTCGAATAGATACCCTGTTCTCATGCAATCATCTAAGAAGGCAGGTCCTGCAAGCACCCTGCACATATTGGACTGCTAGGTCTCCAGTTCAAGTAGCAAGCCAATCATGACAGGAGTTTCTTTATCGCACTACCCGGGTCTCTGTTCATAATGGCTGCAAACTAGTGGATGATAAGTCTCGCCCCGATTTCGAGGTGCCGTGAGGATGACACGGGGCAAGCGACAGGAGAGAGAAGATATAAATCCCTGCTGCCTTCCAGAGGCCCCAACAAGAATCTTTGGAAGCATGCCTGGAACTGTTAGACCGAAGCCACATCCAAATCGTAAGTGAAAGCCTTCTAGTACAGAAGAATATTAACTTTTAAATCAGGATACCCATCACCTCCGCCCGAACAAAGTCCTTCCGAGAAAGCTGAACCTTCCTCCCAAGCAGTTCATTCTGAGAAAGCCGACCCTCCTCCATACCAAGAATCTTCAGCCGAATCTCCTCCACCATACTCTTCAGAGCCACCATCGACTCTTCCGGGAAAGAAAAAGTAGACTTCCACAACAATCAGAATACTCTCTTCGACAGCAAGATCTTTCAGGATGTCGGATCCGTCGGATGAAATCGTCTTGTCTCGTATGTTCATGCTTTTTTCACACCGAGGTTGAGCTGATCATCATAGTACCATCGGGGATCAGGGAGATAGTGAAGGAGCTCGCAGAACGACTCGATAAGCTTTCGGAGGAGTTAAACCAATGTGATGAAAATGGGACTGATACCAAGGACGTCTTGGAAAGGTTTGGCGAGGTCTGGAAAGTTTACTGCATGTTCACCTTGTTCTAATGAAGTACACATCCTAACCGACCACAGCGGACCTCTTATTACGCTATGGCAAGAAACCACCACCACCACCACCACCACCACCACCGTCATGGTTAGACTATCTCCTAAGTTTCCTGGGACTGTGACGGACTATGGTCTTGTTCTTTGTTTTCTTGAGCTTACTGAGATGGCTCAGTTTTCTTGTGTTCTGGGCGATTATCTATTGGAATGGTTTCCCACTTTTTCTTTCATCAACTTTCTATCTGAGAAGGGAGGCGTAGTTTCGTGCGAGGCAAATGCCATCTAAGATCGGCCGTGTATGAAAAGGGGCGCCTGAACAGCTGGATATCTTTAGCACACACTCGTTAATCGAATAGTCCAATTTATTGCTTCTCCAACTTCACTTGAGCCCACCAAAAGACGTTGCGGCTGAAAAGTCTGATATTACACGACAACAAGAAATGATAGATGGACCGACCACAGAAAGATATGCCGTTTTCGTTCCCAAAAGAAAATGCTGATAAACTGAGGAAATTGACCCCATATAGAACTGATGGATAAAGGAGATTGTTACCAAGAGGAGTGCTCTTCATGGTTGGTACTCATTGAAAGACCCCCATGTCATCGCCGAGACACACCATTGGGGGACGTGGTGGGCTAGCACAGGTCAGGAAACATGACTCAGGGTCCTCCTTTCACTATTCTTTTGATCGCAACTTGTACTCTCAATACTCATGTACTGAGCCAGGCCCGATTCTGGTAGAAGGTAAACTCATCATGGTCGTTAGTTGTCAAAGCTGTGAGCAGGAATTTCGGTCCCACGACGACTGGGTCGCACACATGAAGGCTGAACGAGAGCTTACAGAATGTCGTATCTGTGGAAAATCCTTCAAAACGGCACACTCGAGACGTCAACACACTCATTGGTTCTGTTCGATTTGCAATGTCAAAATTACCTACATGGCACGCGTTGGGTGTCACTTGCGGTCTCCTCGTCATATTCTTGAAGCTCCCACAGATCACAACCCTCTGCCACCCATTCCGGCGTTTCATTTGATATCTGACCGGAAACCAAGAGTCGTCCAAGACTTTGCACCATCAGATCACACAGCAAACAGAGAGATGGTCCTCGACAATACCCTTTTTCAGGCCCGAGGTGCTGATGGGCATCACACGGTAAACTGATATGCAAGCATGGAGAAGACTCATTAACAAATGATAGACTTTAAATCGAGACTATATCTTATGTCACGCCAGGAAGTCTTACTTCGATACTGACTCAAGATACGTCATTGAGCGACCCGATATATTCACATTTCAACGGAATCCTGTCTGGTCTCCAATGGGAAGATATGAAAACCGGCCCTTTCCTGGCCTTGGTTCTTTTTCATTTCGGATTGCATCTGCGATCATACAATCATATGGTCAGGAAAACTCCAAGGACTCTCAGTGTACATCTTGTACTGGTGATGCAGCTTGGACCGAAAGGGAGAGCTTGAATCAAGTCTGGGGGACTTGCGTCAGTTTTCCAAAGAATGCCGTATATCCAGACCGTAAAGATGGTAGAGCTCCTTTCGAAGGTGTATGTGGGTGCTGCTACTGGGCTCAACGGGCCCGCACTTGTTCTCTACGCCAGAGTAAAGGTTCGTCTATTTGCACATCTTGCATTTGAACTAAAACTTATTTGTTGCTGCTGCAGCTATCTCAGATATTTCTCAATCTTCGCACCAACATGCATTATCGATGGACGAATCTAGCATTGAGTTTACAGACTGCCGAGAAAGCCCTCAAAGCTATGAGGCTACTTATCGTCCAGAGGACGATGTCTTTCAACAAGCCCTTGACTCAAATCCACAAGTTGAAAACGTCGGTACTGTTGACAGTGCAAGAGACTTCTCTCACCACTTCAATAATACAACTACCTCTGAGGCTATTCCGCCGAAGTCTCAAGACGGAACAAGTGCTACTATCATTAATTGTGAGCATTCTGCTCGAATTACATTCCCTCCTCTTTCCGACCCGGGATTGGTGCCATCGATATGCGATTCGGTAGTCAGTGACCTCAATGGTCTACGCCTGATCGATGGAGTTGACGAGGATGGTCACGATGTCGCCAAAATCCTGTGTACTGCGCCTCGCATATTCTCACGCTCAAACCCTCATCGAGCAGCTCGCCCAACCATGCGCGCGAAACGAAAACTCCTCAATGGTGATCAGCTTCAAGAGGGTTGGCCATCCAAAAAGCTTAGACTACCACAGTCTGAGGAAGGAGACGTCCCTCGGCTATGTATATTCAATAAAGCGATGCTGATGGAATGCCATGAGGAAAATTGTTTCATCGAAGCGAGACATCGCGACACTGGCTCAGAGGAGCGTTGTTGCAATCGTCCGATCACCTTATTAGACTCCGATGAAAATTTATGTATCGCTCAAGGCCCTTGCGGCGATTCACTTCAAACACGAGTCGATATAAATCAAGATGAGGTAATTGTGGAGTATAAAGGCAGGATCTTGACCCAGTCGCAACTCGCAACCAAGAGCGAAAGGACATGCAGATATGTTTACGCTCTCCGGAAGAATTTCAAGAGAAATTTGTTTATAGATGCTCATAAAGAAGCCACATGGAACAAAGCCCGCTATGCGAATCATTCCTGCAATCCCAATTGTCGGATGGAAGAATGGAATGCGAACGGCTTCATACGGGTAGTTCTTGTTGCTGACCGAAACATCAAAGCAAATGAACACCTTACTTTCGATTACTACGACAGTATCATGAGATTCGAGGAGGTCTGTCTTTGCGGTAGTAGCAATTGCCGCTCACCGCCAAACAACAGTCTCCTTGGCCCGGGTGATGAGATACAGGATGAATCCTGCATCTGCGATAAAGATGGAGCTGGAATTAGCTGTGGTGGGAATTCTTGCATCTACAAAACGTTTCCTTTGGCTTGCATTGGATAGCAGGAATTTCCTGAGGGGAGGTGGCTATGTAATGAATGTCGCTAGTTGACCGAACCTGATATTGCTGGATGATGCGAAAGTCAATAACGTCAAGTAGGTTTCTCCATCTATGAAGTTAGGTCCGAGCTCATATGGCACCCAGCTGAGTAACGGCTTTTCAAATTGTGTGATAACTTCGCAACTCGACGAAGCATCTCTGTGCCTCAACGACTTCACAGTTGAGCGAAAGCTGAGAGAATATGGCCCTTGGAATTTCTCCTGCTTTTTGGTGCCTGATAATTGAAGAAGGTGCCGTGGTCAAATGTCTCTTGCATGAAGAGCAAAGGGAAAATGGGTCGGTGGTTGAATCCAGACAAAAGAGTTTATGCAACAGCCTTTTATGCGCTGCTGTGCAGCTGAGACCAGCATTGCAAGATGACAATGGCTTCATTGGTCGACCTCTAATAACTTCTGGCCAGGATCCACACTACATCTATTAGGTGACGCATATCAACCAGATGGCGTTAGTTAAGGGGGTTTTTGCACTTTGTGGTTTGTATCGAGCACCTAACAGTCCTTCGAGTTTTTGACTCCGAAATCCTGACGATTTTCCAGCCTTCTGAAGGTCAGAACAAGAAATAAAACAGCCCTGATGGTACGGAAGGAGAAGGCGGCATGACCAATGAATAATATACTGCCAAGTCAATGAAACGACAGTGTACGGGTGAAAGTGGCTAAAACGGCTCTAGCAAATAAACAAAGTAAACAAACTGTAATCATAACCGAGGGGGCTACCGTCAGGGTTGGCATCTCGTTTCAGGCTGCCAAACAAGCGCAATAGGCTGTAGCTCCAGGGACCTTCGCGTTCCTAGCTGGGTCACGTGTGACATGTCAACCCTGGCGGCAGCCCCTCAAATAATCGGTGGAACTATGCTTAAGCGAATGGTCACCATTGGCTCGCAGCACCTTGTTCGTTTTCGATTTCACTTCCAAGCTGCTACGCTTTCATCAGTCCAACCGCAACTCCCAAAACTCCTCTGCCTTCCTGCGAAACTGTGCATGAAGAGCAGCGAAACAGGTTGCGATATGGTACTTTCTCCTTGTCCTCTGTATCCTGCAATTCTAACTGATCTCTAGCCTTTTCAACCTCGCACCCTCTCGATCAAGCTTACGAACGACGATAAGAATGTTGTCAAATATATTATAGGCGATGGGCGTGTGCAGATATACTTCGAGAACTGCAATGTTACATGGTTTGCGAGAGATAGCTCTGGGAACACGGAAGGCGGTACGAAACTTGTCGATGCCGATGGGGAGGACATCAAGTCGGCGAGGGTGTCGTACCCTTCGACATTGACTTGTACTTGACTGAAGGATATTTGAGGATGGCGGCATGATGTAGTCTGGGATTTCATGCCCGGTCGCTTTCCGGCCAGCATGTACGAGGAAGCTGCCCAGAACCTCAATAACGCAGAGGAGATCCTATCAATTTCAAGCTTAATCTTCTTGCTTCTGCTATGTATAGGCCCCTTCTTCTCATTTGCCTCACACGCCATTGGGTACACAGACTCCATGGTCCGTATAACATCTTAAGGATCCGAACATACATTTTAGGACTATTCATCAATCAAGCACCATATTTTCCTCAAGTCTTTGGTTCTCATCTTGATCCAGCTCGCTACTTGCGCCGTACTTATTATCGTGCGCGTCGAGATATTGTGCTATTGACAGGTTGCTGTTTTCTGGTTTCTGATGGTTGACTGGTCAGCACAAATAAGCGAGGTGCAGGAACGTACTTTTCGTCTCGCTTCGCTGCCTGTCCGGGGTAGAGCGGTACGGGGACTTGGATTAGAGCAACTTTCCCTCTTATCTTGTGTTTCCATGAATTATTGAAACCTTTGCACTTCAATTTCTATAGAAGACTTCTTTCTCACTGGCGTTGGGAAATGTTGCGAGAGCTCCTTTCTAACCTGGAGCCGGTCCGCCGGACTCTCCTGGGACTTTTGAAGCCAAGCGAGATTGTTTCTCTGGTAGCTGCATCTAGTTTAATTCTAACTGCTCACGAGAGACGTAAGTATCTCGATTGGAAGAGAGAGGCTTTCCAGAACACCCAATGGGTAGAACAGCTTGTAAATGAAGGCTGTATGATCACGGTAGTCGGGAAGGACCTGGCTACTTTCGCAAACGACATGCGAACCTGGCATTATAATCCCGAGGGAATCAAAATACTGATCGTCGTCACACGCCTAAACGCGAGCTCTGAGCAGCATATCGAGAAATTAATCCTGGATGGAATTGAAACTTGCTGCGACCCGAACGCAATATCACAAACTCCTCGTCCCGTTAGTCCATATCTTCTGCTACAAGATGCACGAATCGCGGTACTACTTACTACTTCTAACGTGCGGGTCGACCTGGACGTTTTATGGACCGATCGACTTCTCGTTACTGAACTCAACCGTTCCCGCAATACTGATATCATATCGCACTATACTTGGTTCACAAACATGCACGAAAACATATCATTATTAACGAAAAGTCCTCTGTCGCATTCGACTTTAAGCTCCGCTGTAGGTGTTCTTCAGAGACATGGAGAGGCCAACAAAATCTTGCTCTCGTCCGGGAACGAGGGATGGATCTATGTGGCAACCAAGAACGGAGTGCCACTTACCGTGAACGAGATGTGATACTTGTTTTTATTTCGGCAGTGAATGCATTGGAGGAGTTTTGGGGATATAATTAGATTTGCCATAACCGTGAGGTTCTCGCGAGCAAGACAGGAAGACCTTTTTATTGAATCATATGCCATCCCTGGAGAACCATTATTCCTAGAACGCCAGAGGGTCCTTGCAAGAGAGATATCTTGTTTCTATTTCTCAGCCTTCCTTCGACAATAATAGTACCGTTCAGTGTTGTCATCTCATCCTTACCTCAGATACCTCTACAGCTCCCCCAAGAGTGAGCCTGATGGTTGTGATAGATCTGTCAGCAAGGTAGATAGCCAGACAGTAAGCGACTTGAGAATGTTGCTCTCTACATCCATGGGATACTGTTTTCCTTGGTGCTTCGCCTCAGAACTTTGCTCCATATCAGAATAGTCCTCGGGATTCTCGGCGCTCCAACTTTCCACGCCATTGCATACGACTTCGGGATCAGCGTCACCATATTTCATTAAGTAGTTCTGCACCTTAGCTGGGGAGTCCCCAAGCCTTTCGACAACACCCCCGAACTTGTCTGCCCATTGCTCCACCTTTGGCGTATCTCCTAGAAAGCTTCTGAAGAACATCTTGGCCTGGTCTTTTGTAATTCTGCCGAACTTAACGCGATAGTCCACCCGTCCAGGGCCAATTAGAGCATGATCCAATGCTGACATACGGTTTGTGGTCATCATGATTATGTAGCCGTCAGGAGAGAACACACCATCAATCGCATTCAACAGGCCACTTAAAGACACTCCTCCACCAGCAGCATCGTCATCATTCTCATCCGCATCCACATTTCTGACTGGAGCGTCTCTGCTTATCAGTCTTTTCTTTCCAACAGCATCGATATCCTCAAGGACCAGTATACAGCGGTGCGGAATGGTTTCGAAAAGCTTGCCGAGGAGGCCGTCGTCGAGAGTTTTATCATTGAGAGCAATGGTTCTGATTGGCAATCTGAATTTCTGCGCGAGGGCGACGATGGTTGTAGATTTACCGGACCTTGGTGTGCCTTCGAGTAGATAGCCTCTGCGGTAGGGAATGCCACGGCGACGAAATTTTGCCTCCGTCTCAGGTAGGAGATGATTTTCCAAGTCCTTCACCAGAGCATCCATCATACCAGCACCTAGGTACACTGTGTCCAGATCTCGTCCTGGGCGGAAGACCTCACTTCTCCAGCACCACTTCGACGTGTATTTCTGAACGAAGACTCCCTTCTCCGCTACCCGAATCGAGATATGATGCCCGTGTTTAGTGATGTGATGTTGTTCGGCTTCATGTATGAAAGATATCAAGGGCTCCACGGAGGTTCCAAACCTACGCAGTATGAGGAATGAAGTATCCTTGTCTTGGTTTTTGCGCATGATTTGAATGCCGAGTTTCCACACCCATTGCCTTCCGTCACCAGGTGTAAGCTTCACGGTATCTCCAGATGGTTTGGGCGCGATCTCTGTTTCGGCGTTTACATTGCCAAGGCTCTTAGTAACTTTGAAAATGTTCAGCAAGGGAACCCAGGAAATGGAATTTACCGCCGAAAGGGCGTTGCTCTTAGTGTGATGACTACTTACTGCCTATATCTGCCAGATAATTCTCCACATATGCACGATGAGGATCCCTCGACTCAAGCTGAACGGAGGCCATGAAGTGCGTGTCCAAGACGCTAGTGAGGAACAGATAAGCACGGAAAGCCGTGTACGCTGCCAGGGAGAACTCAAGTCCATGAAGCATCAGGTTTGATTGCGGGACCAATCTGAGAAGAATAGAAACAGGGTCCATTTTGCCTGCTTCAGTGAATTGACTCGAGGATGAGAAAGCTTGGGAGAAGGCCGACGCACAGGTGCAGAGGATTTGATCTAGATATATCTGTCTGTCTATTGAAGGTCGAGACCGTGATAGAAAAATGCGGCTCGATGGTAGTCTGCGGACTGCCAATTGCTGCAAGACCGATAAGATATGCACACCGCGTAGGGACCAGGTCCGGGGCGAGAATTGATTGCCAACAGTCCACTGTGATTTTACGCCCGACTCAGTCCTGTCCTGCACTGGGACCAGGGAGAAGTTGGCAATCCTACCTCTGGGCATGCCTCTAGGTCTAGATACCCTATGAAGCTAGACCAACGTCATTGAGACATTTGAAGTAGCCTCTCCGGGTAATAGTGACACGGGCCACCCTTCCACCTACAGACATCCTGGCAAGAAAAGCCAAACACCAGCCCCGGAGAAGGCTTCAAGGGGCAGCAACAGCAAGGGAAGATCTCAGTCCATTGCTGGCTGTACCCACTCGAGGATGCAAATTATGGGTCTGAATCACGGCTCGATCAATTTGTACCAGAACAAGCCTGCAACGATAAAAGTATCGACCCTATTCATACTAGTCCACTTCATATCTCAGGCATTGTAGAAGGAAGTTCGGTCCAGAAAAGTGAGTGTTCTCTCTCCTGCAAAGGCACATGAACTCAGCTTGACACAGCCCGACAGTCCGTATTGCCAGGCTGCAAGGACGGCATCACTAAGCACCTAGTCGCCTACCCTCAGAGAGCTATATGCCGTCTTCCATTGTCTAAAGAAGACAATGGAGCCCCAAATTTCGAACTCATTGTCTCCAGAAACAACACATCATACGCTCTCTAGCGTCAGCCTTGAGTCTCCGATTGAGCCCGTCGCTCTGCCAGACATGGCGGCTACTGAAGCAATCGAGAATGACAACCTAATTGGGCACTCTCGCCGTCCCTCATTTGATTGTGACGATAACGACGAAAGCCTCTTCGAACAATTGGCGCCAGAACTTAGAGAGTTCAAGATGGAGAACGGCAGAACGTATCATTCCGAGTTTCTTGGCCTCGGACCGTACTTCGCACCAAATGATGAGTTTGAGTTGGCACGCATGGATCTGAGGTAGAGCTATCGTGCTCAGTCTGAATCATGATGCTAAATTCTTAGCCATCACGTATGGTCACTAGTCTTGAAGGGACGACGCTACTTATCGCCGACAACAGAAGTCCATGTTAGTGCTCAAATATGTGTCCAGAGCTGCCAACTGACGCCCTTTGGAGGATATCCTTGATCTCGGGACTGGAACTGCGATCTGGGCAATGTATGTGAGCCTTGTTTAAATCACAATATTGTATTAACGCAAGCAGGGACGTCGCGGACGACCACCCGGAGGCCAGAGTAACCGCAACAGATATAACACCCATTCAACCAAAAGATGTAGCCCCTAACCTTGAAATACTAATAGAGGACCTCAACCAGGGCGGACTTCATGGAATGTACGACCTTGTTCATGGGCGGGAACTCATGGGCTGTGTGAAGAATTGGCCTTCCTTGATCCTTGAAATCTTCCAGTAAGTTGGCCAGGCTTTTTGGCCGGAAACATACTCATTCTATTAGACACCTTAAGCCTGGTGGTTGGGTGGAGCTGGCTGAATGTGATATTCATTTGCACCACCAGAAAGATCAGTTGGACCCAGCTGTCGCTGAATTAGAAAAAGTCATGATTGAAGCAGGTAACAAAACGGGGATGCGGTTTGATATATGCGATAAGCTTGAGGGATGGGTAAAAGAGGGGGGCTTGGTCAACGTTGTAAAGAAGACCTATGAAATCCCCGTTGGGCATTGGCCTGGTGATGATTCGAGCCAGAAGGAAATTGGAGATTGGAATTGGCAACGTATCTACGACGGCTTATCCAGCTACTGCCTGCGGCCGAAGACTGACTCCCTAGGCCTCAGCTGGGAACAAGCAGAACTTGATATCTGTCACCTCAGGGAAGCATTTAAGAGGGTGAAGAGACAGCGTGAAGCTGTCACTCAAGAGTTGTAAGCCGCAAAGCCCCATTTGCTTATCAAACCTGCTGATCAATACTCCCCAGTGTTGTTGTGTATGGCCAGAAGCCACTGGTTTCCACATATGTTTCGGACGATGAGTGAAACAAGGACGGTGATTCGATTGTTTTTGATGGAGGACGAAATTTCACCCTACATTTGTTGAGTTTGACGCAGATTCAACAGCTACTGATATAATCATTCCAATACTAAACTACCTATTGGCCCAACCGCACTGTACCACTGACCAGATGAAGATCCGTTTTCCCTAATGAGCTATCGCCAGAACAATAAACCCCTTTGGCCCAGCTTCAAACGTATGCGCAATGGATGCTGCAACAATAAGACATTGTTGGCTCCTCTTTCCACTTTCCTGACACGCGAGACCATCGTCGTAGCTAATTACACGTTGATGAGGATGAAATATGTATGTAAAATACGGTATATGGTACCTATACTCCCTCCTCCACCGTGTAAGCCTTATCCAGACATCTCGTACAAAATCTTCTCAAGATCTGTGCCTTATTTGGCCCAAGCTGTCCAGGTCTGCTCCCCATCTCCATGCATGTTCTGAAACACCCCTCCTTGTTCAATTACACTGGCTGTCGGAAATTTGATTGCGTAGCAAGAGTCAGTTGGCTCGTGGTCCACTAAGGCATTGGATTCATGCTGAAGTCTCGGTGTAAGAAACAAGTCGCGCATTGTGTTGATGTACTCTTGCCGTGCCAAATTTGACTTCTCCAAATATATTTGATGCTGCAAATTCATCTCCGCTAGAATGTCGGTTTCCGGAAACTGCCCTGACATAACTAGAGCTGAGATCAGACCAGAGACTTCCAAGAATTCGTTCTTAACGACTCACAACTCGATAGGTTGCCCGTAATGATCCAGCTCTTGAAAGACGAGGTGTCCATTCTCCGAGGGTAACCCACAGTTGCAACCAATGTTCCAACCTCTCTAAAACTCTAGTGAACACGGATCCAAGGTTGTTCGGCACGAAAATCTTGCCTCTATTGAACATGAAAGGTTCAGGAAGCTCTGTCGTAGAATTCCACGGCTTGGTTGGAAACTGAGGAACAATGAAAAGATGGAAGAATATCGGATGGTTGTCATCGGTGCAGAATACTTGACCACTAAAACCCGACATCTCTTTCAGGCGTGCTTTTCTAGAGGGCGAAGTGCCGTGTAGGTATTGTTAGAAGTGTTTCGCTGGTTCGTGCTTCATTTGGTGAAGTGAGGTGAGGTCGCGCTGTTGATGCTCGGCACGCTGATTAAGCGAAACTTGGGGTGCATGGAGACGGCCAAAGCCAAGATAAGCTAGTACAGTGGCCCTGGTCTTATGCGAACAGAGCGCCATCTTCCCCGATGGTTTTAGCGTGACGTTGTCTCAGCGGGAAGTCTTTGGTGCCGAGCTTTTAGCGTGGATTTCTCCGGGCCAAGATTTAGCGTGTTTTTCTCGATGTTCAGATTCTAGCGTAGATTCTTCGGGACCAAGATTTAGCGTGTTTTTCTCGATGGTCGGATTTTAGCGTAGATTCTTCGGGACCAAGATTTAGCGTGTTTCTCTCGATGGTCGGATTTTAGCGTAAATTCTTCGGGACCAAGATTTAGCGTGTTCTTCTCGATGGTCAGATTTTAGCTCAAATTTCTCATGGCTGAAATTTGGGTGCGGAGCTCTCATCTCGCTTTCCACGAAATCCTTCCATCTTGGATATCGCTCTGCTTTCAGATACCAATGGCTTTGCAGGTTATGATCAAGGACGCTTCCCGGACATGTCACTCAATTCATCCGAACCACTTCGGTGCCCTATTGGAGACCCTGCTCCAGACTGACACCGACGCCAAGCTTCTGCTGAACGAGGTGGAAGTGGTGGAAAGACAATTCAAGAAATTGAAGCATTTCTTGAAATTATTTCATGCCATTACTTGTGAAAACGGGTCTGATCCGCAAAAAAAACGAGTCCAGGAATTCATGAAGCATCGATACGAGGATGGTAAATTACGCCAGTTCTTAGCACCACTCACCCCACCTACCTTTTTACATTTGACGACTCGTGCTACTATCAAAGACTTAACGACGCTCCATCTATCCGCTGCTTCAGCCCTGTCGAGCCTCTTCACACGATGTCCAGATTCCTCTGAGGACTTCCTGGTGGGCGGAAAGTACAAGGGGCTATTAGACAAGGCGTTGGAAACAGAAGCGTTTGAAGAGGATTGGTACAGATGGAAATACAGAGAGAAAGGTTTGGGAGAAAGTCGGGCTTTGGCGAAGCCGGTTAAGTCCACCCCACCAGCTTACACCAGCGTCCATTCACACATGCACAAAAGTCATTCCCATCCGAGCAAGAGGCAAAAAATCGTTGACGATACAGCTGACTATCTTGGTAAGATTTCACCAAACAAGCCAGCAGTACAACCCAGCAGTACTAGTATGCTAATCACCGACTAGCGGTCGAGCTGCGAGCTTCGTCAAGTCAAAGGTTGCCTGTCTTGGAGACTCAAATATACAACTTGACACCTGAAAGTGCGATGCGGAACATACTTCTCCCATGCGGCGAGCGCGGGGGACAATTTTGGCAGAAAGTTGCTCAGTCCATTGAGGGAGTCGTGTCATTCACTCGCACCGAGCCGATGGATGTTCTGACAAGCGATGCAATTATGCTCGAATTTCCACCACCCAACTCTACCAATGTGCAGAAAGGTCAGCCTCCTCGAGCGCGGCTTTCCTTCTGGATCGATCATGGTGGTGCATTCTCGATAAGAGAAATGCTCGACATGATAGCTCACCCGAACGTCACACCTTCACCCCCATGAACAGTACATGTATGATTCGGAGGGACGGTCGTTTCCCAGTTCGATAGGTTGGTATCGAAAACATTCTTCGTTGCGCCATAGATATACACCTGCTTTGCAAATCCAACTTTGATCGTACATGTTTCACCGTCATTTGTGGTCCATATTGCTGTGATAATCTTTGATGGTTCGGCAGGTCGTGGGCTGTCTCCCTGACATAGATGTGTTAGTGGAAAGCCACGTAGGATGGAAAGGCCCCTCTGACTTCTGCCATGATGTAGATATACGGAGCACCACTCTTCCTTGATCTCTAGGTCGTAAGGTAGACGGGCAGGAGGCGCGCAAATTGTCAATGCCCCAGGATATGTTGAAGAAAAGACGAGGCCTGTGACAGATGAATCGTCGCTGATCCCCAGTCGTCGCGATCGCAAACTGTTCAGCCGAAAACCCAAACCCCACTTGCGCTAGGCGGCTCGTCATCTGACAATCGATCGGAACCAGCAAGGCACCGTACGGGTATGCCCTACCATGAAGTCGGGTGCGCCTAACATCGAATCCAAGGGAGAGCCCAATATCAAATTAATTGTTCAACAAAAATGTCGCGGTGAGGCCGAGTATGTTGCGGTGAGGCTGCAGGGATTTTCCATATCTTGGCGTTGCAACCTGCGCCAGAAATTTCGGGCAGCACTTTCGAGGTGACGGCCCGTGGTCAACCACGAGAACAGTAATCGCAAGAGTAAGGTTAAGTTGGCAATAGACTGACCAAATCGCGAATACAATCATAGTCTATGAGTGCTTCTCTGCCACTGGTTAGCTTGTTCTATTCCAATGATGTCTGAGAGAAATGGAATCAAGAACCTGCCCGGAGCTGAACTGCCAATATAGACTTTACTACTGTGCCGCCCAGAACCTTTAAGATCCCCAGCTCTGATATCTTGATTCGCCAGCAAAACCATGTTCCGGATCATGGGATTCCTAGCTGTCGTAGCTCCAGCTGATACATACGTATTGTGGACATGACCCGGAGGTTGAGCACACTTTTCGGACAAGGGGGTGGGATGGGCTACCAACACATGGTCAGTGCATATGTCAAGTGCAGAGCCGCATTCAGAATGGCTTGATGGGAAACTCTTCGTCTTGTTGTGTGTTCAGCCAATTCTCGAGACGGGACTTGGGCAACATTCGCGCACAACACACTGGTCTCTTTGAGAACGCAAGGCATTGATTTCCGTTGGCCATACATCGAGGGTCGAATGTGGTACGGCTGGCTTCGGTGCTTACGCCACTCCCATGTCAATCTGGTCTAAGCCTGTTGAGGATCTAGAACCTAAAACATCATGCGAATGAAATACCAGCCATCCCAGGTACTTTGAAGGCGCCTCTATGCCATACTGGGCTACTTCGCCTGACTTCGAATGAGGAAGTCTTGCCCAACACCACGGTGCTCCTTCCTTGCTCAGTGAGATAACATACGGAATCGGCAAAAAAAAGCGAAGTAAACTTAATCATACCAACATTCGCAAGCACGTAGGACTTTTCGTGAGCCTGCCGAGTAATGCTTCGCGGATCTTGAAATGGACAACCACGGAAACGATAACAACTACTTACAGCAACAGTGAGTTTGCGGAGGGCAATGTAGAGAACATCGCAGTGAGACTGCAATGGCTTCAAAAGTACCATTTTTCAGTGGTCCAAAAATCAAAGATATCACGAACCTACTCAAGTGATTGTGGAAACTAGCTGCGAAAAGGTATTATGTAGGCGATGTTTCGTTGCTTGGTAGACCAGGCCCTGTATTAAACCTTTTTTATAGAGCTTTTCGTAAGGCCTCCACTCTTCGATGTCATCAACCATCCCGTCAATGCTTATTCATATCTCATCCGTTTCCAGTAAGCAGATCGCCCCACTCACTAAATGAAGACTCCCTGTGATCAGAACTTGCGGTTTGTGGTTCTCGACAGCGATTCCTCGGACCCGGTCTAAAGCATCTTGAATCGTGCGGTCGCAGAATACTCGAGATGTGGGACACAAGGCCCTCCAAGTCTCAGCTTGGACCTCTTGAAATCTTGCCGAAAATCGTTTCGTAAGATTCCTGTCTGATATGGAGTTAGTACTATCCTTATACCTAACAGGAAAGTACTGACCAATTCTAGGAGCACTGTCTAGTCTCTCATCGTAAGATGTGAAAATAGCGTAGTGCATTTGTATGCCTTTCTCGTGGAAAGATACTGCTATGGTGCGAAGAAGTGCGGAGATATCTCGACTAGAGAATTGGCTGAAGATGAGAACAATTGTCGAGGTGTTAACACTTTCAAGTCAGTGCAGACTCCCACGAAGGCATCATGACTTACACAGCCTTTGCAAACCAGTCAACCGTGGTTTTCAAACCGGACGAGTTGTGTGCACCATCTAAATACCATTGAATGTGCCCATCATTTAATTGTTGATACCGTCCTGGCCATTGAAACCGCTCCACGCCGAGAGTGACGACATCCTCCACCAACCCGTGCGAATGGGGAGACTTGAGTCGCAACCAAGATCGAACAAGCGTAAGAGCTAAAGAGCAATTCATCCTTTGGGCTTCTGGAAGAGGCCTTTTCTGGCAATGCAACGTCAATGCCAACAAATTCCAAGTACACTTCCTTGTCGTATGCTCTTTGCTGAAGAACAGAAGCAACCTTTGTAGTCTGAATGGAGGAGAAAGCCGAAGTTCCCGGCTTCATAATGCCTGACTTATGCCATGCAATGTCTTCAATAGTTGGGCCCAACAGATGAATATGGTCTTCAGCAATCGAGGTAATGCCAACCGCAGTCGGTGATCTGATGATGTTTGTAGCATCCCATTCCCCACCAAGATGGGTCTCAATAATAGCTACGTCAACATTTTCCTCAATGAAGACATGGAAAGCGAGAAGGGCTAATAGCTGAAGATATCTGGGAATATCTAAAGTCGAAGTTGGCTGACTTGGTAATCTAGCCCATATTTCGAAGAATCGAATGGTAAAACATTCTTCCGATATTGGCTCACCGTCGATACGAACTCTCTCACGTATATTTCGAATATGTGGTGACGTATAAAGCCCAATCTTTCGAGGAAATCCGGTTCGAGCACTCTGTGCTTTAAGAAAAGAGAAGGCAAATGCACAGGTGCTACCCTTACCGTTGGTTCCAGCGACATGAATGGCATTCAGGGAATCAAGCTCTGATTCCTGCTTATCTCATAAGTATCGCTGAATCACTGTGAGCAGATTGACGTACGGAGTGGCCGATTAAGGAGAGCCATTTCACCATGTCATCGGAACCTCGCATATCATTTCAGGACAGGTTTTGCAGATGCTTTCCTCCCATTGAGATACTTTACAGCTTCCTGGCTCTCTTAGTATAGTGGCTGGAAAGCATACGCGACACTGACCTCATATGTCTCGTCCATCGTATTGTGTATTCAGGTAAGAGGCAAAAACATGCGGAACAGTGAAGTGTTCGGGTTGTCTCGCGAGTCTTGGCAAATTTGACTACGGTCGCCGCGTGTGGTCCTGCGGAATATACTTTTTCCGAGCCTATCTACTTCCACTTTGCTGCAAGCCAACGTGAATTGGTATTCACAGCCTCTTCCGCCGAACAACCTGATAACATGAACGTCTCATCCTCTGCCTCTACATCTAGCATTTGCCTGATCCCACTCCCTCTGTTGCAAGATTCATCGCAGTATCTATAGTGACATTTGTGTTTTGGGCCGAAGTGCTGATTATGCTGGTGGTGGAATGCTGCGCGGACGCTTCTGATGACTGCGCTACTGTACTACTCAGTGGCGGATCTGGAGATATATAACTTGAGGCATATTCCATGCTGTGCAAGTGAACTGATCCGACGTCCTTTGGAGCCAGCTCCAGCGGCGGACAGCCTGGTTCGAACAATAGCCACCACCCGCCATATGGTTCTACTGAAACGATATCGTTGTCTGACATTATCTGCATACTCAAATCCGTTGGATAACTTTCAGGGAAAGCTATCAATGCGCCATTTGTATGCCACGATAAGTCGATCCCGGGAGGAGTGGCTGCTGGAGGGGCCAGTCCGTTCCTGTGAGGGAAAGGCCACGTAAAATAAGATGTGATTGTATCCGGTGAGTCGATGAGATTATTTTTGTACAAGCTCATCACCTTCGATGCGCAACTTGAGTCCCTGTCGCCTGGCCTCGTTGAATAGCGGTTTCATCGGCTGCATCCCAATCTCCAAGGAAGGTTTCACGCAGCAAGGCTGACAGCCTCGCTTTGAAGCAAGAGTCGCAGTTACTACACAACCACCTCTCGGTCAAAGTCGTCCCACCGCGGCCAACACAAATACTGTGATAAGGATCTTTGCAGGAGCCACAGAGCACAGTCTGCAAGGGCTCATTAACGCCTCCGCACTTCACGCAAGTTCGGTCGTCAGAAGAGGTTTCGCAGGTTCCGCTGTCCATTGCCCTGTCACCTGTGTTCAGAGACGGCCTGTCCGGATCTTCCTCGGAAGACCCTTTGTCGTGGTTGGAAGAGGGAGACTCGGCGCGTTGATCTTGAGTAGAGCTTTGGAGCTGTTCCCCCTCAATCAGGTCTGCGCCAGTTGTATTCGTTGTCGTGTTACATGCTCTGCGTATTGCGCATGTCATGTCCTTTTGCAGTACGAGTCAGAATTGCACTGATGTCACGGCTTGAATACTATTACACCGACCTTTTCTCCATTTACCATGACGCCGTGGCGTCGACAGATGGCCTTGGAGCAACATCGCAATCCGCAATGGGCTGGTTCGGAGCCGTATCGCGACATACTGCTCGATTGTCCATGCACAGAGCTCTTGTTATTTGAACGGTGGTTCCCTCCTGCGGACTGTCCCGTACTGTCGCTCCAGAGGACTGGCATGAGTTTGTGGGCGCTGTGATAACCATTTTCATATTTTTCGAGGTCGTCCATATTGTCGAACCATTCTCTACGATCATTCAACCTGCAATCGAGCAGGCTAAGATCCTTGATATGCGTACTTGTGTGAAACCTGTCCCAAATGTGGTCAGCAAGCTCAGGACGGATGGAAGAGGACGCACTTATAGTCGCTGAAGTTTGAAGCTCGGTATCTGCAGAGAGATTTCGCGGGACAGTAGTATTCCCTCTCGCCACTACCTTGCCGAACACTGCAACCTCCCATAGCCGCCGCTCTCTGCGGAATATCAGCTCAACCGAAGGGTTCGGGAGTTTTGTAAAGACTCACAAGAGTTGGTATGAAAGACTTATGGGATTTCAGATGCTGGATCCAGTCTTCTGCAGCAGAGAAGAAGCCAGAGGCCTTCGATGGACAATCTTCAAAAGTACAAAGCAGCTGTCTGATCCTGATTCGTGCCTACGAACGAAGACTCGGTTAAAAGAGGCTGACTACGGCACTTTCGGGGATGGGTCAAAAGGTCGTTGGTGCTGGAGCAGGTCGTCAAGGTGTGCGGAGAGAGCACACTGGTTCCGGATGAGGAGACCGACAAGAAATGAACTCTTCTGGCAAGGCACTCACAGCACTTACAGAACAGACATATCTTAAAAAAAACCTTCTTGATTGGATAATTTAGATTTCTTCAAAAGACCTAGGACAACAGCATGGGATCTATATTCGCAATTCCTTTGAGCGGTCCACCGATTGTCCGCCAATTCGGCGTCCGTCTTTGGTATTACTTTTTCCTTGCCTGTCGGTCCTGCTTCATATTACGCTCCCTTTTCAGATTTTCCCTCTTCTGGCATCCAGTGTATGGCAAAATTTCCCCCTGCCTCTGTTCGAACCCACGCTTTATGGCCAGGGACTTTGATGTGTGAGATTACTGCCGATACAGCATCCTGGAATTGCGCGCGTAGGTCGAGCGAAGGCGCTTTCAAAAGGTCGACGTTACGAAGCTTAGTGACACATGCCGCCAGGGCTTCAAAGCTTTGAGCATCGTATATCAGAGGATCATAGACGCCCAGAAGGTACGGATCATGAGCGTAGCGTTCTTTTGGATAGAGGTCCGCGAGCTCTTTGACGTCAGGGTTGTCGGTTACGACTTGATCCGAATTAGGATCGGTGATATTGACATTTCCCATTGAAGATCTGTCTTTGAGGGCCTCGATGGCCATTTCGTTGACATTGACTGCCAGCTTCTGGGGAAATATCAACACCGATGATGGGACTGCAATCGAACTAAATCATTACCTTCTCTGAAATGTCTTGTGACATGTCTTTGAATAAGTTGCTCAATTCTTGCTTGATATAACAGTCAGTGATACGATGAAAACAGATGGGCTTAGAAAATGGGACGTGGGAGTTTAATGTATCCCATCTGCTCCGTCACTTCCTATGTTCTTTACTCCTTACTTGTGATGCCTTACTTCAAGGAAACGGTTCAGGGTTAAGCGCTCATCAATGAAAACCGGTTTCCCGATCAGCCAATCTGGCGCTTTCAATCAGATAGCCGAGTGGTGAAGCTCGAAACGTTTGATTGGTCGCATCCGCTTAAGCGAAGGCGAGCTTGGTCTTAACGCCTTCACTGACAATCAAGTTGACCTTTGGGGACCAAATGCTTAGCAAGAGAGCGCGTAGAGCACATATTGAGAGGCAGTCACGTTTGATTGGTCATGGAAGGCTGGGAGCTCAAAAAAAACATATGCATTTATTCATGGACCAGCATGATATCTACTGATTTGAAGATCCCCCTCGCCTTTGTTTCTCATTCAGTATGACCGACTACTACGACTTCTCCGGCTGCTTCTTCTCCCACGGGTAGTTCGACTCGTTTCGCGCTCATGATAGTGACTTGACGAACGCGGAGATTCAAGAATGTCGCGGTATGCATTCCCATCATCGCTTCGAGTGCTACTTTTCGTGAGTTTCATTCGTCTGGGTCTACCTAGGCATCTTACATGAGTTTGGTAAGGAGATAAGCCCCAAGGGCCACCATTGAAGCCTTGAAAATCGCCATATTTCTTCTTTACTGGAAGTCTTGGTATGGTTAAAACTGAAGTTTGTCTGCCGAATGAGTTCTTTGGATGATGAAGTAAACATATTTATAATTTTCTTCCTATGCCAAATTCAAATTCTGTATCTCGGGCTGGTCCGGCTATAAACTGAATCTCTTTATCTGAAATAGAACCATAAGTACCCTTACGGTTTGTCGGATCTAAGCGAGCCATTCCCTGTGTGTCGATATCCAGTCTCACCTTTTTTCAGGGTCATGCGTCTCGAGACGCAGCGAGGTACATCGACTTCTCCGTGGTCCCGGCACCAGGATTCTCCCAGACAAGGACACTAATCCAGGAAAAGCCCATTGATGTAACGCGATATGCAAGATTTCGTTGACTCCGACTTTTCGTGCTCCAAGACCGTGCTGAGTTTCCTTTGGGATCCAAACATACGAACGCTTTTCTGGTGTTCGAGGCGAAACTGATTCAGTCACCACTATTAGCTATAGTATTTAGACACTCGTCATCACCTTCTTTCAATATGTAGATATAGAACATTTTGGAGATGCGGGACTATCTCCAGACATTGTTTGACTTCAAAATGTTGAAAAAGTGGGAAGATGATGAGGCTTCAAGGATTCGACTGTTGACAGACGAAGCCCTAATCAGCGAGCTCGCAGCTATGATGAGCGGTCAGAGCTATTCATGGTCACGCGTCAAGAAGGGTCTCCGTGATGTAGGGATAGTCAATTTCGCTCTCCACCGGAGATGGAATATTCTTTGGGACCGCAAGTGTCAGTGGGAGGCGATGTGCAACGACATAGCCCCAAATAACACCAAAGACGACATTCTTGCCCACCTTTCGGAGCACGGTTTATGGAACAGAGAATCATACCAACGACTCGTTCTCAATCTCAAGGTGATCCCGATTCAAGCTGGTCTTGGTATGGAAGGTTTGTAGATATATCGTACCTAGACATTCCACGCTGATGATTAGGAAGGTATTGTTCTCGTGAGCTCTAATCTGGATGGAGATGGAATGGATAGTGCAAAATGTCCCCCCAAAGCGGAGCATCCATTCACGCGGCGTGAAAAGGCTCTAGATGACGATGAGAAAACTCCTCTCCTGGGGATGACGACTCAATAGTGGCATGTAAAATACTTCTTCCTAGTTTAGTTCATAAGATTTGTCATTTATGCCGCTGGCGGTTGCTTCACATTTTTCTTGATGAAGAAGTAAGATTGGAGGTGGGGAGAAAGATCTCGTGGTGTTTCTCCAAGAGCCCTGATATTTATGAACAAATTGATTTGCTACATAACATGCATTCCTCCTCACACATTCACCCACCGCTCTACACCTGTGACAGGATCTTGGACGAGTTCTGCCGAAACGATTGCGGGATGCTCCTCATGGTAATACTTGGAACGCTTCCACGATGCTGTCGAGATTATCGGGGCGCTTCTCCTCTTCTTAGCTTTGGCCGCTGTACCGTAATTCTGGCTTGTGGGCGACATTCTCTGCGTCTCTGACCTCTGCATCGGCAGCTCTTGTATTCTAGAATGGATCTCGGGAACGTCGATAGTAGTCACAAGGGCCCCTTCCACCACACTTGCGTTTTGGAACAGCCGCCAATTGGCGTCCCATACCCAGCTGTCATCTTCGAGCTTCCATCTTCCCTCGTCCTCTGGGCTGCTATCAGCACTCACCGACTTTTTGCACCGGAAGCGATCGTCATTTTTGCAGATCAAGACGAGCAGCTGAATGATGTTGGTGCCCTGATTCACATCTATTCTTCCCATAGGTTTGTTATCAGGGCAAAAATATGCAAGAAGCGGCTTTCTGGGGTGAGGTTCCTTCGGCGCGGTGGGTGCGGCGACTAAATCGCCACCTCTTGACTCCTCGTATGCAGAGTCCTTTCGTGTTTCTTCTTCGAACCATGCCTGGCGGAACGTCTTAGTCGCTCGATGTTGTGCCCGCTTCAGATAGTTCTCGGGAGCTCTGGCGACTTTGACTAAATTCGGCAAATTCTTGCAGAATTTAGGGATAGCCAATTCAGGACCTCCCTGTAAAAGAACCAATGCCCACGCCGATTCAGCGTCCTTTTTGGTGTAGAACGCCGCTGGGTAGCGAACACAGGTTATCGCATGCTTGTCCAGCCACAGGTTCATCTCAATGCTGAGCTCATCAAGATTTCGTACCAAGTCGAGATACTTTTGATCTTTCCGAAATTGGGTTTTCACTGACGTGGGAATTTGCATCGGTGCACCGGGACGCATCGAAAGAGAGACGCCCCTTAGTGTATCAATATGATCTGTGCGGGCAATACCATCCGTACAGAGACCTTGCAAGTCGATTCTCATATGCGAAGAAAGATATTTCTGAAATGTGGCAGCTCGTGAGTGACCAAGCTGCTTGGACAACTCAGCCTCGCTCGCAATCACTATTCCATTAGTGATAAGCTCTGCAGCTTAGAAGTTTGATTTTACTCACTGTGAAGAATATTCGCAGACGCTCTCCTTATATCATAAGGTGTTACATGATACCTCATACCGGCCCGCAAACTCAGGTCTTTCAGTGCCACATTAATGGAGCTACATTTCCAAGCCAGCGTACTGGAAATGATTTTGCTGTATGGCTCGACCATACGAAGGAAAGGAGTACCACAAATTTCATCTTTGAAAGGCACATCCAAGCTGTCTCTCCAAGCTGGCAAGCGATATGCATATAAATCTTTAGAAGATTTGAAATTTTTCCAAGCGTTATCTGCATCAGCTAGTGCAAGGATGTCCAGAACCGGACAAAGCAAAGGGTCGTTTCGATCTTCTCTGATTGTCACTTCAATGCTAAGATTTGGATTAGTCGCGAATTCCAGTACTTCAGTCCGAAATGGTACATACAACTCTCCTGCCTTATTCCTCTTGTTCTTCATTAAGTTGAATCTTACAATGATCATTATCTCTGGCCGTGATGTCTCGTCTCCGGTACGATCGCGCAACAACTTGACGCTCATATCCTAGGCGGAATAAGTTTTGCAGGTCCATTGAAACATGCAGGTCTTGATTGCTCACCTCGTAAGTCATAGACTCGTTTGTGTCACGATAACCATCAGACACCGCGATCGCCCCAGGCCGAGAGGCTGAATACACCATAAGTTTCATAAACAGCGACAGCTGGACTCGATATCTCTCGTTCGGGAACGAGTGCGACTCTTCCTTCCACATGTGGCGAAGGAGAATGGCTACATCTTTCAATGTTGCCATTTTCTTTGGCCTGTGCTTGTCGTGCAGTCCAGCCTTCTCTGCCAATCCTGTTCTGACATACTTGTGGTGTCAGCAAACCGAAGAGATTTTCGAGACAAAAAAATACCTTTTTAAGGCTATCAACAACATCTGAACTGATCTGGTACGATGATCGCTCATTGTTGGTCTTCCCAAACACCCAGACATATTGCTCCATAGACTCCACGGTGGGAGGGTCTTTCACATCTCTTGTGTATGACACAGCATACCAGTGGAAGAAAACCCTGAGCCTGGACTCGGTAGCGTTTTGTGTACCATCTCTGAAGAGATGATGATCCTGATATTCACTCTGTATTTCTTCCAAAAATCTTTGTGTTTCGTCAGCCAAGTGGGTAAGCCTTGAAGGGGTCACGACTGACGTCTGCCAGGCCTTCCACAGCGTCTCCCGGAGTCTGATCGTAGGTGGCGCGAGCTGCTTCTGGCATGGACCCTTTTCTGGCTTTTCAGCATTTTCATCGAGTGCGCTGAGCATGTCAAATCGAGGCACTTTCTTTGGAGGCATGGCAATGTTCTGAGGTATAGGTTGATGATTCTGAAAGGAGTTGACACTTCAAAGATTGGAAAAGACGGGGAGGGGGGATTTGCTCTGGCGCCTGAACCACGCGTGCCACGTTCGCTTGATGCCATGACTTCAACCCCTGATTATCGCCTCTCGTGCAGATTGTTGATAAAGGATTCGGGGTGCATCTACGACTTCTCGAATCCCAAGCGAATTTTAGCGAAATTCTGTAGCGTCTTGGGGTTCTATATTACGGGAAACCGTTAAGCGAAAGGTGCAATTTGAGGCGGTGAACCTTGAATCCGTGTTTCCGTGCAGCCTTGGTACGAGTTATGCAACTTTGTGCAAAGAACAGGTTCTCGCGCGTTTGTGGTTTAGTGGTAAAATCCATCGTTGCCATGTAACTGTTGTATTCAACAGTTCCAGCGTCGATGGGCCCCGGGTTCGATTCCCGGCGAACGCAAATATCTTTTTGCATTTTTTGGTCGTGTGCATCCTTTGTTGTCGTCATTGACCTTTTTGGAGCTTGGAAGACTCCAAAATCCGCCTATAGAGGATGTGTTTTGATAGCCGATCGAATTTTCCGTGAAGCGAGCCAGCACTTTTTGGCAGGTGAGCCGTGGCAACTGTCCCTGGATCCAGGGAAAGAACTACTCTCCCAGGCAGGAGATTGACTGGATGCCGAAGGGGAATGTTTAGGAAGGGAAAAAGGTCAACTTACAAAATCGGCCATTCTCTTTAGCGCCATCTTCAACTTCAGCATATATCTGGTCTCCCTTCTGTTCAAAAACAACATTATGGAATTGTCCAACAGAAGTCTTGTCGGCTCCTACTCCAAAAGATGTGCTTCCACTCAATGTATAGGCAAAAGCATTCCATCCTTCAGGTAGGTTCTGGTTGATCTTTCCGCCGGGCTTGATATCAATATCAAAAATCCAGACAGGTGTGTATGCAAGTTCCTTCACACTGTCGACTCCATGGCTTTGTCCGGAAATAACCTTAATGTGTACCTTCCCGTCATCAATGTCGATATTTGGGATCTCAGACGCTCTCAAGTCGCGGTATCGTGGTTCGCACTTCTTCAGCTTCTCTGGTAGATCGACCCATAACTGCATTCCGACGTTGGCAGATCCATCTGCGTTCTGTCGAGGCATCTCTGCGTGCATTATGCCTTTTCCTGCCGTCATGAATTGAAGATCACCCGCCTCGATTGTGCCCGCATTTCCAGCAAAATCCTCATGGTCGACCGCGCCTTCTAGCAAGTATGTGATTGTTTCCTGCCCCCGATGAGGATGATCCGGGAAACCTGCTCCTGGCTTAATCGTGAAGTGGTCGAGCATGAGGAAAGGAGAGAAGTTGCGCAATTGAGGGGTACCAATCGAGCGGCGAACTCTTGCGCCCGCACCCTCAGACTGCTCAATTGCAAGAAAAGCCTTACGGATCGCTCTTGTAATTGTCATGTTTGCTGATTTCGGTGCTCCGTAGATTGCGCGAGGTGGTAAAAGTGGAAGTCCTTTGAAAGAGGAGATGTTCGTGTTGGAGTATTCGGTTCTGAGGAAGTCGATTGTCGTGGCGATTGAATCTTGGAATGCGACCGTGAGGAATGCGATTGTGATGGAAAATAATAAGAGGAGAATCTTCATTGAGAGAGATTGAAGAATTTATAGGAATGCGCGACGAAGGAAAAGGAACATTCTCTGATACTAGGAGGAAATCATTACTTATGGATGAGCAACCGCAGCCTTGGAAACAGTGGAGAGCTGATTATGTACCGCTGAGTAAAGATTCGTCAGGGATCTTTAGGCTCAGCCTCGGCTTTATCTTCAGCCTTGTTTTCCGTGTGGAGAGCGCTAGGCTATTCTTGGAGCATCAACCCCTCGTGGTAGTGGATTACCAAGCATATCGCGAGCTCTTTCTCTAGCTTGCTTGTTGAAACTGGCGTAAGCATAATCTCAGCATTTAGTCATTGGGGGAAAAGAACCCTTTTCTTGGCCCAGTTTAACTTTATTGAGTGTGATCTGTGTCGCGCAGTCGTACAGCTCAGCTCACAACAAAACTCGACTTGCTCGGTCCGAATTTTGTATCCCCGGAGGATAGCACTGCTCTGCTTCAATCATTACATAGCTCAATATCCTGTGGCAACTCCATATCGTTGACACAATGGATATTTCTCGCTAAGTCTCGCTAACCATGTTTACATCGCTTCCACAACAGTCGGACGAAGGCCTGCGTGAAGGAGCGGCCCAATAACAACACATCAGTCTCGCAGAAAACCTCTTCATCGGCTTAATAGATACTCTCATATCGTTCAGCTTCCCGTCCTGCACAATCTTCCATTCTGCCCACTAGGATATCCATTCCCAGTCACCACCTCCCACTTCTCACTACCCACCGTCGTCCGAGCCCAAAACACACTCCACGGATCCCTCGCGCGCTTTATATCCAACAATCTCTCATAATGCTCCCCATAGAAGGTGTGCTGCCAATTTGGCTCACTTGGATCACCTTCATTCATGTACGCTCCAGACTCAGGCATCGCTTCCCTCCACAACTTCATGTACTTTTGAATATCCGCCTCCTCCTTTTCAGCTTCCTGTGCTGTCAGTCCGATAGGTTGAACAGTCATCAAACTTGCATGCATAACAGCATTTCGCCACGCCGGATTAACAGCATTGTCGCGACCAGGCCATCCCGCAATCTCGATTTTAGGACCATGAGGAATCCCGTGGAAGACATACCCCGCCTCGACGGATTTCCTGATAGCATTCATCGTTTTATTGAAAAGTTCATCGTCTTGCCAGTTCTTACGTGGGAAATATCGGGATCTGTAACGCGTGTTGATTGGAGTGGTTCCGGATACTGGACGTCGAGACCCGTATGGGGACGAAGTGAGAGATCTTGGATTGGTGAGGTTCAGGCCGATGCGATTGAAATCGTCGTACAGTGGCTGCATGAATTGGACGACTTGTGAGGGTGCCAAGCCGGCGAATTGAGAGGATGTGGTGAAGGTGAACGTGTTGTTCCCTTGGGGTCTGATGTAGTTGAAGCAGATTCCGCCGGAGTTGACGACTTTCTCGCTAAATCTCGAGTACAAATTGAATGCCTGCCAGAAGATCTCGGGATCTGTGATAGAAGTCGGCGGTAGAGGTGTCGAAGAATTTGCTGGAATTCTGACAAGATTGAAGTTCAGGGATGTGCTTGTCATGTTGATGGGTGGATAAGCTTTCATCACGACGGATGTGACGATGCCGTAAGTGCCTGCTTCAGGTCAGCATACTAAACGTCGAAATATATTCGATGGCTTACTTCCGCCACCACCACGGAGGGCAAAGAATAAATCTTCATTCGTAAACGGATCAGCTGTTACAAGCCGCCCATCAGCTGTCACAACCTGGATACTCAGAACCTGATCAGCACCCAGACCATGAAGAGAGGTCAATGCTCCATGACCTCCAACGGCAAACCAACCACCACCAACTCCTACAGTACTACCACCTGGCGCCACGACAGTGATGTTGTATCTAGCCATGTAGTTAAAAAGTTCCGATGCTTCGACTCCAGCGCCAATTCGCACGGCCATACCCGTGTATTCTCCGACAGCAAATTCGGGAATGAACTCAAGGCTCTTGAGATGATGAGTCCAGATGCTAATGGAACCTGCACCCAAAGATCTTCCACCGAAATCGTGTCCTGTGTTTCTATTGCGATGGTCAACAAGCGAGTCCCGTTCACCTACCAAAACCACTTACTTGATGATGAGTCGAACATTCTTGTTCCTCGCGAAATTGACACCAGCTTGAACATGCTTCACGGTCGTAACATTAACGACATAAGTGGGAAATCCTCCTTGAGTACAGTTCCCTTGCGGGTCCCGACTTGCTACGCAAGTGTCGCCAGCAGGCCATTGAGTGAGCGTGGTAGCAGCATCATCAAGGAAGAAGCGAGTATTGCCAGGTGGGCTAATCACGAAGTTGCATTTTGCTGAATCGAAAGTGGGACCTGGATAGCAAGAAGATGCTTGAAGTGAAGGTTTCAAGAGTGCACCTTCAAGTGAATCGTTGAGCTGGCTCCATTCGGCTTCGATTGGCCAGTCTGGACTTCCTGGGAGAGACTTGCACTTTGGACCCTCAGAGGGCTCTGAATTTGCAACGGCAAATTTCAAAGCTGGAAATTTGTCGATGTCATTCTCTGTGAGTTGGATTACTTCATAAGGGAAATTGATAGCTAGAGCTCCTCTAATCACAATACCGGTCAAGATTGCGAGCAAAAGTTGGAACATTTCAAGGGTAGAAAATCAGACTTTCTACTTTCCCTACCTTAGAAGAAGCTCTCCCTAACATCTGGAATCCACTTTATATTTAAGTTAATGGCAGGTAAGCTTCTCGTATTCCATCCGTCTGGTGCTACATGACTTTGATAGTTCAGAAGGGAGGAAAAGAGTTGTTCCCTGGCTAAATGCACGAATCCAGAAACGTCTTCTTGGCCCGATATTCTGTCCTTAGGCCAAGTATCTACAGCTTAATTCGTACGTCCGAACAACTTTCCAGACGTGATGTTGTTGCGAGTAGTATTTGTAATTAATTTGTAGAGGAGGCCTGAGCGCTAGGTGGTGACCTGGAGACGGGACGAACTGCTGTGGGTTTTGCTCAACTGGGTAACTTCTGGTCGATCATTCTACATTAGTCACTGAAGCAGTATCGTGTGATGTTCAAGTTAGTGATGGTTTGGAGCAACGGGACCTATTATTGGAATGATTAGCAGCATCGTTGTTAAGGTAAGGCGCCGAAGAACTGCACGTGATGTTTACATCGAAGCTTCTGGTGAAGTTTTCACTTGAGTGCAGGGAGAAATGTGTCCACCACACTCGCATCAGTGTGGATATGTTATCTATTACCGACCGGATACTACTGCCCAAATTTTTCCTCCCTGCAGGCGGTTCAATCTGATTCAACATGCCGACTGGATCCTCTTGCTCGACATCGAAGACTCTTAAGCGAGTGATAATTCCGTTCAGAGGTGAACAGTGATGCAGACCAGATGAATACACTTCAACGAAATTGAACCTGTTGATTGAAGAAATGCTACTCCCCGGCTCATGGCTCGACTGATATGATTTTCGGATTTTTTGCTACACTAGTCAATTTTATGAAAGGGATCCAGGCGCCTCGTTCTAATGTCAGAGGTGAGCTCCAGCCACCTAAATTCTAAGCAGAAAGAACACGAACAAAGTTTGTCATGTTCTGCCATGATCAACTTTCACTTTGATGTTTCATGCTGTGATTTTGTGCAACCTCAAGTGCTTCTGGGACTTCGACCAAGAGCCAACAAGCATCACAACTATGAAGAATGAAGCGGATAAATGAGCACCAATGCTATTGAAAACAGAAAACATGGTATCAAGTACAAGAACAGAAAGTTTACACGTTCCCATAAGCCAATTGGAACCCAGCGTCCTCGCCTCCGTCAACACCCGCCCCCTCCACCAGCAGCAGCCCCAGCTCCAGCCGCCGCCGCAGCACCTCCTCCACGTCCCCTCCTCGCTTTCTCCATAATCGCCAAAATCGTCACCACAGTCATAACCTCAAAGTTCTCTCCAAGCATCTCTCTAATCAAGAACGCCATCTTTCCTCTCTTCCTCGTCCCAGAGTTTGGCGGTGCCCATGCCGCAACTACTTCCCCAGTTTTCACCCTCACAAGTTTCATACCATGGCTCTTGCCATTCAGGCTCCTCACTTCATTTCCCTTACTGTTCTTCCACTCGAATCTTTCTGGTGTCTGATTCCCACCCACCGGTACAGTGAAGTAATGACAAGCGTGTTGACTTCTGTCCTTCTTCATTGTCTCTGAGATGATTGTTCGCCCAGTTGATTGTGCTAATATACTACATTCAACTTCGCTGCTGAAGCTAACAAATTTTGCAGTTGCTAACTGAGGAGAAGAACATTGTCCGCCAGAATGTAGCACAACGCTAGGCTTACTGCTCCAGCTGTTATGTGTCGTTACGTAGAAGAGAGGGTTGGGATCGTGGTTACGTTGGGCGAGAACGAGGTCAGAACTCGTTCCTGATGAGTGATATATCCCGAAGGATCGAGGGAAGCGACCTTCATGGTGAGGTTTGTGTGTGGAACCGTTTGTAGAGGAGAATGTGAGAGGTATTGAGCCCCCGTTGAGCGATGGTCCGGAATATTCGATGAAAGATGTATCTACGGTGTTGCTCGGAGAATCGAAGATGAGAGGTATCGAGCCTCCCTTGAGAGTCTTATGGGCTGGAGGAGCCTCGGAGTATGGTGGTAGTGCTTCGCCCATTCTGTGTTTTGTTGTTTCTTCTTGTCGAGTCTTATCAATGGTTGTGGACTCGAACTCAGGATGTTGAGCTCTTGTATATATAATTGAAAGAAGAACTGAAAAGGGTAACCTTGGAGAGCACCTAAAGCTAAGCCTTGTGAGATTTATGTCATTGACAGATGACTCCAACTCGCTTGTAGGTAAGATTTTCGCCAATTGTGCCGAGCGTACGAAGTAACCATTCAGCGTCTGCCTGGGCTTACGACAAGCCTGTGGGGAAGCCCAACCTTTGACTCCGCTCTGTACGGAGGTACAGCGGTTATGTTTTCCCCCCTGTTTTTGCCAGGGGGTGCGCCCTTAACCTGAAGGGGTAAGAACAGCAGAGGGTCAAAGCATTGAAGCTCTACGCGTTGCACGCGTTTATACTGTAAACTCTATAGAATTCTATGCAATTGAAGCTATCACGATGAGTCTTTCCTTACCAGTACTTGAACCGTCAGTCTTTTATCGATTCCCTTCTACTCCTTTACCTCAACTCGCTTCTCTTGTGCCTCCACTTGCACCTACTAAAGCAACTCGATCGTCTCATACTACACGCGATCAACGAAGGGATATTCGTCTTCTTTACGAAATAGGCTGGTCTTATAAACAGATACACGATTATTTACCTTTTCATCCGACTTACGAACAAATTAAATATGTTGTCAAGTCTTCGCAGGCTACACCGAAAAAGAAGACAGGCCGTCGACCTATTCTTACACAAGCTCAAGTCGAAGACTTAGTCTTTTTCGTGTGTTCTTCAACTCAGAACCGTCGAATGTCTTTCAGTCAACTAGCGACAGTAATGAACTTTGGAGTCAAAAAAGATGCCATCCGATCCGCTTTACTCCNCGAGGGGTTCCATCGTCGATTAGCTATGCGAAAGCCTCCTATTTCAGAGAAGAATCAGAAGCTCCGGAAAGCGTGGGCAGAGGAACACGTTAAGTGGACAATGGACCAATGGTACCAAATCTTATGGACCGACGAAACCTGGATTACCGGAGGAAGGCATACACGAACTTGGGTTACCCGGAGGCCTGGCGAAG